>ERZ780195.2936-NODE-2936-length-10856-cov-4.638459_pt1 | contig 10856 bp, 6 predicted proteins | sample MGYA00511017_ERZ780195 | MGnify/ENA primary metagenome ERZ780195 (study PRJEB29588, sample SAMEA2159974) | human gut metagenome | biome: human gut; feature: human-associated habitat; material: faeces | place: Denmark | collected 2008/2010 ...
CGTGTTTGCCCCCAAGACCCTGCGGGCCTCCATGGGGGCCGCCGTGCGGGTGCCGGTGATGGAGGTGGGGGCGATGCCTACCGCCATTGCCGCCCTGCGGGCAAAGAACATCACCTGCCTTGCAGCGGCACTCTACCAGAGCCAGCCCCTAAGCGCGGCCCGGCCCGGCTACCCGGGCGGTGTCTGCGTAGTCATCGGCAGCGAGGGCCAGGGCCTGACGGAAGAGACCATTGCCGCCTGCAGCGGCACTGTGCGCATCCCCATGACCGACCGGGTGGAAAGCCTGAACGCCGGCATTGCAGGCAGCATCCTGCTGTGGCATTTCCGGGAGGAGAGCCTGTGACCGGGCCCGGCTTCGGCCAGACCAGTCTTTTCCCGCCCGAACCGGCCCCCGACCCGCTGCTCTGCTGGCTTTGGCTGGCAAACACGCTGGGGGCGGGCAGCAGCCATGCAGGCCGGGTGCTGGATGTGTTTGGCGGGGCGCAGGAGGCCTGGGAGAACCGGGATTCTGATGCGTTCCGCAAGGCGGTGGGCAGCCCGGCCTTTGCCCGGGCCAACCTGCCCGACAACACCCCGGCGCATTACCGGGCATTTGCACGGCGGTGCGCGGCGCGGAATATCCGCATCCTGCCCTATGACGACCCGGATTACCCGCTGGCGTTTTCCCGCATTCCCGATATGCCGCTGGTGCTCTACTGCACCGGCGACCCCCTCTGGCTCAATGAGCCGGGGGCTGTGGGGATGGTGGGCAGCCGCAGGCCCACCGAGTACGGCCTGCAGGCGGCGGCAGATCTGGGCAGCGGGCTGGCCAAAAACGGGGCCATCATCGTCAGCGGTCTGGCCGATGGGCTGGACAGCGCCGGACACCGGGCCGCAGTGAAGGAAAACTGCCCCACCATCGGGGTGCTGGGCGTGCCCATTGACCGCACCTACCCGGCCTCCAACCGGGAGCTGCGGAAAAAGATCGAGCAAAAAGGCTGCGTGATCAGCGAGTACCCGCCCGAGAGCGGCCCCGTTGGCCCCAATGGTTTTTTGCAGCGCAACCGGCTCATTGCGGCGCTGTCCTCGGCGCTGGTGGTGGTGGAAGCGCAGGAAAAGAGCGGCACCATGTCCACAGTCAACCATGCCGAGCGGTATGGCAAGCCGGTGTTCGTGGTGCCGGGCAGCATCTACTCGCCCAACTCGGCGGGCACCAACGCCCTGCTGCGGGAGGGCCGTGCCAAAGCCGTCTGTAAACCCGGCGACCTGTTCGGGGTGCTGGGCCTGCGGGGCGCGGCGGCTCCGGCGGTGGTGCGCTCTGCGCCTGACCCCATGAGCGAGACCGAGCGCAGGGTGCTGGCCTGTATCGGCCCCAAGGCAAAGGGCGTGGAGGAGCTGGGCGCGGCAAGCGGCCTGCCCACCGGCCTGCTGCTGGGCACCCTGATGAAGCTGGAGCTGGCGGGCCGTGTGACCTGCCTGCCCGGCAAGCGGTATATTCTGCGCTGAACTGCGCAATTTAAGTTGAATGAAACCTCTCAGTCTCGCTGACGCTCGCCAGCTCCCCTAATAAGGGAGCCCTTGGCATTTCGTTGGGTTTTACTACCACCGTCAGGCTGGGAGTTTATAATATAGGAGAAGAGAACCATGGCAAAACTGGTAATCGTGGAGTCGCCGGCAAAGGCGAAGACCATTGGCAAATATCTGGGCAAGGATTACGAGGTCACGGCCAGCATGGGCCACATCCGGGACCTGCCTAAGTCCCAGCTGGGCATCGACGTGGAACATGACTACGCCCCCCAGTACATCAATATCAAGGATAAATCCAAGCTCATCAAGGAGCTCAAGGCAAAAGCCAAGCAGGCCGACGGCGTTCTGCTGGCAACCGACCCGGACCGTGAGGGCGAAGCCATCAGCTGGCATCTGGCCAATATCCTGGGGCTGGACCCCCACGAGCCCAACCGCGTGACCTTTGACGAGATCACCAAAAAGGGCGTGCAGAAGGGCATGGCCAATCCCCGTGCCATCGACGAGGATCTGTTCAACGCCCAGCAGGCCCGCCGCATCCTCGACCGTCTGGTGGGCTATAAGCTCAGCCCCTTCCTGTGGCGGAAGGTGCGCCGGGGCCTGTCGGCGGGCCGTGTCCAGAGCGTGGCGGTGCGGCTGATCGATGACCGCGAGAAGGAGATCGAGAACTTCAAGCCCGAGGAATACTGGAACGTGGATGCCACGCTGGGCACCGGCCACAAGAGCTTTACCGCCCGCCTGGCCTCCGACAGCACCGGCAAAAAGCTGCTGCCCAAAAACGAGGCAGAGGCCCGTGCCATCGAAAAGGGTCTGGAGGGTGCCGAGTACACCGTGGGCGAACTGAAAAAAGGCAAGCGGGCCAAGCAGCCCACCCCGGCCTTTATCACCAGTACCCTGCAGCAGGAGGCCTCCCGCCGTCTGGGCTTTACGGCCACCCGCACCATGCGGGCTGCCCAGACCCTGTACGAAGGCGTGGACATTGCCGGGCACGGCACCATGGGTCTGATCACCTACATGCGTACCGACAGCCTGCGCATCTCGGACGAAGCCGTTGCCGCTGCCAAGGAGTATATCGCCGGGGCTTACGGCGAAAATTATATCTGCCCCTACAAGCGGGTGTGGAAAACCAAGAGTGCGACCGCTGCGCAGGACGCCCATGAAGCCATCCGTCCCTCGGTGCCGTCCCTGACGCCGGACGAGGTGGACAAGAGCATCAGCGGCGACACCGCCAAGCTCTACCGCATGATCTGGAGCCGCTTTATGGCCAGCCAGATGGCAGACTGCCAGCAGGACACCGTGTCCGTCACCGTGAGCGCGGCGGACTACCGCTTCAAGGCCAGCGGCTACACCGTAACCTTTGACGGCTTTACCGCTCTGTACGAGGAAGCCACCGACGAGAAGGAAAAGAAGGAAACCAACCTTCCCCCGCTGGAACAGGGCCAGGTGCTGAAGCTCAAGGAGCTGAAGAGCGAACAGAAGTTCACCCAGCCGCCCGCCCGCTACACCGAAGCCACCCTCATCAAGGCGCTGGAAGAAAACGGCATCGGCCGCCCCTCCACCTATGCGCCCATCATCACCACCATCATCGACCGCGGCTATGTGGAGCGCGACCAGAAGAAGCTCAAGCCCACCCTGCTGGGCCGGGCCGTAGATGGCCTGATGCTGGAGCAGTTCCCCCACATCGTGGACGTGGACTTCTCCGCCCAGATGGAAAAGAATCTGGATAAGGTGGAAAGCGGCAAGGCTGACTGGCGCAAGACGGTGGATGACTTCTACCAGGGCTTTGAGGCCAGCCTGGAGCAGGCCGAAAAGAACATGGAGGGCAAAAAGGTCAAGGTGCCGGACGAGCCTTCCAGCGAGGTGTGCGACCTGTGCGGCCGCCCCATGGTCATCAAGGTGGGCAAGTACGGCAAGTTCCTGGCCTGCAGCGGTTTCCCGGAGTGCCGGGGCACCAAGCGTCTGGTCAAGGACACCGGAGGCATCTGCCCCAAGTGCGGCAAGGGCCGCATGCTGGAGCGCAAGAGTGCAAAGGGCCGTATCTACTACGGCTGCGAGCGCTACCCGGACTGTGATTTCATGACCTGGGACATGCCGGTGGCCACCAAGTGCGAAAAGTGCGGCTCCACCCTCTTCCGCAAGGGCTCCAAGCTCTATTGCGCCAAAGAGGGCTGTGGCTTTGAGATGCCGGTGCCGAAGAAGGATTAAAGGAAAAAACGACAACATGAGCGATTATAAAGTAACTGTTCTGGGCGCCGGTCTGGCGGGCTGCGAAGCGGCCCTGTGGCTGGCCGGTAAGGGCGTACAGGTGGACCTGTATGAGCAGAAGCCGATGCACTTCTCGCCCGCACACAAGAGCGAGGGCTTTGCGGAGCTGATCTGCTCCAACAGCCTGAAGGCCGAGCGGCTGGACTCTGCGTCCGGCCTGCTGAAGGAAGAGATGCGCCGCATGGGCAGCCAGCTGCTGCAAGCGGCGGAGGTGGCCCGGGTGGCTGCCGGCGGAGCACTGGCCGTGGACCGCGACACCTTCAGCGCGGAGGTCACCCGCCGGGTGGAGGAGTGCCCCAACATCACCGTGCACCGCCAGCCGGTGGAGCACATCGACGAAAGCGCCCCTATCCTGGTGGCCACCGGCCCGCTGACCGACGGGAAACTGGCGGACGAGATCGGTGCCCTGACCGGCGACGAGCGCCTGCACTTCTACGATGCCGTGGCGCCCATCGTGACGGCCGAGAGCCTGGACTACAACAAGGTGTTTGCCGCCTCCCGCTATGGCCGCGGAGATGCCGACTACCTGAACTGCCCCTTCAACAAGGCCGAGTATGAGGCGTTCCATGCGGCGCTGGCTGCGGCCGAGCGTGCCCCGCTGCACGACTTTGACACCGGGGCAGAGCAGAGCGCCCGGCCCGACCCGGACGCCCACGGCAAAAAGGCCGACACCGTGACCGTGTACGAGGGCTGCATGCCCATTGAGATCATGGCTGCCCGCGGTGCCGACACCATGCGGTTTGGCCCCCTGCGCCCGGTGGGCCTGGTGGACCCCAACACCGGCCACCGCCCCTGGGCCAACGTCCAGCTGCGGGCCGAGAACAAGGAGCGCACCCTGTACAACATCGTGGGCTTCCAGACCAACCTCAAGTGGGGGGAGCAGAAGCGGGTGTTCAGCATGATCCCCGGCCTGGAAAATGCCGAGTTCGTGCGGTACGGTGTGATGCACCGCAACACCTTCCTGGATGCACCTCGTGTATTGAGTGCGGGCCTGTGCCTGAAGGAGCACCCCAATGTGTTCTTTGCCGGGCAGATCACCGGCTTTGAGGGCTACATGGAAAGTGCCGCCTGCGGACTGCTGGCTGCGCGGAATCTCTATGCCCGGCTGGAAGGCCGGGAGCTGCCGCCCCCGCCGGCGGACACCATGTGCGGCGCACTGGTGCAGTACCTGACCACCGAGAACAAGAACTTCCAGCCGATGGGCGCGAACATGGGCATCCTGCCCCCGCTGCCGGAGGACAAGCGTCCCCGCGACAAGCGCCTGCGTTACATGGCACAGGCCGAGCGCGCTGTTGCCAGCTTCCAGCAGTGGCTGGATGAAACCGCCCTGTAACCACAGGGCCGATCTCCCGGAACAGAAAGGAGCGCAACTATGAAGATCATTGTGGACATGATGGGCGGCGACAACGCCCCGCTGGCCGTGCTGGAAGGCACGGCACAGGCCGTGAAGGAATACGGCGTGCAGATCCTCGGCGTGGGCAATGAGGAACTGGTGCGCAGGACGGCGGCGGACAATAACATCCCGCTGGACGGCATCGAGCTGGTAAACTGCACCCAGGTCATTGAGATGTGCGACGAGCCTGCCAGGGCCATCCGGACCAAAAAGGATTCCTCCATCGTGGTGGGCCTGAACCTGCTGAAGGAGGGCAAGGGCGACGCCTTTGTCTCTGCCGGCAGTACCGGTGCACTGCATGTGGGCGCAAGCCTCATCGTGCGCACCCTCAAGGGCGTAAAGCGCCCGGCCCTGGCCACCATGGTGCCGGCCAAAAACAAGGCCTATCTGCTGCTGGACTGCGGCGCGAACGTGGAGTGCCGCCCCGAGATGCTGGCCGCCTTTGCCGTTATGGGCAGCTGCTATGTGAACAAGGTGGAGGGCCGCAGGGACCCCAGCGTGGCGCTGGCCAACAACGGTGCCGAGGAGAGCAAGGGTACCCCCATTCTCAAGGAGGCCCACCAGCTGCTGAAAACGACCCCGGGCATCCGCTTTGTGGGCAACATCGAGCCCCGCGACGTGCCGAACGGCGAAGTGGATGTGGTGGTGTGCGACGGCTTTACCGGCAACGTGATCCTCAAGCTGACCGAGGGCGTGGCCAAGATGCTGCTGGGCATGCTCAAGCAGATGTTCCTGGCAAACTTCGGCGGCAAGATCGCCTACCTGCTGCTCAAGGGCGGCGTGTCGGACCTGAAGCACCAGATGGACAGCGAGGAGTACGGCGGAGCCCCCTTCCTGGGCGCAAAGCAGCCGGTCATCAAGGCCCACGGCTCCTCCAAGGCCAAGGGCATCAAGAACGCCATCCGGCAGGCCAAGACCTGCGTGGAGAACGACCTGTGCGGCACCATGCAGTCTGCCCTGGATGAGCTTGCGGCGGCAAACAAACCTGAGGAATAAAAAGCACAATGCAAGGGAGCAATGACATATGAGCCATCCGTTGGAATCGATCATTGGTTATACGTTCAAAAACCCGGAGCTGCTGGAAACGGCGCTCACCCACACCAGCTACGCCAACGAGAGCCGCGCCCCGGTGAAGCACAACGAGCGGCTGGAGTTTCTGGGCGACAGCGTGCTGCAGATCGTCTCGGCAGACTACCTGTTCCACGCCTACGCCGACCGGCCGGAGGGCGACCTGACCCGCATCCGCGCCAGCCTTGTCAGCGAGGGCGCCCTGTTCCAGTTCGCGCAGGAGATCGATCTGGGCGAATACCTGCGCCTTGGCCGCGGCGAGGAGCGCTGCGGCGGACGCACCCGCCCCAGTGTGGTATCGGACGCCTTTGAGGCGGTGATCGCTGCCCTGTATCTGGACGGCGGCATGGAGGTGGCCCGCAATTTCATCCTGCCCTTCATCACCGAGGGCAAGCACGCCGAGGCCGACTACAAGACCCGCCTGCAGGAGATCGTCCAGCAGAACCCCGAGGAGCGGCTGAGCTATGTGGTGGAGCAGGAATCCGGCCCCGACCACGACAAGCATTTCGTGGTGGCTGTCCGCTTCAACTCCGATAAGGTCGCCCGGGGCGAGGGCCGCAGCAAGAAGATGGCCGAACAGCACGCCGCCCGCGAAGCCCTCAAGCTCCTGGGCGTGATAAAGGAAAAGTAAATGGTATTCAAGGAACTGGAGATCCAGGGCTTCAAGAGCTTCCCCGATAAGGTCAAGATCACCTTTGATGAAGGCGTGACCGGTGTGGTGGGCCCCAACGGTTCGGGCAAGTCGAACCTGTCCGATGCCGTGCGCTGGGTGCTGGGCGAGACCAGCGCCCGCCAGCTGCGCGCCGCCGGAAAGATGGAGGATGTCATCTTTGGCGGCACCCGGCGGCGGGGGGCCATGGGCTTTGCTCAGGTGCGCCTGACGCTGGACAACAGCAGCCACGCGCTGGATGTGGAAGCGGACGAGGTGACCATCGGCCGCAGGTATTACCGCTCCGGCGAGAGCGAGTACAGCATCAACGGGCAGATCTGCCGCCTGAAAGATGTGTATGAACTGCTGCTGGATACCGGCATCGGCCGCGATGGCTACTCGGTCATCGGGCAGGGCCGCATTGCCGAGATCGTGGCGGCCAAGAGCAGCGAGCGGCGCGAGATCTTTGAAGAGGCCTGCGGCATTGCCAAATACCGCTACCGCAAGACCGAGGCCGAGCGCCGTCTGGCTGCGGCGGGCGAGAATCTGGAGCGCCTGCGGGACATCCTGGGTGAGCTGGAAAGCCGGGTCGGCCCGCTGGAAAGAGAGAGCGCCAAGGCACAGAAATTCCTGGAATTGAGCGAACAGCGCAAAACGCTGGAAGTGACCCTGTGGACCGACAGCGTGCACCGGGCCCGCGATACCGTGCGCCAGCAGGTGCGGGATTACGAGACGGCACAGGCGGACTACGAGCGCTTTGACGGCGAGGCAAAGGCCGCCGAGCAGGAGGCTGAGGAGATCCGGATGCAGGCACAGCAGCTGACCATTGCGGTCGAGCGCCTGAATGGGGATATCCGCAGCATCACCGAGCAGATCAGCGGTTCGGACAGCCGCATTGCCGTGCTGGAAAACGACATCCTCCGCAACGAGGAAAGCATCGCTTCCCTGCGCAGCGAGATCGAAGCCGGAGAGCAGGACGGTGCAGAAGCGGATGCCGCCCTGCAGCGCCACCGGGCCGTGGCCGCCAAAATGGAAGCCGAGGGCGAGAAGCTGGCGGCGGAGATCGACGCCCTGAACGCAGAACTGACAAAGCTGGCCGACGCCAGCAATGCCAGCGGTGCCCGAAAGGACACCCTGCGGGCCGAGATCACCGACCTGACAGCCAAGCGCACCGAAGCACAGGTGGCACAAGCTGCCGCCGAAGCCGCCGAGGAAACGGCCCGTCAGCGCCTGCCGGCACTGGAGCAGGCCGTGCAGGAGGGCACCGACCAGTGGGAGACGGCCAGGCAGGACCTGACCGACACCATCCGCTACCGGGAGATGCTGACCGAAAACGAAAAACAGCTGGCCAATGTGCGCTCCGGGCTGGAACTCAAGCTCAAAAACCGCAAGGCTGCGCTGGACGAGGCCGACACCGCCGAACAGCGGCTGGGCCGGGAGCTGGATGCAGCCCGCGGCTGTCGGTGCTGCGGGAGCTGGAAAAGAACATGGACGGCTACCAGAACTCGGTCAAGGCCGTCATGCGCGCCGCCGGGGCCCGCCGCCTGCGGGGCATCATCGGGCCGGTGTCGGCCATCCTGAAGGTGGAGCCCGGCTGCGAAGTGGCCGTGGAAACGGCGCTGGGCGCGGCCCTGCAGAACATCGTGGTGGAAAACGAAGCCGCGGCCAAGGCGGCCATTGCCCTGCTGCGCAGCGACAATGCGGGCCGGGCCACCTTCCTGCCGCTGGACACGGTGCAGCCCGGGGTGTTCCGGGGGCGGCTGTCCGGCACCGCACGGCTGGCCTCCAGCCTGGTGCAGGCCGATGCACGGTATGACAACATCGTGTCGAACCTGCTGGGCCGCATCATCGTGGTGGAGGACATCAACGAGGCCTCCCGCGTGGCGCGGGACAATGGCTTCCGCAGCCGGGTGGTGACCATGGACGGTCAGGTGATCAACGCGGGCGGCAGCTTTACCGGCGGCAGCGTGCAGCGCAGCGCCGGGCTGTTCACCCGCAAGCAGGAGATGGAAGAACTGCGCATCAGGGCCGCAAAGCTGCAGAAGGACTGCCTTGCCGCGCAGGAAAAGACCGACCAGTGCAAGGAACAGGTGGACGCCCTGCAGGCTGAGCTGACCGCTACCGCCAGCGAGCAGATCACCGCAGCCAATGACCGGGTGCGTGCCGAGGCAGAGCAGAAGCGGCTGGAAGCCGCTGCCGCCCAGCTGGAAACGGCACGGAACGCCCGCCGACAGGAGATCGACACCCTGCAGGCTGCGCTGGCCGACAGCCGCGCAAAGGCAGAGGACGCCGCAAAGCTGCAGGCAGAGCTCACCGCAAAGATCGACCGGCGCACCGCCGAGATGAGCCGCATCGCGGAGGGCGATGACAGCTTCCTGACCCGGCAGAACGCGCTGGCGCAGGACCTGAGCGCCAAACGGCTGGAACAGGTGACCCGCCAGAAGGATGCAGAACTGGCCTACAGCCAGATTGCCGCGCTGGAACAGCGGGCCAGGGATGCCGCCGCCCGCCGAACCTCACTGGAAGAGAGCGTGGCGGCACTGGCCGCCCGCAGCGATGCCTGCCGTGCCGAGATCGCGGACATCCGGCAGACCCGCGCCGACAGCCAGACCACCATTGCACAGAAGGAAGCTGAGATCCGCGAGGCGACCCAGAAACGTCTGGCCCGCCAGCAGGCGGAGACCGAAACGCTGGCCCGTGCCCGCACAGCGGCCGACAGCCGCGAGGAAATGAGCCGGGAGATGGCCCGTCTGGCAGAGCGCAAGGCGGCGGCCGAGAGCGAATACGACCAGACCGTGGCAAAGCTGTGGGATGAGTACCAGCTCTCGGTCAGTCAGGCCGAGGCGCTTTGTGTGGAGTTCGACAGCCTGCCCGCTTTGCGGGCACAGGTGGCCGACCTGCGCGGCAAGATCCGTGCGCTGGGCAGCGTGAACGTGAGCGCCATTGAGGAATACAAAGAGGTCAAGGCGCGGTATGACGCGCTGGTCACCCAGGTGACCGATGTGGAGGAGAGCCGAAATGAGCTGTCCCGCATGATCTCGAAACTCTCAGCTCAGATGCGGGAGATCTTCACCGACAGCTTCCGCGCCATCAACGAAAACTTTGGCCGCGTCTTTGCCGAGCTGTTCGGCGGCGGCGAAGCCAGCCTGATGCTGGAAGATGAGAGCGATGTGCTCTCCTCCGGCATCGGCATCCGGGTGGCCCCGCCGGGCAAGGTCATCAAGAATCTGGAGGCCCTTTCCGGCGGCGAACAGGCGCTGGTGGCCATCAGCATCTACTTTGCCATTCTGGCGGTCAACCCGGCTCCGTTCTGCATTCTGGACGAGATCGAGGCCGCACTGGATGACGCCAACGTGGTGCGGTTTGCCCAGTATCTGCGCCGGGTGAGCGACAAGACCCAGTTCATCGTCATCACCCACCGCCGCGGCACGATGGAAGCTGCCAACGTGCTCTATGGCGTGACCATGCAGGAGGACGGCGTGTCCAAGCTGCTCAAACTGGATCTGGAACAGGTTGACGCGACGCTGGTTTCCTGATATATAATAAATAAAAGAAAAATACAAAGGAGGACACCATGGGGTTCTTCGGATTCGGAAAAAAAGAAAAAGACAAGATGAAAACGGGCCTGGAAAAGACCCGCACCGGCTTCTGGGGCAGCATTATGAATACGCTCACCGGCAGCGTGATCGACGATGACATGTACGATGAGCTGGAAGAAAAGCTGATCCTGGCCGACGTGGGCGGCGATGTGGCGGTCCATCTGGTGGACAAGCTGCGCGACCGCGTGCAGGAAAAGGGCCTCAAGACCGGCGAACAGGCGGCAGATGCCCTGCGCGACATCATTGCCGAAGAGATGACGCCGGAAGCCGAGATGGACCTGAGCGGCAAGCCCGCCGTCATTCTGGTCATTGGTGTGAACGGCGTGGGCAAGACCACCAGCATTGCCAAACTGGCTGATTACTACACCCGGCAGGGCAA
>ERZ780195.2937-NODE-2937-length-10856-cov-3.603185_pt1 | contig 10856 bp, 9 predicted proteins | sample MGYA00511017_ERZ780195 | MGnify/ENA primary metagenome ERZ780195 (study PRJEB29588, sample SAMEA2159974) | human gut metagenome | biome: human gut; feature: human-associated habitat; material: faeces | place: Denmark | collected 2008/2010 ...
TTATCAGTCTTGCCAACCAGAAGGGCGGCACAGCCAAAACGACGACCTGCGCCAATCTGGGCATATGAAGCAGTACGATGTCGAGCAGACAGAACTCGAAACCAAAATGAACGCAATCAAAAGCGCTCTCGCGGAGGAAAGAGAAAAATCCGGGGATATTAAGCAGTTTATAGCGCTGATCCGCAAGTGCAAAAATCCTACGGAGATCTCCGATTTGATGTTCTATGAACTCATAGACAAAATCGTGGTTTATGAAGCGGAGGGCGTTAACCGGGCAAGAACCCAAAAGGTTGATATTTACTTTAACTATGTTGGGCAGGTCAATATCGACTACACGCCGGAGGAAGTTGCCGAGATACAGGCACAGGAAGCACAGACAGCGGCGGAACGGTTGCAAAAGCAGCGAGCAAGGGAGAAAGCCTACCGGGAGAAGCGCAAGGCTGAAAGGCTTGCAGCTAATGGCGGTGAGCTTGTAAAAAAGCAGGTTTGCCCCCAATGTGGCAAGATATTTATACCAGCCAGCAGTCACCAAACCTTTTGTTCAGAGGGCTGCTGCCACCAAGCGCGGCAGGATCAGAAGAAGCAACATCGTTGTACTGTGGATTGTGCGCTTACTTGCGTTGCCCGTGATTGTGCTGTTGTATGTGGCAGGATTTGTACTTAATCTTCTGTATGGTATCTGCGGCAGCATTGGTATGATTCTTGCCGGGCTGGGCGGCTTTGCGGCTTTCCTCGCGCTGCTGGATGGCAGCTATGCACAGGCGGCAGCTTCGGCGCTTGTGGCGTTGCTGTTATGCCCATTTGCAGCACCGATGCTGCTATCACTGGCGGGAAGTGCCTTGATTGTCGCTGCATCAGCGTTATTTGCTTGGCTATTCTGAAAACAGAATATGACGATGAACCGCTGTCGGCTGCGCAGCGGTTTTTCTTTTTTTCAGATAGCATTCAAAAAGTCATAAAGTCGGGATACCTTAATTTATTTTTACCTGTCTTGTCCCTTCGGAACGAACCAACAAGAATTTCTTGTGAGTTGCCTCATAGTCCAGCTCACCGTTTTTGTATATTCCATCGATCCTCACCTTCACCATCGACTTTGAAACCGCCAAGCGTTACCGGGAAGCCAACAAGATGCCCCACCAGTTCCGCCGTGCAGCGTGGACCGACCTGACTGTGGAGGTGTATCTGTGATGCTTCTGGGAAGCGCCCCCGTGTTAAACGCAATTCACCTCATACATGAGCAAACAAATAAGGCCCACCGCCAAAATTGACGGTGAGCCTTATTTTATGCTTGATTTTTAACGATAATTCGCTATAAAATCCTTATGCTCTCGGGTTTTTAATAGCAGCCTGGGCGGGTGCCAAAATTACAGAGCGTTCGGAGTAACGATGATACGTCATTTGTGATTTTTCAGTTGATTCCAAGCTCTTTCATCAGCTCAGCACGGCCCTTTTCATCTTCAGAAGCCCTCTTCACATCGTCAATGCGATTCTGGTCAAGGAGCTTCTTCACCAGCAGAGCCATTTTGTTTTCGCCACGGCTCTCACCTTTTACGATGCCTTTTTCGATGCCTCTGTTTTCCACTTTATCAAGCACATCACACATGTTGCGTGGGCCTCCTTTCCAGCGTCAAAGTCACCGCGTGTCTAAAAGATAAGGTCTCAGCATCTCAACCAGTTCGTAAACTTTCGTTCCGGGGGCTGACTCAGAGGGCTTCCGTCCTTCGTTTTGCTTGTCCAATCGCTTTGCATTGGCAATCGCAATGTCCATGTAAGGCCGCAGTACTTCATACATATCTGGGCGGTTCTTCTCGTAACCACCTGCACCGATGTTTTTCAGCCAATCGCTCAGCTTCGGCCAGTAACGAGATCTATCAATATCAGTGTCCATATACATAAAATGTAGCAAATACCACAGTTCTACGCACTGGTTCGACCATACAGCATGGTAAATTGTTTCACCCTGCGCACTGTATTCTTCGCACAGCTGTGCCACCATGTCGATATTTTCTGCCGGAAAATCATCTGTGTCATAGACAATCCAGACGTGCTTAAACACAATGCCGTAGTTCTGAACGTATTGACGTACTTTCATCAGTAGGTTCACTGTATTGTCGCCAATACCCTCTACCTTTAGCTGGATTCTATCACGGTACTTAGTATTGATAATTTTCTGAATTGCGCCAAAATACTGCGGTTCTGTTTCTGTGCCCTCGGATGCAATCAAATGGTATTCTGGCTGAATCATCCTCGCTTTATCGCGGCGATCTTTCATCCAGCTTTTCCCAAGGTCACTTTTCTTTGGAGGTTTCAGACTCATGCCCAATCCCTCCCTGTCAGCATATTGGAAAGATAAGGGTCTGCACCATATCGGCCTTCCAGATACTGCTTGTCAAAGGCCGCTGTGCTCTTGACGCGAGTATTATCCTCCTGCCGGAACTCATAAAGCGAATAAATCTCACTTTCATGATTGTCATTCATTGCGGCAAACCAGATTTCATCGCGGCGGAAGACCGTATTCTTCATTGTGGTCAGGTCATGAGAACTGAACAGCAATTGTGCGCCCTTCTTGTTCAATTCTGGGTTCTTGAACATCTGAATCACATACCGGAGCAGCTTCGGATGCAGCTTGGCATCCAGTTCGTCCACAACCACTGTGCGGCCTTCCTGTAATGCTACCATCAGAACCGGCAAGGCTGCAATCATCTTCTTGGTACCATCCGATTCTGCTTCAAAGGGAAGCTCGTAGACCTTTCCATTGATCGTTCTCTGCGTAAACAGGTGCTTGCTATCCTCATCATAGCGATAACCGGACAAATCAATACCTACATCATTCAGTGCATGAATCAGGCTTTCCTTAGTCGTCTCACTCTTGGACACCAGCACAATGTTTTCTGCTCTGGGGTTTGCGTAGCTCTGTGTAATACAGGATTCAAACCAATTCTGCACTTCTGCAATCACAGGGATATTGTAGTTGATTGCCAAAAAAGAAAGATACGGCATCTTCGGGTTGACGTCCAAGTTGATGCTTGCCTTATTGATACTTGCACCCAATTCAATCTTCTGGCCGTCTCGTTCAAAAATCAGTCCTGTCTTCTTACCACCAAGTGTACGCCACAGAAGAGACTCAAAGACAATTTCTTCCTTGAGCGAAATGTAGTACTGGTACTCCTTCTCCCCTACACGGAAGAACACCTGAAAAATCGTAGGTTCATTGGCAGAACCTTCGTCCAACATAAAGGGAGCCACACTGCTGCCCTGCTGGAAGATCATAGGCTGTCGATTCTTTTCCAACGCATGAATCGGCTTCACAACAAGGTTAATCAGGCAAAAGAATGCCTGAAGCAGATTTGTCTTACCGCCACCATTAGGGCCATAGACCACGCTGACCGGAAGCAAATCTTCCGCTTTCTCCTGCCGAATCAAGGCATCCTGAAACTCCGGAATTGCCATTGCACGGAAATCAAATGTCGTTTCATCCTTATAAGACTTAAAATTCTGAAAAGAAAATTGGCAAAGCATTCTTTCAACTCCTTCCTGTTATTAGTATACCTCATTTTCGATTTTTATTCCAGTATTCAGGAAATTTTATTTCTCAAATGCCGATTAAAAGTATTCTTATATCATCAACCAAAAACCGCTCCAGATGCCTGTTACGGAATCTGGGGCGGTTAATTCTGTTTACTGATGCTTTTCAGGCTCTCAATATTAGCCTTTTGAGATTTTAGTCATACCGATTCTTAGATGGTTTCCCGTACACTTTTCGGAGTGATTTTTTCAGGCTGACCACCGTTTCTTTGATGATTTTTGCTTCATCGGCAGAGCAATCTGCAAGCTGTTCGGTCATCCAGCTGTCAAACACCGGCTTTGCCTTTTTGATCTCGATACATAGCAACTCATCCGCCGAGCAGTCCAGCGCGTTGATGATGTCGATCAGCGTTTTCAGGCTGGGCACGGAGTTGCCTGTTTCGATATGGCTGATGTGCGTGACCACCACGCCGACCTCATTGGCCAGCTGCTCCTGCGTCATGCCCTTTGCAAGGCGGCAGGCACGGATGCGTTTTCCGATGTCGGCGTAGTCCACCATAGTACAAGTACCCTCCGTTTTGTGAAGTGATACTTGTATTGTATGTGCAATCGACCAGGATTGTAATAACCTGAAAGTGCAGTGGACTTCTTATTTCATGTTCTGGCAACGGTTTTATAGTCTGTCCATTATTCGTGCAGATTTTCGATAAAGTCCTGCAAGTTTCTTCCAGCCATTGCCGTTGTACCCGTTTCATGGTCTTCATGATCCCAGAAACGGACCGTTCCATCTTTCAGCGACAAACAAATATAATTTCCAAACGGATCCTTTGCAAAGGGAATCAATTCCTTATTTTGGATTTCTTCCATTGCATCATACGCTGTTACCTTACGTGTTTCTCCGCTGTCAAATCGCAGTACATCGCTGAACAGATGTTCTCCGCTTTCCGAATCAAACGCATCTTTTTCCGGGCTGGCTTCGTTGTGTTCTACCACGAAAGTCTTCAGCTCCTCCGGAATTCTAACGTTGTATTGTTGCTCAAACTTTTCAAAAGCCGCAGAATCTATTAGCGGCTGTTTATAGTTCCATACATTATCCATTGTCTGCTCTCCTTATCTGCAACCGGTACCGCCACCCCAGATATACTTTCCACCGGTATGCGCACAAGCGTTATGTTCTTTGCTGCTTACCAGCTGCATTTTTCCGGGATATTCCGAATGATGCCACGTATAGCCGTCTGGTGTTCTTCCCATAAGGACATTTTCAAGCTGTCCTTCTCTATCAAAGCGTTCTGCCAAATCCAGATTGCGAAGAACCTCATACGACAATTTTTCGGCACATGCCTTGAATACCGCCTTATCACCCGCCTGCATTAATTCCTTCGGAAGGGTAACTTCATAAACGGCGTGAAATCTTGGGAAAACACCTTCCATTATTTTTCCATTGAACATAAAGATGCTTTTTCCATAGCGCACATCCGCGTTTGGATGAACTTGCCCCTCCAAATTTTGATTGTATGTTTGGATAATCTCTGGCCGAAGCGCTTTGATTGGAATGTTTTCCGCAGCGTTTATCACTACGTCCTTGATTTTTTCTTTTCCCTCCGCCAGCGAATTCTGCATTGAGAGCTCCGGTTTCTTTGTCCGTCCTTCCAGATCGGCCAGAACGGAAGGTTTCATCTTTTTCCCGTAGCCTTCCAGATCAGCCAGCACCGCTGGGTTCATTCGTTCGGTGCCCTGCTCCACTGCATTTTTTACAATATTGCTTTCCGGCCCGGTCAGCCCTTCCGGGCGTCTGCCGATCTCGCTCATTCCACTCATAGTAGCTTTCCTCCGTGGTCCAGGAAACTCCTTCGCAGCTCTTTGGCATTCTCCGGCTTCTGGCAATGGTCGATGTACATGGTCATCAGGTGGTTCAGCAACCATTCGGCGGTCTGCTGCTCCAGTTCGTACTGGTCTTCCAGCCGGTTCATCGTTGCCATACGGGGCTTTCTGCCGTCGGCGTCTGCTCTGGCGTAGAACGTCACAACCCGCCTACTGTCAAATAGCTTTTCCAGCACATCCTCCAGCGCATCTTTCTCGATCGGTGCGCCTTCCAGCGCTTGTCCGACCGTCCGGCAGCCATTTATGCCAAGAACAAGCTCCCTGCGCTTCAGCCAGCGCTTCAGCTGCTCCATCTCCGAAACGCCCAGCGGTTCCAGTTTTTGCCCTGCGGCCAAGTGACTGAGCACGAACTCCGTGTTGACCGGAGTCTGCTCCGCCGGTTTGCAATAAACAGCGTTCTTCGGGATTGGATAGTGTTTTACCTGACAAAGCACCGCCTCCGGCCACTCGTTCTGGTAAACGGCAGCCACACCAAGCGGTAGCTTGGACAATTCATCGATCTGTGCCTCCTTCAGGGCGGCAGACTTACCTACCAGCTTGCGATCTTCTTCGTCCTGCAGGCGCAGAATAATTTTTGTGTTCGTGTTGCGGATGACCGACATGTCCAGCAGTCCGGGTGCCTGGTCTGCAATGATAAAACCCTCACCATAAGTACGCATTTCCGCAATAGCATTTGCCAGCATTTCCACCGACTTGCCCTGCAAATTTGCACCTTCCTGTGATTGCTCTGCCGAGGTCTTGCGCAACAGGTTGTGTGCTTCTTCCAGCACTGTGACATGGCGCAGCCTACTGTTCATCCCGCTGCTGCACATCCGGTATTCCTGTAACTTCATCACCAAGATGCCCATCAGCAGTGATTTTGTTTCCATCGAGCCCACTCGACTCAAATCCACAACAACATTGCGGTCAAACAGCGCTTCGTCCGCCAGCGCATCCTCTGCGCAAAGCACACTGCCATAAATACCGTTTGTCAGCGACTTCACGCGGGTGCACAATGCGCCCACATAATCGCTTTGGGTATCCTTGGAATAATGCGATTCTTCAATGACGCCCGGCAGAATATCCAGCAGATCAAAGAAGGTTGGGAAAACTCCCTTCACGCTCTCCGAATTGCGCAAATCCCAGCCTACTTTCTGGTAGCTGCGCTCAATAGCATCCTTCAACACAGCTGGCATGGCCGCATACATCGGCCAGCAGGCATTGAATATCTCCACCAGACGGTCAATATGTTCCAGAATATGGATATTCTCAGGGAATGCAAAGGGGTTCATGCGCAGCAGCGGCGTTTCTCTGGGGTTTGTACCAAACACCTGCACATCTATACAATTGCCGAACACGTTCTTGTATTCGCCCTTGGTCGGTTCCACCACAAGAAACGTCGTTTGTCCGTTCTTTGTGATCTCATCCAGCAGATGGTAGACCGCATTGGATTTGCCTGTGCCGGTCGAGCCAGTGATGAACGTGTGGGAAGCCATTGCCTGCCGGTTCAGGATCAGGCCTGCACTTTCCGACTTACCCATGTGGTAAATCTTGCCCAGATTCATCTTGTCCTCATCCGGCATCGCCTCATCCGGCACATTGCGGCCAAACTCCGCGTGCTCAATAATCGGCAAACCATGCACTGAGCGGGTGGGCAAGCCAAGGTGCATCGGCAGTTCCCGCCCGCTGACCAGCGTTGCAGGTGTATAAAGCAGACTATCCGGCGCATTCTCCCATAGTGGGCGAGCAAAGACCGGTTGCATGAACCGCTTGAGATATTCCCGCAGCTGTGCCACTTCTGCCTCATTGTTCTTCCACACATTGACGGCACCGCTCTCCACCGAGGAGCCCTCGCCTACCATCAATGCGCGGTAAGTGTTGGCCGCCAAAAGTGCTGTGGATTGAGTAGACGAAAGGAAATACGCTGCACAGTTATAGCAGCCATAATCTTCACTTTCCTTTACACGCTTGAGCTGGTTTTCAATGCGTTCCAGCAGTTCCTCCACCGATTTATTGCACAGTTCCACCTGCTGAGTACGGCCCGTACCACGGGTATCCGTTGTACCATGGCTCTCCTGCTGGCTGGTGCTGTCTGAAATGCCATGGGACGTTCCGTTGGAAGTGCTGTGCGAAGTGCCGGTCTGTTCAGTGGTGGAGTGACTGGTGCCCCACGAAGCATTGACTCCCAGTGAGCCGCCGATGTTCCGGGCAATGCTGTTGAAAGCCGTTCTGGATGACGCCATGCCGCCTACGGCTCTGCCCGCCGTACCCAGCAACGGGCCAATGACAGCACCTGCGCCCGGGATCAGAACCGAGGCCGCCACGCCCCCCAGCCCAAGAATACCTGCAATACCACCAGCTACCGGCGAAACCTTTGTGACCGAGGTGCCGGAACTGCTGCCGATACCGCCGTTGATACCGCCGCTGACCCCTTTCGTTTTCTGTGTGCCGTCCGTCACCGAAGAGGACTGGCTGGTACCATCGGTCGTGGTCGTGCTGCTGGTATCACTGATTGTATGTGAAGTACCATTGCACAGGCTCTCCATCACAGCAGTACTCTGGTTCTCGGTATAAGACCATGTACTCTTGCGGAAGGGCGAAAGAGTGCTGTACAGATTTTCATACCCGCTGCGGATAGCCGCCTGCGTTTCATTGGAAACAGGTTCTGCCAAAAACAGCGCAGTATACTTTTCTCCTTCCATCGCGTCCATAAAGCGCTCGATGCCCTGCACAAAGGCTTTATCTTCCGTTTTAGACTTACCGCGCAGAGCTGCCACACAGGACACTGAGGCCACCGCCTCCTGCGCTTTACCAAAGGCTTCATCCAGCAGTTCTTTTTCATCTTTCTGAGAAATGCCTTTTATATCGGAACCGGGGAAGTTGGAGAGCAGCACTTTCTGCAACGCCTTGCTGGAAATTTCCAGCTTGCGGCTCTTCATGCTCTGTTTCAGGGGATCCTCGCGAACGCCCAGATAGATATTGGCACCTGCATTTTCTTCCGGCACATCGATCATCACCGCCAGGCTACAGCCTTGTGCCATGCTGGAATAATACACCGTGGAAAGCTTCTGGAACATATCTTCGCCCTTTTTCAGGGTCAGTTTCTTCAGCTGGAACATTCGGATGCACTGGGCAGGGTCCTGCACGTCCAGCATCTGCTGGGAAAGCTCCACCATGCCATAGTTCTGCAGTTCCGTCAGATATTTTTTATACACCAGATGGTCTGCAAGGGTCAGCTGGTCCGTCAGGTCATTCAGCGACCGCTGCGCGGAAAGCTGCTGTTTTTCAAGCACCTCAAGCTCGTCTGCCATGATTTATTTTCCTTTCTGCTGTTAACCCCTCAAAATTTTCCAGAGCAGGGCAGCTCCGCCCAGTGCCGCACCTGCTGCAACGGTAGAGCCAAGTCCATCACCGTTCAATCGTTTAATTGCCTTTTGAGCGGCATCATTTCCCTGATCAGCAGCCTTCTGATACAGTTTCAACGCTTCCTCTTTACTGCAGGGCAAGCCACCTAGTCCTTTCTCATAACAAAAACCCAGGCTATACTGTGCACTCGCATGGTTTTGTTCAGCCGCTTTCTTGTACCATTTTGCAGCTTCCTCGCTGCTCTGTGTCAATCCGCCTTGTCCCTTTTCATAGCAGAAGCCCAAACTGTACTGCGCATTTGCAATGTCCTGTTCTGCCGCTTTGCGATACCACTTTACCGCTTCTGCTTTGTTTTCTGTCACACCCCGGCCATAGTAGTAGCATTCACCAAGCCGATTCTGCGCCCAAGGATAATCTTGCTCCGCAGATTTACGATACCATTCAACTGCTTTCGCGCTGTTCTTTTCCACACCTTCACCATAGTCATAACAACGCCCGAGGTCATACTGTGCCGGTGCATTGCCCTGTTCTGCCGCTTTCTGATACCAGTTTGCAGCTTCTTTATCATCTTCCTCTACACCATCGCCATTGTAATAGCAATCGCCAAGTGTACGCTGTGCCTGTGCAAATCCCTGCTCTGCTGCTTTCTGATACCATTTTACCGCTTCTGCTTCATTTTCATCTATGCCACGGCCGTAGTAATAGCACTCACCAAGCATATACTGTGCCTCTGCATCGCCCTGTTCTGCCGCTGCATGATACCATTTCACTGCTTCTTGTTTGTTTTCTTTCGTTCCTTCACCATTATAGTAGCAGTCTGCCAACTCGCTCTGTGCCAGCTCATGTCCCTGTTCCGCTGCACGACGAAGCCATTCTATCGCTTTCTCTCCATTACGGCCATCTCCCAGCTGATTAAACCCATATAAATATCTCGTTCCAATACAGAATTGACCGCTAGCACTTCCCTGTTCTGCCGCTTTAAGGTACCATTTTTCTGCTTTAATCGCATTTTCATGGGCCGCCTCCCTATCATAAAAATTGATTTTCTTATTGTAGTAGTACCTTCCCATCGCAATCTGTGCGACATCGTCTCCTTGTTCTGCGGCTTTGCGATACCATTCGATGGCTTTTTCTTTATCCTCTTCGACACTATAACCACACTCATAGCAATTTCCCAATGCGTATTGTGCCTCTGCATTTCCCTGCTCTGCCGCTTTAAAGTACCACTCTACTGCTTTATTTTCATCTCTTTCTACTCCAACTCCAAAAAAATAGCACCTGCCGAGTTTATATTGTGCTTCTGGACACTCTTGCTCAGCAGCACTTTTATACAATTTAACGGCTTCATCCTCATTTTTTTCAGTCCCAATGCCATCATCATAACATGTACCCAGCGCGCACTGTGCCTCTGCATTGCCCTGTTCGGCAGCCTTTTTGTACCACACAACGGCATTTTCCGCATTTTTCTCTACACCAATACCGTTCTGGTAACACCGTGCCACTTCCAGCTGTGCCTCTGGGCGTCCGTAATCACTGGCCGCAACCATGTACTTCTGAAACGCCATCTCGGCATTGCCGACCTGCTGAAAATCACTGGCATCCTGCAGGTAGTCCTGCTCGGTTTCCTCCTGCGTTTCCTGCTGCGCTTCCTCGCCCAGACAAAAGCACTCCACGCAATTCATAAATTCTCGCTTTTTGTCCTCCGGCCCATTGAACTGAAAGCTGTACACGGCATCTTTCTCACCGCTGAAATCCATAGCCTTGATCTCAGCCCCCAGACCGTCCCAATTCACACGGCCAGCCGCCGGTTCAAACCATTCTTCAACAGATTTTGCCTTGATGGCATTCGGGATTTCCATCTCCTGCCCATCCACACGGATAGACTCCAGTTTATCCGTAAAACGTACTTCCACCTGAATTTTGCTCATAATGATAGTCTCCCTATGTATTTATAATTTTTATATAGTCTCCCTGACTCCGCACCCACATTTGAATACCCGTGCCAAACACCTCCGCTTCCACGATCCAGCCCTTTTCTGTCACTTGCAGCACCTTTGCAGTGGGCAGTCGGTCGAGAACGGATTCCAAACTCGGCCCGGTATACT
>ERZ780195.2939-NODE-2939-length-10844-cov-3.251182_pt1 | contig 10844 bp, 9 predicted proteins | sample MGYA00511017_ERZ780195 | MGnify/ENA primary metagenome ERZ780195 (study PRJEB29588, sample SAMEA2159974) | human gut metagenome | biome: human gut; feature: human-associated habitat; material: faeces | place: Denmark | collected 2008/2010 ...
AGAACCTGATGACCAAGACCGGCAAGCCGTGGGGCAAGTTCAAACTCGAGGACTACAACGGAGGCCACGAGTTCGCCCTCTTCGGCAAGGACTACGAGAATTTCCGCAAATACCTTTTCCCGGACTATTTCCTCTTCGTCCGGGGCCGCGTGCAGGCCAAGCCCTACAACGACAAGGAGCTGGAATTCAAGATCATTTCGATGGTTCAGTTGCAGGAGATGCGCGACACGATCAAGGAGATGATCGTGCAGCTGCCGATCGAGGAGGTGACCGAAGCGTTCATTCACGACCTGACGGAGAGGGTCCGCGAGTCGAAGGGCGACACGCTGCTGCGCCTGAACGTCTACGACCGCGGAGCGCAGGTCTCGCTGCGCCTCTTCTCGAAAAGCCACAAGGTGAGCCTCTCGCAATCTCTGGTCGGATATTTGGACGACAACAGCATCCACTACTCAATCGCATAAGCATACTTTAATTGATAATCAACAAAAAATTCAAAGCTATGGCATTGGCAATCAACAAAGACAATTTCGAAGCGCTGGTCGCAGGCGATCAGCCGGTGGTCATCGACTTCTGGGCCGAATGGTGCGGTCCCTGCCGCACGATGTCGCCCATCGTGGACGAACTGGCTGCGGAATACGAAGGCAAGGTCGTCATCGGCAAGTGCGACGTCGAGGAGAACGACGACATCACGATGAAGTACGGCGTGAGGAACATCCCGACGATCGTCTTCCTCAAGGGCGGCAAGCTGGTCGACAAGCAGGTCGGCGCATGCCCGAAGGATGCCCTGAAGGCCAAGATCGAGAAGCTTCTCTGATGCTGCGCGCCATCGACTTCCACGGGCTGAAAGGCGTGGAGTTCTCCAAGGGGGAGTATACGGCGCTGCTGATTCCGGAGATGGGGGCCAACCTCGTGCGGCTGGCCAACACCCGGCTGGGCGCGGAGATTCTGCGCACGCCCGGACCCGGGGAGATCGAGACGTTCCGGAGCCGTCCGCAGGTCTTCGGGCTTCCGATCCTGTTCCCGCCCAACCGCATCGCCGACGGCCGTTACGTCTTCGAGGGACGCACGTACCAGTATCCCATCACCATCGAGAGGGAACGGAACTACCACCACGGCGTCCTCAAGAGCGAGGCGTTCCTGGTGTCGAAGGCCCGCGAGACGGACAGGGAGGTGATGATCGAATGCCGTTACTACGCCAATGCGGGGAACGATGCCGTTTACCGCGATTTCCCGCACGAGTTCAAGTGCAAGATCACCTACCGGCTCACGGCCGAAGGGTTGGAGCAGGAGGTGGTGTTCTTCAACCGCAGCGAGACCCGCATGCCCCTGGGCGTGGGTTTTCACACCCCGCTGACGATTCCCTTTGCGGGCGGGACCGACGCCGACTACGTGATGCGCCTGGCTGTCGGGGAAGAGGTCGAACTCGATGGCCGCAACCTCCCGACGGGACGCAGGCTGCCGCTGTCGGAGCAATTTTCCAAATTGCGCCGCGAAGGGCTTCAGGTCACCGGCTGCGGGCCGATCGAGGCGGGTTTTACGCTGCGCGAGATTGACGTGGACGGCAAACCGTTCCGCGGCGCGCTGGTCGAGCACCTGCGCACGGGCGTGAGAACCTGCTACGAGGTCGACGAGCAGACGACCTACTGGACGCTGTGGAACAACGGAGGGCAAGTGCCCTACTGCTGTCCCGAGCCGCAGACATGGACCACGAACGCCCCCAACGCCGCCGATCCCGCGGCCGAAGGGTTTCGGGCCATTGACCCGGGCGAGTCGTGGCGCACGACTTTCCGCCTGTATGCGAAATAGTGGTAAAAAAAGAGGATCGACCGGCGATCCTCTTTTTTGTCTCAAAACCTCTCGTGGAAGACCGTCGCGGAGAGCGGTTTGCGCAGCGTGTCGTGGCGGTTGGGATCGGCCGCCAGGCCGTCGCCGTAGCCGATCAGCAGGATGTTCACGGGTTCGACGTTCGCCGGAAGGGCGAACTCCTCGCGCACGGCTTCGGGTTTGAACATGCAGATCCACAGCGTGTCGAGCCCCAGCGACGCGGCGCAAAGCATCATGTGGTCGGTGACGATCGAAGCGTCGATGTCGCCGATCACCTTGCCGTCGTATTTCCGCTCCCAGGCCTGGCCGGTATCGGCGCATACGATGATGGCGCAGGGCGCCCCGAAATCGCGCGTGCAGCGTGCCAGGCGTGCCATGCCTTCTTCGGAACGCACGACGATGAGCCGCTGGGGCTGGCGGTTGGCGCCCGTGGGGGCCACGCGGCCCGCTTCGAGGATCAGCTCCAGTTTCTCCGGCTCCACTTGCCTGGAGAGGTATTTGCGGCAGGCGTACCGCTTTTTCGCCAGTTTCAGAAAATCCATTTGCAAAGGTTTTAATTATATAAAGGTACGGACAGGCCGGGCGATTCGAAACCTCCCGACCGGTAAAAAGGGCCGTTACGCCTCCAAAGGTATAAAAATTCGCGCCGTTATACAACCGGGCGCTCCGTTTTGGCAGGTCCGGCTGACAGAATGGCAGAAAAAAAGTACTGGCACACCGTTTGTTGCAGGAAGGGCAGGAAATCAAATACAACAACAACGATAGCACTATGAAAAACGGAAAAATCGGAGTTACGACGGAGAACATTTTCCCCGTCATCAAGAAATTCCTCTACTCGGACCATGAAATTTTCCTGCGCGAGCTGATTTCGAACGCCGTGGACGCCACCCAGAAGCTGAAAACCCTCTCGTCGATCGGCGAGGCCAAGGGCGATCTGGGCGACGTGACGATCCGCGTCGCCGCCGACAAGGAGAAGAAAACGCTCACCGTGACCGACCGCGGCGTCGGCATGACGGCCGAGGAGGTGGACAAATACATCAACCAGATCGCCTTCTCGGGCGCCGAGGAGTTCATGGAGAAGTATAAGAACCAGGCCATTATCGGACATTTCGGACTGGGATTCTACTCGGCATTCATGGTGTCGGACAAGGTCGAGATTTTCACGAAATCCTATAAAGAGGGTTCTAAAACCGTACATTGGAGCTGCACCGGGTCGCCCGAGTTCGAGATGGAGGAGACCGACGAGGCGCGCGACCGCGGCACGACCATCGTGCTGCACCTCTCGGAGGATTCGCTCGAATACGCCGAGGATGCGCAGGTCGAGGCCCTGCTGAAGAAGTACTGCCGCTTCCTGCCCGTGCCCATCGCCTTCGGCAAGGTCAAGGAGTGGAAGGACGGCAAATACGTCGACACCGACAAGGACAACATCATCAACAACGTTGAGCCGCTGTGGACCCGCAAGCCCGCCGACATCACCGAAGAGCAGTACAAGGAGTTCTACCGCGAACTCTACCCGATGAGCGACGAGCCGCTGTTCTCGATCCACCTCAATATCGACTATCCGTTCCACCTGACGGGCATCCTCTACTTCCCGAAGATTCACAACAACTTCGAGATCCAGAAGAATAAGATTCAGCTCTATTCGAACCAGGTCTATGTGACGGATCAGGTCGAGGGCATCGTGCCGGAGTACCTGACGCTGCTGCACGGCGTGATCGACTCGCCGGACATTCCGCTCAACGTATCGCGCAGCTACCTGCAAAGCGACGCCAACGTGAAGAAGATTTCGAGCTACATCACCCGCAAGGTCGCAGACCGCTTGCAGGAGTTGTTCTCGACCATGCGTTCGGACTACGAAGCGAAGTGGGACGACCTGAAAATCTTCATCCAGTACGGCATCCTCACCGACGAGAAGTTCGCCGAGAAGGCCGCCGGGATCATGCTCTGGAAGAACGTCGAAGGCAAATATTTCACCCCCAAGGAGTATGCGGAGAAGGTGAAGGAGAACCAGACCGACAAGAACAAGACGGTCGTCTTCCTCTATGTGGACGATCCCGTGGAGAAGCACACGTTCCTCGAAGCGGCCAAAGGCAAGGGGTACGACGTGCTGGTGATGGACGGCCAGCTGGACAGCCACTACATCAACTGGTACGAGTCGAAGAACAAGGAGTCGCGTTTCGTGCGCGTCGACAGCGACGTGGTCGACAAACTGATCCAGAAGGAGGAGAATGTCAAGATGTCGCTCACCGAGGGCCAGCAGGAGGTGCTGACGCCCGTTTTCGAGAGCCAGATGCCCAAGGACGACAAGATTCACTACAATATCTCGTTCGAGGCCATGTCGCCCGACGAGGCTCCGGTGGTGATCACGCAGAACGAGTTCATGCGCCGCATGAAGGAGATGGCCCAGACGGGCGGCGGAGGCATGAGCCAGTTCTACGGACAGATGCCCGACAACTTCACCATCGCGGTCAACGCCAACCACCCCATCGTCATCGACATCCTCGCCGACGTGGAGAAGTCCTACGGCGACAAACTGAAGTCGATCACCAAGAAGATCGACGCCGCGGTGGCCGAGGAGAAGCGTTTCGACGAGGTCGTGAAGGGCAAGAAGGAGGAGGAACTTTCGTCCGAGGAGAAATCCACGCGCGAGGAGCTGTCGAAGAAGATCGTCACCCTGCGCGACGAGCGCAACCAGCGTCTGCGCGAGATCGGCGGCGAAAACCGCCTCGTCAAGCAGATCATCGACCTGGCGCTGCTGACCAACGGCATGCTCAAGGGCAAGAACCTGACGGATTTCATCCAGCGTTCGATTTCGCTGATCGGAAAATAGTTTTTGAAGGGTTTGCAGAGAAGGGGCCGCACTTTCGGAGTGCGGTCCCTTTTCCGTTCCGGGCCATCCAACCGCTTTTTGCGGAAACAGTTGCAAAAACAGCAAAAAAAGACTACATTTGTTTGTCACTACAAACCCAACCAACCTGCCATGAGAAACCTTCTGTTCCTGATCGCAGCGGCGCTCGGTGCGTTGCTGCCGTCCTGCACCCCGGCTAACCGGGTCGTGGAAAACCCGCTGATCGAAACGGCCAACACCCGGACGCTCGACATCGTGAAAGTCGAATTGAGCGACACGGCCACCGTGCTCCACATGAACGCCTACTACCGGCCCAAAAACTGGATCGTCATTTCTTCGGACAGCTATCTGCAAATCCCCGCCCGGAGATTCATGCTCACCGGGGCCGAAGGCATAACGCCCGACTCGCTGTTCTGGATGCCGAAGTCGGGCCGCGCGTCGTTCGTGCTGCGGTTCCCGCCCCTGCCCCGCGGTACGAAATCGTTCGACTTCATCGAATCGGACTGCGACGACTGTTTCAAACTCTACGGCGTGGACCTGACGGGCAAAACGGAGTACCCCGAATTTCCCGAGGGGCTGCCCCGGGAGCTGCGCAAGGCTCCGAAAGACGGGCCGGTACCCGATCCGATCTTCGCCGTCGGCGAAACGAGGGTCAACATCCACCTGTTAGGATTCCGCGAAGGGATGTACAAGGACATGACGCTTTATATCAATTCGATGCTGACCGGTCACGAGCGCAAAGACGCTCCCATCGACCCCGAGACGGGCGTTGCGACCTTTAAATTCGGGCAGTATGGCCCGTCGCTGATCTATGGCAATCCGGCCGGTCCCGGCTCGATGCACCTGAATTTCTGGACGGCTCCCGGGGAAACCGCGGATATTTACGTTGACCTCACAGAGAAGGGCAAATCCATCGTCCAGCGCCGCGGCAAGGAACGAAAAGCCTCACACGACCGTAAGCTGTATGCGACGGGAACCTATGCCGACCTGAATATGCTGTACGACATGAGGGCCGAAAAACAGATCGGGTTCGATTTCTATACGGGCAAATTCGCGGATTACCGGATGACGGCGGACGAATATGCGCAGATGATCGTATCCAAATACAAAATGCTGACCGACAGCGTCGCCCGCAGCGGCATGTCGGAGATGATGAAGGAACTGAACCTGCTCTCGCTCAAGCAGGAGGCTCTCTGTGTCATGGTAACGTGCAGCAGTCTTCTCGAACACAACTACCGCTCGGTAAACAATCTTTGGGACCGCAATGCAAAGATCGACTACAAATTTGCCACACTGGAGCCGAAACATTATGCCGCTGTCTGCGGATTGTTCGACATCAATGACCCGAAACTGCTGATGGGCGAGTTCGAACCCGACTACCGGACAGCCATCAGCTACTCGGCTTTCGACTGGGCGGATATTATCCATGCAGAGAACGGTCTTGTCGTAGATCTGCGCAAAGCCGTTCCGATGGCCGCGAAAGCCGCGAACTGCGAACTCACCGAGGCTGACCTCGCCTCGCTCCGTTCGCTGAAGAATCCGTTCTACGCCGAGGCGTGCGAGGCTATTCAGGCCAGGGTACGCAGGGAGCTGGCGGCGCTGGAAGGCAAGGTGAAGATCGAAGAGACGCCCGACGTGGCCCCTGACAAGCTTTTCGACGCCATCGTCGCGCCTTACAAGGGCAAGGTCGTGCTGGTCGATTTCTGGAACACCTGGTGCGGACCCTGCCAGGCGGCGATCAAGGCCAACGAGCCGCTGAAAACCGGGGAACTGAAATCGGACGACATCGTGTGGATTTACCTTGCCAACGAGACCTCGCCGCTGGTGACCTACAAGACCCAGATCGGCAAAATCGCCGGCAAGCATTACCGGCTGAACGAGGAGCAATGGAAATATCTGTGCGAAAAGTTCAAAGTCGACGGCATCCCCTCCTACGTGCTCGTCGACCGGGACGGCAACAGCAAACTGCGCAACGACCTGCGCAACCACGACAAACTGAAAAAGACGCTCAAAAAGATGATCGAATAACGGAAACGGCCGCCCTGCGAGGGGCGGCCGTTTTGTCTGCGTCAAGGACGGGCGGCACGGAATCCCGAGGGTCCGGGACTTCACAGGCGCGGCGTCTACGCCTTGCGCCGTTCGATTTCGCTGATATTTTCAATTTTCTTCTTCCGGAGGAAACCGTAGACCCCGTCGAGGTGCTCGGTGACGCGGCCGTGGGAGAATTCGTAGATTTTGGATGTCAGCCCGTCGAGAAAATCGCGGTCGTGGGAGACGACGATCAGCGTGCCGTCGAAAGCCATCAGGGCCTCTTTGAGAATCTCCTTGGTCTTCAGGTCGAGGTGGTTGGTCGGCTCGTCGAGGATCAGCAGGTTGACTGGTTCCAGCAACAGCTTGATCATCGCCAGACGCGTCCGTTCGCCGCCCGACAACACCTTTACGAGTTTCTCGCTGGCCTCCTTGCCGAACATGAAGGCCCCCAGAATGTCGCGGATACGGGTCCGGATGTCGCCCACGGCGATGTCGTCGACGGTCTTGAAGACGGTGATCGACTCGTCGAGCCCCGACGCTTCGTTCTGCGCGAAGTAACCGATCCGGACGTTATGGCCGATCCGGATCTCGCCCTCGAAGTCGATCTGCCCCATGATGGCCTTGACCATCGTCGACTTGCCCTCGCCGTTGCGCCCCACGAAAGCCACCTTGTCGCCGCGCCCGATGGTGATCGACACGTCGCTGAACACCCGGTGGTCGCCGTACGCCTTGCCCAGTTCGGAGGTGATGACCGGATAGGAACCCGAACGCGGGGCGGGCGGAAAGCGCAGGTTCAGCGCCGATCGGTCCTCCTCGTCCACCTCGATGAGTTCCAGTTTTTCGAGCATCCGCACGCGCGACTGCACCTGATTGGTCTTCGAATAGGTCCCCTTGAAACGCTCGATGAACTCGCGGGTCTCGGCGATCATCTTCTGCTGGTTTTCATAGGCCGCCTGCTGCTGCTCGCGACGCTCCCTGCGGAGTTCGAGGTAATGGGAGTAGTTGACCTTGTAGTCGTAGATGCGTCCGCGGGCGATCTCGATGGTGCGCGTGGTGATGTGGTCCACGAAAGCCTTGTCGTGGGAAATGACCATTACGGCCTTGGCGTTGTTCATCAGGAAATCCTCCAGCCACTCGATCGACTCGATGTCGAGGTGGTTCGTCGGCTCGTCCAAGAGCAGCAGGTCGGGTTTCTGCAACAGCAGCTTGGCCAGCTCGATGCGCATGCGCCAGCCGCCCGAGAATTCGGAGGTCTGGCGCGTGAAGTCGCTCCGTTCGAAGCCCAGCCCCAGCAGAATGCGCTCCACGTCTTCCTGGTAGTTGGTGAGGTCCACGGCATAGAACTTCTCGGAGATGGCCGTGACCTCCTCGATCAGCCGCATGTACGACTCGCTTTCGTAGTCGGTGCGGGTCGTGAGCTGCTCGTTGAGCGCCGCGATCCGCCGCTCGATTTCGAACAGGTGTTCGAAGGCCCGCGACGCCTCCTCGACGAGCGTGCGCCCGTCCTCCACCTGAAGGTGCTGGGGCAGATACCCCACTTTCCCGCCTTCGCCCACGGTCACGCGCCCCCGCGTGGCCGAACGCACTCCGGCGATGATCTTCAGCAGGGTCGATTTGCCCGCTCCGTTTTTGCCCATCAGGGCGATCCGGTCCTTGTCGCCGATCGTGAAGGAGATGTCTTTGAAAAGCGTCGTGCCGCTGAACTCTACGGTGAGGCCGTCTATTGAAATCATAAGTTGTCGCAAATTGAGCCGCAAAGGTACGAATAAGCGATGGCAATGTCAAATTTACTTGAACATTGCCGAGCGGGAGTATCCAAAGGTACGAAAAGTCGGGTGCAGAAGCGAACGCCGGTTTGCTTCCGCCCCGACGGAGCGGTCCCGGAATCCGGACTGCGGGGAGGGACTTTCCGGGCGATGAAAATGCCGTCACGGCGCAGAAAAAACCGCTTCGCAGGGCGAAGCGGCATGAATCGGACCCGAAACGGGGCGTCTTATTCGGTCCAGCGGCTGCGGATCAGCTCCAGGAACCATTCCGGACAGCGGCACGGACGCCGCGAATCGCTGTGGATGAAGCCCAGCTGGGTCATGCCCGTATTGAGCAGGTCGCCCCGCTCGTTGTAGATTTCGTAGAAGAAATTGATGCGTGTCGAGGGCATTTCCCGGAGGATGATGCGCACGGTCAGCAGTTCGTCGAAATAGGCCGGCTTGCGGTATTTCGACTGCACTTCGAGGATCGGCATCATGATGCCCCGCCGTTCGACCTCGGCGAACGACATGCCCAGCGCGCGCAGGAACTCGCTGCGGGCGGCTTCGTAGTAGCAGATGTAATTCGAATGGTGGCAAATGGCCATCTGGTCGGTGTGCTTGTACCACACGCGTATCTGACAATCGTGACTTAACATGTTTTTTTATTTTTCGGTTTGCAGGGAATATCCAAGTAACAATTCGGCCTCTGCGGTTTTCCCCTCATCCAGCAGCCGGCGGATCACGGTCGAACTGACATGCTCGCCGTCGACCCTGCACGGACCCACCTTCACGACGCGGAGCCGTCCCGACGCCGCGAGCGTGTCGCAGTCGATCCGGTCGTGGCCGAAACGGTGGTTGTAGCCCGCGACGAGCGTTTCGGCGCCGACCTTTCCGATCAGGTAATCGTCCGCGAACTCCTCTCCGGACAAAGCGCTGAACGCCCTGTCGAAGGGAATGACGATCACGTTATCCACCCCCAGCTCTTCCAGCAGGGCCGTTTTCTCGTCGAGCGTCGTCAGCAGCCGCAGCCCTTCGGCCTTTCCCAGCGTGATGCGCGGGTGCGGCTCGAAGGTCAGCACGATGCTTTCGCCGCCGTTGGCGCGGGCCTCGGCGATCAGCCGCCCGATCAGGGCGCGGTGGCCCAGGTGCACGCCGTCGTACGACCCGACGGTGACCGCCGGGCGGACGAAGTGCGGAAGTGCGTCGAAACCGTGAAATACCCTCATCTCTCTCTCCCTCTCCGGCACACGGTTACGAATTGCTCCCGTCGCTCTCCTTGACGAAGTAGGCGACTTTTTCGAGCAGCGTGGTGATGTCGTAATTCTCGACGATGATCCCCTGCGGGAAGTTCAGCGGCGTGGAGGTGAAATTCAGCACCCCCCGTATGCCGGCATTGATGATCGGCAGCACGAGATTCGGAGCCACCTTCGTCGGCGAGGAGACGATGACGATCGAGATGTCCTTGTCCTCGACCACCTCCTCGAAAGAGTCCATATGGTAGCACGGGATGCCGTCGATCGTCTTGCCGACCTTTTCGGGGTCGACGTCGAACGCCGCGGTGATCTTCAGCTTGAGCCCCTTGCCGTTGAAATATTTGGTGATGGCCTGTCCCAGGTGTCCCATGCCCAGCACTGCGATGTTCATCTGCGAGGGGCTGTCGAGTATCTTGCTGATGTACTCGATGAGCACCTGTACGTCGTATCCCTTTTTCGTATCGCTCGAAAAGCCGATCAGCATCAGGTCGCGGCGCACCTGCACGGCCGTGATGCCGTGGATGCCGGCCAGTACGTGCGAAAAGATATGCGTGATGCCCTGATTATGGCAAGCAAGCAGCGTGCGGCGGTATTCGCTCAGACGCTCGATGGTTTTTTCGGGAATTTCACTCATGCGGCAGCGGATAAAGAATACGCAAAGATAGCATTTTTCGCCGCCAATGCCCAAACCGGAGTCCGGAATCCGTCCTGGGAAACCGGCAAAACCCGGAAAAACATTATCTTTGCCGCAAATTCAATAAGCAAAGAAGGCTATGATCAAGGGAGTAATTTTCGACATGGACGGCGTTCTGGTGGACAACCGCGACGCACACATCGAGGCATTCGAAATCATTTGCAGGAAATACGGGGTTCCGTTCGACCGCGAAAAATTCATGCCTACGTTCGGCATGACCAACGACCTGATCCTCGAACGGCTGATGCCCGAGGTAATCAAGACGACGGACTGGAAAAAGATCGCCGTCGAAAAGGAAAACATCTACCGCGAAATCTTCGAGCGCACGATCGCTCCGGCCAAAGGGCTGGTCGATTTCCTGAAAGCGCTGAAAAAAGAAGGGTATAAAACCGCCGTAGGATCGTCGGGCAACACGCCGAACGTCAACTTCGTGCTCGACCGTTGCG
>ERZ780195.2943-NODE-2943-length-10837-cov-4.517065_pt1 | contig 10837 bp, 14 predicted proteins | sample MGYA00511017_ERZ780195 | MGnify/ENA primary metagenome ERZ780195 (study PRJEB29588, sample SAMEA2159974) | human gut metagenome | biome: human gut; feature: human-associated habitat; material: faeces | place: Denmark | collected 2008/2010 ...
AATACGGCGATTTTCGTCAATGGTTGCTTCTGGCATCGTCACCCAGGCTGCAAATACGCATATACACCAAAGAGTCGCGTGGAATTCTGGCAGAAAAAGTTTGATGATAATGTCAGACGGGATAGTGCAGTGAAAGCAGAATTGCTGGAGCATGGCATTAAGTGTTTGATCGTATGGGAATGTACTATTAAACGAATGGTGAAAAGCAGCGATGTGGAAAAACAGATCATTCAGCAATGCACAAGTTTTCTTCGCACGGAAGCAAAGCGGTTGGAACTGTGATATTATGGATTTACATATAGTCCATACACTCTAACGAAAAATTAAAATCTATGAAAGGAAGTAGTAGTATGGCAGACAGCAATAGTTATCCTATGATTTCTGAAAAGAACTGGTGGACAATCAGAGAAAAGTTCAAAGCATCCCTACCCGCTATAGCAACACCTAATTATGTAAAAACTCTTCTGACCCTTAGTAGTGATAGTTCTGCAAATAGTAATGTTATTACTCCGATGCGTCGAATTGGGTTATTAGACGAGGAGAATAAACCGACAGCACTTGCGAATGACTGGCGCTTGGACAACAAATACAAGGAAGTTTGTAGTTCAATCATAAAGAATGTCTACCCCACAGAGCTTCTGGACTTATTCCCTGACTCAAACGTGGATAGAGCTTCGGCAAGGAACTGGTTCATGAGTCAAGGTGTTGGGCAAGGTGCTGCTGACAAGATGGTAGCTCTGTTTATGCTATCAAAAAGTGGAGAAATCAAAGATAAGAATATTGCGACGCCAAAAAAATCTGGCAAAGCAGTTTCAAAAATAGCCAAACCGCAAGCTCCTTCAAAGTCGAAGGAAGATAGTGAGCCGTCTGATCCTGTAGTTAAGCCCCAACCCCACGGGAATCGCCCAAATCTTCATATTGATTTGCAAATCCATATATCTCCAGAATCAACGCCAGAGCAAATTGAAGCAATCTTTGCGAGTATGGCCAAACACTTATATGGAGCTGGAAACTAATGGGGTGCGCAACAGATATTCTCTTAATAGCGCAAGGCATTAATCATGACTTTAGCATAATAGATGCAACAGAAACGGAATCCAACAACACATCAACTTACGATGCAGTTATAACGAACAAAGCGTTACGGAGAAAAACAGAGAAGCTCTTCAAGGATGGCCATCATGCCCGTGCTGTTGAAGAAGCATACAAATTGTTAGACAACACAGTTAAAGTAAAGGCAGGACTTCAACAAACTGACCTTACAGGAGCTAAACTAATGCAAACTGCTTTCTCTCCAAACAAACCATTGCTGAGATTAAATGAATGTGTGAGTACTTCTGAGCAAAATGAGCAATCTGGATATATGCAGATTCTGGCTGGCTGCATGGTTGGAATTAGAAATCCCAGAGCCCACGATTCTGACTGGGAAGATACTGAAGAACGCTCACTTCAGCTTCTATCGTTTGCCAACCATCTTATGGAGCGCATTTTGGTTTCAGAAAAAGTAGATTATTAGTTTATCTCGTTTTTTGATAGCATCCCCTGATAGCTTTTTGATAGCAGAAAGTCGGATACCCCGTAGGATTGGGATAACTGGTATCAAATAAAGCCAAATGGAATCAAACGGTCTATACAAAAAAGTTTAGAGTGTGTTTCCACTTGGCGAGTGGGAGTAATTCCGAAAACGCCGGAAACCCGCATGAATACAGGCTTTTTTGCCCGTCAAAATGGCTCATGATACTGGATTGATACTATTTTTTCAAATCCGGTACTCCAAGAGAATCATTCCAAAATGACAAGCAAAACCGTCCTGCTGAACGACAAATTCAGCAGGACGGTTTTTTGCTTGTCTTATTTCTTTTTCCAAGGAATATACTCCTTGCGCTCTTTGCTGTCATCACAGGTATGCGGCCAGTTCAGTTTCCATTCAAAGTATTCCTCCCGCGTGATCTGCCCCGCATGAAGCTCCTGTTGGCGCAGCAGCCATTCCTGCATGAACTCATCGACAAGACCATATTGGAAGTACATTCCCACTGGCTGTCTGACAGGCCATTCGTCGCTGTCGTTGTACTTTGCAATGGTATCATCCCCGTTTCGTTCTTTGCCCGGATTGCGAACAAGTTGAAACAGCCGGATAGAACCCGGACTATCCTCGTCCAACCAGAAGAACGTCCGCATAAAGTCCTCTGCGCACCCCGGAGCATCTGTATAGAAGTTTTGTCGGTCTACACGCAAAACCTCCGCGATTTTGTTCAGCAAGTCTTTCTTCGGAACACGGTAATTCGTTTCGTACTGGGCAACGCGATTATCCGCGCCCTTTTCCTCCAGTCCGATGGCAACGCCCAGTTCCTTTTGCGTCATACCTCGAAAGGTACGGATTTTCCGAATCTTATCTCCTACTGTCATTCATACCACCGCCTTTGAAAACAGTATAGCGCAAATTTGCGAAATACGCAAGATAAATATTAACAAAAAAGCGAAATAAATTCTTGACATTAACATTTATGCTAATGTATAATAAGGACGCAGATATTAACATATTTGCGAATCATCAATAAGGAGGTGACACTATGACACAAGAATTGTTTGTACGAGCGGAGGAAGTTGCCAGCGAACTTGGCATTTCCAAACCCTACGCCTACAAGCTGGTGCGGGAGATGAACGAGGAATTGAAGCAGAAAGGCTTTATCACCATCCCCGGACGGGTGAGCAGACGGTATTTTGAAGAAAAATTCTATGGCCTGCGTGACAGGCAGTAAGGAGGAAACAGCAATGCCAGCATACAAGGATAAGGAAAAAGGTACATGGTATGCGTCCTTTTACTATGAGGACTGGACGGGAAAGAAAGTCAAAAAGCTGAAACGCGGCTTTTCCACCAAGCGTGACGCACTGGAATGGGAACGGACGTTTTTGCAGCAACAGACTGCCGATCTGGAAATGACCTTTGAAAACTTCGTCGCGCTCTATGCGGCGGATATGAAAGGACGCATCAAGGAAAACACATGGGGTACAAAGGAGCATATCCTCTACAAAAAACTGGTGCCCTACTTCGGCAAACGGAAGATGTGTGACATTCATTCAAAAGAGATCATGGCATGGCAGAACGAGATGCTGAATCACCATGACGAAAACGGCAAGCCATATTCCCCGGTATATCTGAAAACGCTCCACAACCAGCTCAGCGCCGTATTCAATCATGCGGTGCGGCATTACGGTCTAAAGGTCAACCCTGCCGCCCAAGTCGGCAACATGGGAAAAGCCAAGGGGCGTGAAATGCAGTTCTGGACAAAGGCGGAATATCTGAAATTTGCAGACGCGATGATGGACAAGCCGCTCTCCTATTACGCCTTTGAAATGCTCTACTGGTGCGGTGTGCGGGAGGGTGAGCTATTGGCGCTTACCGCCGCCGACTTCGATTTTGAAAAACAGACCGTCACGATCTCCAAATCCTATCAGCGCATCAAAGGCCGCGATGTGATTACAGACCCCAAGACACCCAAGAGCAACCGCGTGATTCAGATGCCAGCGTTTCTGTGCGATGAAATGCAAGATTACATCAAAAGCCTGTACGCCGTGCAGCCAACCGACCGCATCTTTACCGTCACAAAATCCTATCTCCACCGAGAAATGGACAGAGGTGCAAAAGAGGCAGGTGTCAAGCGCATCAGAATCCATGACTTACGACATTCACACATTTCTCTTTTGATTGATATGGGATTTACGGCATTGGCAATCGCAGACCGGGTAGGACACGAAAGCATTGACATTACTTACCGCTACGCACACCTGTTCCCCACCCGGCAAACCGAGATGGCAAACAAATTGGATTTGGAACGAAAGGGGGCATAAATCATGTCTGCAAAGAATCTTGACCGACACAACCGCTGGCGCAGCAAGACCGTTGCTTTTCGGGTATCTCCGGAGGAAGATGCGCAGATTGAAACCGCTGTGCGGCTCTCTGGCCTTACCAAACAGGATTATATCACTAGGCGACTCCTGTGCCGTGAAATTGTCGTACAGGGCAATCCAAGGGTCTATAAGGCGCTGCGCAATGAACTGAACAGCGTTCTGGAAGAACTCAAACGTATAGAAGCCGGACAATCCATCGACGGTGAGCTACTGGAAACAATCAGACTGATTTCTACCACGCTGGACGGTATGCGGGAGGATTGATAGATGGATTTTGAACAAGAGAAAACGACTGCCCTATATCCGCCTGTTGGCGCAGACGGAGGACAGACGCTCTCAAAAGAACCTAGTCAAAGTATAGCAGAGGACACCGCAGAATACAAGACGCAAGCGGACGATTTGGAGAAAATCATGCAGCAGATACGCCGGGCCAGTGACCCGGCGTATCTGCCAACCGTGTCTATGAACGACCTTTATGAACAGGTCTTTCCCGGCAGACCGCCAGTGATTGACGGTCTGCTCTATGCGGGAACGTACCTCTTTGTGGGCGCTCCAAAGGTTGGAAAATCGTTCCTCATGGCACAGCTTGCCTATCATGTAAGTATGGGGATTCCGCTGTGGGGATATGCCGTAAATCGCGGAACGGTTCTCTATCTGGCTCTGGAGGACGATCACCGCCGCCTGCAAGATCGTCTGTACCGGATGTTCGGAGAGAACAGCACCGAAAATCTCTATTTTGCAGTCTATGCAAAGCAGCTAAACAAAGGTCTGGAAACACAGCTCAAAGGCTTTATGCGGGAACACCCGGACACACGGCTTATCATTATCGATACGCTGCAAAAAATCCGGGAGGACGGCGGTGAAAAGTGCAGCTATGCCAGCGATTATGAAATGATGGCCAGCTTGAAAAGCTTTGCCGACGAAAGCGGCGTTTGTCTGCTGCTGGTGCATCATACACGCAAGCAGCAAGCCGATGATCGATTCGATATGATTTCTGGCACAAATGGTCTGCTCGGCGCAGCGGATGGCGCGTTCCTACTCCAAAAGGAGCGCCGGACAGACTGCTCTGCGACGCTGGACATATCCGGGCGTGACCAACAGGATCAACGGCTCTATCTGACACGGAACAGCGAAAAGCTGATATGGGAATTGCAGCGGGCAGAAACAGAATTTCACCATGAAGCACCTGATCCTGTTTTAGAAGCAGTTGCGGCATTTATAACGTCGGAACGCCCGGTGTGGTGCGGCACGGCAACCGAGCTGGCCGCTGCGCTGGAGATAAACATGAAGCCAAACGCTCTGGCAATGCGGCTCAATGTGCGGGCATGGCAGCTAAATTGCAAGTATCATATCTGCTATGAAAGCGCCCGCACCCACGCCGGAAGAAGTATCCGATTGACGCTCGATCAGGCTGCGTGTGACGACCGTGACGGCCGTGACGATCTTCCCGATACCGGCTCTGCTGTCTAAAAAGCTGTCACAGCCGTCACGGTTGTCACGGGGCGCGGGGGCAACTGTCAAGGGGGCATACTTGCGGGTGGAGATTGCCGCAAGGCAATACAACCCGAACCCCTTGACAGTTGGCACACGGGAAACACTTGCCGGGTGAGCGGAAAGGCGTGTGCCTTTCCGCTCTGCCTAACGGCGAGTGATGAAGTTTAGGCGGGGTGCAGGGTGCCCTTTTCAAAGGGCAGCCCTGCTGGGGGTGCTGTCCGCAGACAGCGGGGGCAACGCCCCCACACCACCCCGTAGGGCGCAAATGCGCTTTTGATGGCCGCTGGCTGTCAAAAGTGCTTTTGCGTTACTTTCGCAGAAAGTAACAAAGGCACGCCGCTTGCGCGGCGGAAAGGAGTGAATGAATGAAACGAACGATCAGTGCAAGGGTTGGACGCGGCTCTGTAAATCACAACACCCGAAAGTTTCACGCAAAGAACACTGACCCGGAGCGTTCTCACCTGAATATCACCTATTGTGAGGAAAATATCAAAGCTGTTTACCACGAACTGTTTGACGAAGCTCTTGCACGATACAATGCCAAGCAGACCAGAGCAGACCGAAAAATCAAAGATTATTATGAGAAAATTCGTGCCAGCAAGCAGGAAAAGACGTTCCATGAGATTATTCTGCAAGTCGGAAATAAGGACGATATGCACACAGGGAGCGACGAGGGTGAGCTTGCCGTGGAAATCTTAGAAGAATACATGACCGGCTTTCGGGAGAGAAATCCGCAGCTCCGCGTGTTTTCTGCACATCTGCACATGGACGAGGCCACACCGCATCTGCATATTGATTTTGTTCCATTTACAACCGGCAGCAAGCGCGGCTTGGAAACGCGGGTATCTCTCAAACAGGCGTTGGCTGCACAGGGATTTCAAGGCGGCAGCCGCGGCGATACGGAGTGGAATCAATGGGTACGCTCGGAAAAAGATCAACTTTCGCTTGTGATGCAGCGTCACGGAATTGAATGGGAGAAGAAAGACACACACGAAAAGCACCTGTCTGTATTGGATTACAAGAAAGAGCAGCGGACAAAAGAAATTGCAGCGCTAGAAACCGTCAAAGCAGAAAAAGAGAGCGAGGTTGCGGAGCAAGAGCAACGTCTAAGTGAGCTTGCCCCGGCGGTAAAGAACATGGAACGGCTGGCCGCGGACTTCTCCGCCGACCCGGAACAGATTCTACCGGAGGCAGGCGCATTGGAAACAGGACGCTCCTACCGCGAGAAAAAAGCAAAACCGCTGCTTGCACGAATTGTCAAGGTGCTGCGCTCCCTGTATCTGGCCTATGTGGAGTTGCGAGGGAAATTTGAGCGTCTGCAAGGGGACTATGGCCGGGTGAGGGAAAGCAATGCCCGCCTGTCTGACCGATTGCAGGAGGTCAAGTTGGAAAACAAGGCCCTGCGGCAAGTTTCCGCAGACTATGAGCGGGCTAAGCGTGTCTTTGGCCCGGAGCAGGTGAAGGCGGCAGTACGGGCCGATAAACAGCGGGAACAGGCAGAGAAAAGTGGCAATCGAACACGGCGCACTTTTGACCGGGGAGGTAGGTAAAAAAGTAGATTTTCCTATAGGTTTATGATATGCTGTTCTAAAAAATAAATGGTAAACCGAAATATCATATAAAAGTAGTGGAGAAAAATGATGGATTTGTTGTGGAGGTATATGAAATGAAAAAGATTCTCGTATTATCACTTTGCTTTGTACTTGCACTATGGATGGCAGGTTGCGTCCAGAATAAAAATATCAATTTTGGGGATGTCACGATGAAAGTTGTAGAGGGAAGTGTAACTCCTTCAGGTTTGACAGTTCGCATTTCAAATAACGCAGGAATTGATATCAATGGCGGGATCAATTACGATTTTTCTATTGAAAAAAAGGAAGATGATAAATGGTCACCAGTAAAAGAGATCGGCGATAGAACTACTGACACCGAAACATATATTTTTCAAGGAGAAAGAGATTTGAATATCAATTGGTCTGAAATATATGGTTCGCTTTCGGCGGGAGAATACAGAGTCGTTAAGTTCTTTTATCCATCGACAGAAGATGGCTCTTATGGTACAGACGATGGTTTTTACCTATTCGCTGAGTTCAGTATCGAGTAACAAATACGAATTTTATCGGGGAGCAGCAACCTCTGTCGGGGCTGTCAATGGTCGAGATAAACGGCGCGCACAGCGCGCCGCCATTGACTGCCCCGCATGGGTGCGCTGCGCGGTCACCAAGGCGGGCAAGACCAAAGGCGCTTGCCCGCCTCCTTTAATTTTGGGCGGAGGTCAGTAGCCGAAATTGGCCTCAAATTGAGGCCAATTTTGGCAGGGGCTTGCAAAGCCTAGATCCCTTGCAATCGCAGGCTTTCTGTGATACTATTTTGATACTAAAAATTGAAGCAGCCGCAAATATCAGCGCAAATCATTAACATATTTGCGAATGTTTTGCTTGTGGAACCATTGTAAATAAGCACCCCTATACTTGAATTTGCCGAGTGGGAGTAATTTCATAGGTCAAAAAAAGCCCGTAAACACTGGACTTTTTGAGTCTTGATGCCCCTCGTGGCAACGATTTGGCAACAGAATTTCATTATTCACAAGAAAAGAGCTATCTGATTTCAAATGAAGTCAGATAGCTCTTTTTTTATACGCCAATTACAATGAATTCTTCGTTCTCTCCGATTTCTTCTGTAACCCAACGGTCTATAGCAGACAGAGTTTCCATAGCTTCGTTTACAAATTCAGAGGGTACAATCTCAGGAATGTTCAGATGCATGATTTCCTGCCACTCTCTTCTTGTAACACAAGTATCTTCAAACATATCAAAGGATGTAATGATTTCTCGGAATATTCTTTCCAGAAAGAAGAAAAATGCGCTGTCCAGCACATACAGTGAATCTTGTCGAAGAAACTTCCTACCGGCACCAGAGTTTCCTTTTCTGAATTCAAGGTAATCGCTACCGCTGAATTCTCCGAGCTTACAAACATATTCATTCATGCTTCATTTCCTCAAGTAGCAGGTCACTCAGCTCCTGCGACGGCGTGATCTTGTGCCACTGACCGGAGGTATCGTACTCAGGATAGTAATAACGCCAGCGGTCGTATTCTTCCTGCGTGATCTCGCCCGTCTTACGTTTCGCTTCCATCTCATACCAGGCTTTCATAAAGGTCTGAATCTCGCTCGCCCTTGGACTTTTGAAAATGTTCGGTTCAAGGCAGTACGATCCATCTTCTTTGGCAATCGCCAACCCATAAATGTCCTCAAGTGCAAAAAGCGTATGTGCAACGCCCAGCAGTGAATCAATATCCGGCACATTCAAAGCACGCGGCGAAACATCCAATGCTTCCGCCAGCGCATTGGTCACATCTTCCTTGGGCTTCCGGCTTCCCACTTCATATTGTGCCATGCGCACATCCGCCGAGCGCTCAGGAAAGCCTATTTTCTGTCCCAGATACTTCTGCGTCATGCCACGCTTTTTGCGAAAAAAGCCGATTCTTTCTCCTATTGCCATCGTTCCATCCTCCTGTCTGGTACCATCAGTGTAGCATTTTCGTTTAGCGCAGTCAACAAAAATTAACTCATTCAGTTTAATTTTTCTTCAAAAGGCATTGACACAAGCGTTTCTGATTAGTATAATTAGGATAAGCTAAACAAATCAGTTTTGTTTTATGACAAAAAGAAAGGTTGTGATTTCATGATGGAACAATCGTTTATGCGCGTTGATGACGTTGCCAAAGAGCTGGGCGTATCCAAATCCTATGCCTATAAAATCGTGCAGCGCCTTAACGACGAACTGAAAGCGATGGGATACCTGACCATCTCCGGTCGAGTCAACCGATCGTATTTTCTCGAAAAACTCTGTTACAACAGAAAGGAAGGAGGAGGTTCCTAATGGCTGTTTACAAAGAAAAGCAGTCAAACACATGGCGTGTGATTTATCGCTATACAGATTGGACTGGCGAGCGAAAGCAGACGCAGAAACGCGGCTTCAAAACCAAACGTGAAGCGCAGGCTTGGGAGCATGAACAGCTTAACAAAGTTTCAGCCGATCTGGATATGACCTTTGAGAGCTTTGTATCCCGTTACGCGGAGGATACGAAAACCCGTTTGAAAGAAAACACCTGGGCATCCAAAGAACATATCATCCGCACAAAGCTGCTTCCCTACTTTGGCAAGCTCAAAATGAATAACATCACTGCACATCAGATTATCACATGGCAAAATGAACTGATGAAACATGCCAATAAAAGCGGTGAAAAGTATTCTCCTGTCTATCTTCGCTCCATACACAGCCAGCTCAGTGCCATTTTCAACCATGCCGTAAAGTATTACGGGCTTCGGGAAAATCCCTGTAAGAAAGCAGGCTGCATGGGCAAAAAGAAAAATCGCGAGATGCAATTCTGGACAAAAGAGGAATATCTCAAGTTTGCAGAAGTCATGATGGATAAACTGTTATCTTTCTATGCCTTTGAAATGCTGTACTGGTGCGGTATTCGTGAAGGTGAACTTCTGGCTCTTACCCCTGCTGACTTTGATTTTGAAAAACGCACCGTTTCCATTACAAAATCCTATCAGCGGCTGAACGGACAGGACTTGATTACCACGCCCAAAACCGAAAAGAGCAACCGTGTCATCCAAATGCCGCAGTTTCTCGTTGATGAAATTCAGGACTATCTGAAACAGCTCTACAATATCCAGTCGAACAATCGGATGTTCACCGTCACAAAAAGCTATCTCCACCACGAAATGGACAGAGGTGCAAAGGAAGCCAATATCAAGCGCATACGCATCCATGATCTGCGACACTCGCACGTCTCGTTGCTCATCGACATGGGCTTCTCCGCAACTGCTATTGCGGATCGTGTCGGTCACGAAAGCATTGACATCACCTATAACTACGCACACCTTTTTCCTTCCAAGCAGTTGGAGATGGCTGACAAACTGAATCTGGAAAGGCGCTGATTCCATGTCCGCAAAAAACAGAGATCGCTGCAACCGTTGGCGAAGCAAAACTGTTTCCTTTCGCGTCAGTTTCGAAGAAAACGAACAGCTTAACACGTTCGTCAAACTGTCCGGAATGACGAAACAGGATTACATCATTCGTTGTCTGACTTCACACACCATCATCATTCAAGGCAACCCGCGCGTATACAAAGCGCTTAAAAACCAGCTTGAAGCATCCTGCGCAGAGCTGCAACGGATTAAGAAGGCAGGTGATTGCACACCGGAGTTTCTCGACATACTGAATCAAATCACTCTGATTCTGAAAGACATGAAGGAGAACACTTATGATTGAAAACAGAAAAGCGATTGCTCCGATTCCAGCTGTTGGCGCAGCCGGGGAACAATCGCATGGCTCGAAAACCACAAATATTATAACAGAAAAATCCCGGACAGACAATCTGAACACCGGAAATCTCAAAACGCTTTCCATGACAGAACTC
>ERZ780195.2944-NODE-2944-length-10834-cov-16.041470_pt1 | contig 10834 bp, 10 predicted proteins | sample MGYA00511017_ERZ780195 | MGnify/ENA primary metagenome ERZ780195 (study PRJEB29588, sample SAMEA2159974) | human gut metagenome | biome: human gut; feature: human-associated habitat; material: faeces | place: Denmark | collected 2008/2010 ...
AAGCGGAAGCCGGAGCGTCTGCACGCCGTCCGCTTCGCTTGCAAGCCCAGAGATTGTATACATGACCGTAAATGAGCGTGTCCCGGTAAAGCCGTTCGCATCGCTCAGCACGAGTACGGGGCAATCGCCGTCGGTCTGCTTCTGCGCGTTATACCCCGCAACAGAGGCCTTCTTTGCGCCCGGGCTAAGTGGAAACCGCAACTGCGTCTGCGCGCCGCTGATCTCCAGCGTAAAACTCTGCGTGACCTGGCACGAACCGCTACCGGTCAGCGTGCAGTCTGTTTTCATTTCGGAAATAACGGGCTCTGCTGCACAGACGCCTGTGCAAAGCGCCAGCAGGCACGCCAGCAGGAGCAGCAGCCGCTTCATGCGATCACCTCTTATGTTCATTTGTACCCAATTTACCACAAACGCGCCCATTTTGCAACCACGGCCCGAAAGCCGTTCTTTTTTATCCCGCTGCACTTGGCTGGAACATTGATTTTATGATACACTGTCAACAGAACGTTTTTGGGGAAAGGACGGATCTTATGACACTTCGTGACACCGCCGATCAGATCATCCGCGCAAGTCTTCGCGCCGTGCAGCCAGACGCTGCCGTAGCGCGTGCACTGCAAAGCTTTTCCTGCTCTGGGCGTGTCGTACTCATTGCCATCGGAAAGGCCGCGTGGGCCATGGCAAATGCGGCGTGGGCCGTGCTCGGCCCGCGCATCACGTCCGGCGCAGTCATCACCAAATACGACCACAGCCGCGGCCCTATCGGCCCGCTGCGCATCTTTGAGGCCGGACATCCGGTGCCGGACGAGGCCGGGCTCCGCGCCGCGCAGGCCGCGCTGGAACTGACGCGCGGCCTGCAGGAGGAGGACTGCGTGCTGTTTCTCATCTCCGGCGGCGGTTCGGCGCTGTTTGAAAGCCCCCTGATCCCGGCGGAAGAAATGGCGGACGTTACAAAGCAGCTGCTGGCCTGCGGCGCGGACATCGTGGAAATGAACACGCTGCGCAAGCGCCTTTCTGCCGTGAAGGGCGGCCGGTTTGCCGAGCACTGCCTGCCTGCGAAGGTGTTTTCCATCGTTTTGTCCGATATTCTGGGCGACCCGCTGGATATGATTGCCTCCGGCCCCGCTTACCCGGACAGCTCCGCCAGCGCTCAGGCAATGGCCATCGTGAAAAAATACGGCTTGCGCCTTTCCGAGCACGCCCAGTCCCTTCTGGCGCAGGAGACGCCGAAGACCCTTTCCAATGTGGAGACCCACATCACCGGCAGTGTGCGCCAGCTGTGCGTTTCCGCGGAGGAAACGGCGCGGAGCCTCGGCTATACGCCCGTGGTGCTGACGGACAGCCTGCGGTGTACCGCCCGGGATGCGGGCAGCTTCCTTGCGTCCATCGCCCAGTATAACCAGTCCAGCGAAAAGTCTCTGGCCTTCATAGCGGGCGGCGAGACGGTCGTCCATCTGACCGGCACCGGCCTTGGCGGGCGCAATCAGGAGATCGCCCTTTCCGCCGCACAGGAAATCGCCGGTTTCCGGGACACTGCCGTGTTCTCCTTCGGCTCCGACGGAACGGACGGCCCCACGGACGCGGCGGGCGGCTACTGCGATGGGGAAAGCCGTGCTGCGCTTGCCGCGCAGGGCGTTTCCATCCCGGACGTTTTGCAGCAGAACGATGCTTACCACGCGCTGAAAAAATGTGATGGCCTGATTCTGACCGGCCCCACCGGAACCAACGTCAACGACCTGTCCGTTCTGCTGATCCGCAGATAAGACCGGCCTGTTGACAAGCGCACCTTTTTCGGTATAATTAAAAAGCCAGATGCACAGACGCAGCGCAGACCGGGAACCCGGTTTGCGCTGCGTTTTTTAAGCAGAAACAGGAGAGGGAAAGCATAATGACGAAAATCGAAACAGAGCGCTTAATTTTGAGGGAAATGACGCCGGAAGATTTTGATACTGAACTCCAATTAAAATCTTTAAAAAAGATTTTAATTGGAGTTCAGTATGAGATTTTTTCCTGTTTCATATTTCCTCCTATTGAACGTTATCTGTTTTCTTCTGTAAGCAAAAAACGCAGTGCAAACCGAATTTATCGGATTGCACTGCGTCTAAGCGTCTGGCATCATGATTTCTTCAATTTTCCGTCATTGAGACGGGTCGTGCAGGTATATTTGCACTTCTGGCAGCAGAGCCGGGGGGTCTCTGATGGATTTGCAGATGCTGAAGCTTGTCAAAATCTGTCCGATTTCCCGGTCTGGGGAAGGACAATCACCAGCTACGATCAGAGCGGAAAGGCTATGCATAGCGAACCACGAAAAAAGGTTTGCTCTCCTCGCTGCTTCAATCACTTTTTCTTTCGAGAATTTGTGCTTCGGAGCCATAGCCTGCATTCTTTCATTTTTGAAATAGATTGCCTAATACATATTGATAAATGTATATTGTGCATTGTAGCCGTGAAAGGTGCATCTGTCAATAGCAGATAAAAACATACCTGATATTTTTCTGCCGCCGTTCAAATCCCATCCACTCCAAAGCCAAAATGGGAAAGGGGGCGAACAGGAGCTTGTCACCGGTCTTAGCCTCACTCTGGCACTCGCCGGAGGTTGTTGCCCGCGGATTGCTTTCCACGTACCTCCGACAAGAATGTCGAAGGGGTCAAAATCGGCGAATGCTGCCTGATAAGGAACTGGTACTGCTGAAGCCGTAACGATTACAAAAAATCCACAGTATTCCGGAAGAAACGCAATGCTGCGGCGATCCCATCCTTCCGGAGCATATCTTAAGTGAAAAGCTTGCAAAAGCATCATTTAGTGTTGCAAATCGCTCATAATTCTGCTATACTTGTTAACAACGCTGTCAAGTGTTGGAATACACTCTGGCAGTATAGCTGCGATGGACCAAATGCCCTGCCGGATGGCGGGGCATTTTTTACATGTCGATATGGGGGATTCCTATGAATGCGCAAAAGCGTCTGATTATCATAAAGGGGAAGGACAAAACGGACTCGGTCGCCAGTTTCCGGTTTCATGATGGAAAGTGCGACGTTGTTTATACCAGTTCACCCGGCAGAATATATAGCTTTCAGAACAGAAATGTGGAGATTCTCCCCCTGAAAAAACAAATCGACCCGGCGCAGGTGATCGTTACCGCGAATGGACAAACGTTCGGCAAGATTGACGAGATTCTTGACTTTGGCGCGTATTACCGCATCATTCGCGCAGGGAGAAAGGACCTCTCGTTTCATAGGAGTGAGGTGCAGTTTCAGCGGAATTGTCTGGCAGATGGTAAAAACAAGGAAGCGTTCCAGTATTTTAAGGAGACCGCTGCGGCAATCAGTCTGGTGACGGATAACGGCATCAATATTCTGAAAATGCAGTATGACAAAATTCAGCAGCTCAGTGAGAACACTGTTTTGGCAAGCTATCTTGTGCCGCAGAAAGAAACCGAAGCACCTCGCAGGCCGGCAGCTGTGATCTATCCGTTTGGCCTGAATCAAAGTCAGAAGCTGGCGGTGGAGCGGGCGCTTTCCTCAAAAATCAGCATTATCCAGGGGCCGCCGGGTACGGGGAAAACCCAGACGATTTTGAATATTATTGCCAATGTTGTCAGAAGCGGGAAAACCGTGGCAGTCGTCTCCAACAACAATTCCGCGACGCATAACGTTGCGGAAAAACTGGAAAAGAAGGATGCCGTCTTTCTGACTGCGTTTCTCGGCAGTCTGGCCAATAAACAGAAATTTCTGGATACACAGACCGGCGTCTATCCGGACATGCACGACTGGGAGATGCCGCTGGAGAAACGACGTCAACTGGAGCTGGAGACGACTGCACTTTCCACGGAATTGAACGAAATGCTCAACACTAAGAACCGCATAGCGGAAATTGAGCAGGAATTATTGCGGCTTAACCCTGAGCAGCACTATTTTGAGGAATATTATGCGGCGTATGGCAATGTGCTGACGGAGCGTCTGGACAGGCTGCCCTCGCAGAAGATACTCGCACTTTGGATGGAATTTGAACAGCACGCGGAGCGTGAGACCCGTCTGGGACTTCTGCAAAAGCTTTCCATCGTACTTCGGTTCAACCGCGATGCGCTCAGGCTGTTTCTTTCTTCTCCGGAACAGGTCACCCCTATTTACAGAGCCGGTTTTATGTTGTAAAAAGACGGGAGTTGGAGAGTGAAAAGCGGAAACTGACCCGGAAGTTGGAGCATTACGCGTTCGACGCGAAAATGGATGAACTTACGAAAAAATCCTTGCGGCTGTTCCGTGCAGAGCTGGCGGCGCGGTATCCCTGGAAAGGCACTCGGAAACGTTTTGAAGAGGGGGATTTCCGGCGGAACTCCGCAGAATTTACCCGCGAATATCCGGTGGTGCTCAGCACGACCTACTCCATCAAGGGGACGCTGAGCATAGAGCATGTCTATGATTATCTTATCGTGGACGAAGCATCGCAGGTCGATTTGACTACCGGAGTCTTGGCCTTTTCCTGTGCGCGGAATATCGTGATTGTCGGGGATATGAAGCAGCTGCCCAACGTGTTAACGGAGGATGACATCCGCACCAGCGATGATATTTGGGCAAAGTATTCTCTGGATGAGCGGTATCGCTTCTCAACCCACAGTCTGCTTTCCTCTGCGTTGGAAACATGGCAGAATGCACCCGTCACGCTGCTGCGGGAGCATTACCGCTGTCACCCGAAGATCATCAACTTCTGCAACCAGAAGTTCTATCATGGGCAGCTGATCATCATGACGAAGGATCATGACGAATCGGATGTGCTGACCATGTATCGGACGGCTGCCGGTAATCATGCCCGTGGACATCTCAACCAGCGCCAGATAGACGTCATCCAACAGGAAGTGCTTCCACGGCTGAATCAGCAGAATTTCCAAAGCATCGGCATTATCACGCCGTATCGGGATCAGGTGGCGGCCATCCGGAAACAGCTGGGCGGCGCTTATGAGGTGGATACAGTTCACAAATTTCAGGGACGGGAACAGGACGCTATCATTCTGACCTCGGTTGACAATGTGATTACGGATTTTGTGGACGATCCCCATATGCTGAATGTGGCGGTTTCCAGAGCGGTTCATTCTCTGACGGTGGTCACATCTCAGGATCCCCGCAACGACCAGACCAACTACGGCGACCTGACACGATACATCGAATATAACAATTTTGAAGTCATTCAGAGTCAGGTCTACTCTGTGTTCGATATGCTTTATCAAGGCTATGCAGAACAGCGCAGGACGTATCTGAGAAAGCACAGGCGAGTGTCCGAGTACGATTCTGAGAACCTCATGTACTCTGTGATTCAGGAAGTACTGTCAGAGGAAGCGTTTTCTTCGATCGGGTGTGCAGTGCATGTTTCTCTTGCAGCGTTGGTGAAAGACTATGAACCGCTAACAGAGGAGGAACGCAGGTACGCCCGCAACCCATTGACACATATCGATTTTCTGCTGTTCCGTCAGATGGACAAGCAGCCCGTGCTGGCGATTGAAGTGGATGGGACGAGCTTCCATGAAGCCGGGAGCACGCAGGCAGGACGGGATGGGAAAAAGAACCGTATTATGGAAAAGTGTGGCGTCCCGCTGCTTCGTCTGCGGACAGACGGCAGTGGGGAGCGGGAGAAAATCAGAGACGCACTGGTTTAATTTGAATTTAAAGGTTGGTGATAAAAATGCCTCTGGAAATCGTTCGCAATGATATTACACAAATGCGCGTGGACGCCATCGTCAACGCGGCAAATGAAACCCTTTTGGGCGGGGGCGGCGTGGACGGCTGCATTCACCGCGCGGCGGGGCCGGAGCTGTTGGCAGAGTGCCGGGCGCTGGGCGGCTGCAGGACCGGCAACGCCAAAATCACGGGGGCGTATCGTTTGCCCTGCAAGTATGTGATCCACACCGTCGGTCCCGTGTGGCACGGCGGCACGCACGGCGAGCGGGAACAGCTCGTCTCCTGCTACCGGACGAGCCTTGCGTTGGCGAAGGCGCACGACTGCGAGACGGTGGCTTTTCCGCTGATTTCCTCCGGCGTCTACGGCTATCCAAAAGATCAGGCGCTTCGGGTGGCGGTGGACACCATTGGGGAATTTCTGCTGAACAACGATATGACGGTCTATCTGGTCATTTTCGACCGTAAGTCCTACCAGATCAGCGGCAAGCTGTTCGCCGATATCGCCGAATACATCGATGACCACTATGCAGACATACACGCCGACGCCATGAGTGAGTGCCGGCGCGGTATGAGCATTTTCGGAAGCCGTGGAAAGGCCGTCTGCGAGGAAGCAAAGTCCATGCCTATGATGGCGCCCTCGTTCGTCGGCGGGCTGGACGATCTTCTGGCGCATCTGGATGCCGGTTTCTCGGAGACCCTGCTGAAGCTCATTGACAAAAGCGGAAAAAAGGACTCCGAGATCTATAAAAAGGCCAACGTTGACCGAAAGCTGTTCTCCAAAATCCGAAATAATCCGTACTACAAACCCTCCAAAACCACGGCCATTGCCTTCGCCATCGCTTTGGAGCTGGATTTGGACGAGACCCGCGACCTCATCGCCCGCGCAGGCTACGCTCTCAGCGCCAGCAGCAAGTTCGATGTGATTATTGAGTATTTTATCCGGCAGAAAAAGTATGACGTTTTTGAGATCAACGAGGCGCTGTTTGCGTTTGACCAGAGCTTGCTGGGGGCGTGAGGAATGAGAAGGATAGGAGTCCACGTTGCGAACGGCCGAATTGTTCGTCATTTTTGAAGGAGAAAAAGGGTGCGAGAAGTGGAGTATTATATTTCCAAAGATTCCTGTGGAAAAGAATACAAAACCAAGACAACGACCATCTGCGGGTTCGATGAAATCAAAAAAGAGATCGAAGAAAACGAATGTCTGCACGATTGGAGTTTGGAATATGTGGCCTACGATGGGACAACGGGACAAATAACCGCAAAATCCTATAGCAGGCCAACGCTATTTCACTTTTCTTTTGCCGGTATACAGGAGATTTCCATTGATCTTGATGTTCTGGTTCGGTGGATCATGGAGGTTGAAATGGTGAAGGGCGACAATGTTACGCTTACCTTTGACGGCGTCGGAATCATAATCACGGCAAAAAAAGTTGCGCTGAAAATCCAAACGCAGGAATCATGAATTTGTCGCCTGACAGGCGACCAAACCCTCCTTCCAATCCGCTACAATAAGCGCGTAATCAAACGAAGGAGGGGTTTCATTATGACAGAATTGGTTTTTATCCTGGATCGCAGCGGCTCTATGGCGGGGCTGGAGGCGGACACCATCGGCGGCTTCAACTCCATGATCGCCAAGCAGAAAAAGGAAGCGGGCGAGGCGCTGGTCTCCACCGTGCTGTTTGACAACGAGAGCGTGGTCATCCACGACCGCCTGCCGCTGGAAAAGGTGCCGCCCATGACGGAGAAGGAGTATTTCACCCGTGGCTGTACAGCGCTGCTGGACGCCGTGGGCGGCGCAATCCACCACATTGGCAACATTCACAAGTACGCTCGCCGCGAGGACGTGCCGGAAAAGACAATGTTCATCATCACCACCGACGGCTACGAAAACGCCAGCCGCCGCTACAGCTACGAGACGGTGCGCGGAATGATCGAACGGCAGAAGGAAAAATACGGCTGGGAATTCCTGTTTCTGGGCGCAAACATCGACGCGGCGAAGGAAGCGGCTCGTTTCGGCATCGCCGCCGACCGGGCGGTGAACTACAAGTGCGACGAGGCAGGCACGGCGCTGAACTATGAAGTCATCAGCGAGGCCGTGTGCTGTGTCCGCGCGGCAAGCCCGCTCAGTGCCGATTGGAAACGCCGCATCGACGAAGACGTAGAAAAGAGGGGGAGATAAGCATGTACGGGGCAATTCTCGGCGATATCGTAGGCAGCCCCTATGAATTCGACTGCAACAATTACAAAGCAAAAGACTTTCCGCTGTTCAGCCAGCAATCCGAATTCACCGACGACACGGCTATGACTTTGGCGGTGGCGAAAGCGCTTATGGACACCCGCGGGCAGGATGACGCGGCCATCAAAGCGGCGCTGGTGCGGGAAATGCAGCGTTTGGGGTGCACTTATCCTGACCGGGGCTACGGTGTACGGTTCGGCGGTTGGCTTTATGAGGACGCGCCGAAGCCCTATAACAGCTATGGCAACGGCAGCGCCATGCGGGTATCTCCGGCGGCGTGGCTGGGAGGGGACATGGAGGAGGTGCTGCATCTGGCGCGGCTTACCGCCGAGGTCACCCATAACCATCCGGAGGGCATCAAGGGCGCGCAGGCCACCGCCGCGGCGATTTACCTTGCCCGCACCGGACATAGCAAGGCGGACATCAAAGCGTATGTGGAGCGGGAATTCGGCTATGATCTCAGCCGCACCTGCGACGAAATTCGCCCAACCTATCATCATGTAGAAAGCTGTCAGGAGACGGTGCCGCAGGCCATTACTGCGTTTCTGGAAAGCACGGATTTCGAGGATGCTCTCCGCACGGCGGTATCCCTCGGCGGCGACAGCGACACTCTGGCCGCCATCACAGGCAGCATCGCCGAAGGGTTCTACGGCGTGCCGGAGGATTTGAAGCAGGAATGCCGTCAACGCCTGACACCGGAGCTGACGGAAATTCTGCTTGCGTTTCAAAACAACGATTGAGTGGAAAAACGGTACGAACAGGAAGCGCTTCTCCAAAGTTTTCTTGCAAATAATGGGAGCAGGGAAGATTGAATGCGGTGGGTACTATGGCTACTTTACTGCTTCAAAGCTGCACATGAAGGGCTGCCCTGCGGCTGAACCTGATACTATTTCCTGATTAAAATCTTTGATTTTAATCAGGAAGGCATCGCCTAATGGCGCTGCCAGTTTTGTGATTTATAAGGAAAGAAATCACAAAACAAGTCTCATATGAACTCCTTGCCCTTCGGGCAATTAAAATCTTTTCTAAAGATTTTAATTGGAGTTCAGTATTAAAATGTTATTGCATAAGTTTACCATAAATAAAAAGAAAAATCGGCAAGTTCCGTAAGGAACTTGCCGATTGCATGGTCGGAGTGTAATTATAGGATCTGGAAAAACCCAGTCATATCAATGGTTTTAGGGCAGCAAGCGAGAGGTTTTTATCCTAAAAATCAATTTCCATACCCATTTCTTTTAATTTGGTTCTGTATGCCAGAATATCTTCTTTTTTCGCCAAACGAAGTATGTTATCAGGAGGCGATATGGTATTTATGAATTCTATTCGGTGTCCGGTTAATTCGAGGGTAGACTTAGCCAAATTGAAAGTAATAATTTCTTCCGGATCGAAAAAATCATTCTGGAACATATCAGAATAAAGGCTTGCCATTTTTAATTCTTCAAGAGTAGGTATTCTTTGCTCAAGTTCTTTCCAGGGAGTTAAGTTATCGTCCGATGATACAAATATGTTTTCAAAAAACTCAATCATTCCAGTTTTGCTTTTGTGGTTCCTTAACTTTTTCCAAAATTTATGCCAATCAATCTTCCCTGCAATTAAATCAGCAATGGCACTTACAACAAATATGCTCTTTCCAAGTTCTTCATTTGCAATACAAAGCAAGAAATAGCATCGGGCATACATCTTGTTTTCAAACAAAAGCTGTGCTTCCTTGTATAAAGAAGTGGCATTAGATTTTGTTTTTTTATGTGCGATTATTAGCTGTTCGACGGTCAGGGAGCCCTTATAGCGTTTCAATTCCATTTTTATCACTTCCGAGTGTATTCTCTGTTGATCAAGGTCGGGTACCGCTATATATGGTTTATTATATCATTACTTTTTGACTTTTTCTATGGCTTTCTTTACTATGCCGGGGAGTGGACAGAAGGAGTCAATGACATTTGTTTGAAGCTTTCTACCGGGCGGACGCATCCCGTAACCGTAATACAGGCGGAACTGGATTAGGGCTTTATATTGTTCGCAAAATCATGGAAATGCACCATGCAAAGTACGGCATCACTAACACAGGCAACGGCGTAATGTTTTGGTTTGAACTGCCTTGCAAGCAGCCAATAGATAACTCCATCTAAAATCCATAATCTATGCAAACTATATCCAAGTTGTTTTGCTATATTTTAGCTGTCCTTAAGGGGCAGCTAAAATTTTTATAAAGCGAGGTCTTATCTATGAAGAACAAAAAAATATTAGCAGTGGGCTTGTGCGGAGCAATCTGTTTGAGCCTTGCCGGTTTTACTTATGCAAATGCACTGGCTTCAGACGCACCAAAGAATTTGGCATCTGAAACTGAAAACACATCCGGCGTCGATATTCTCTATCATGATACGGATGGTGGGCAAATCAGCACTGACGGTAAAAACTGGATTTCCGAGGCGGATTATGAAAAAAGCAATGCAGCACCGAATGTGCAGTGGTGGACAGCCGAAGAGTACGAGGCTTGGATGAACGAACAGAAAAATGAAATGGAAGCGTTGATTGGAACTGGAGATGGTTGGTATGATGGGCAAGGCGTATTCCATGAATTTACGCAGGAAAGCGTAGATGCTATGATGGACAGCTATAAGGAAACTCTGGAAAGTATCAAAAAGGGAGTATTGTATTCCAAAGACGACGGTGACGGCGATACCTACTCCATGATTCCACCTACTGAAGATGTAGTTTCCTCTTATAGTGTTGATGTAACAAAAGATAACGGAAAAACAGTACACATTGGGGATTATTCCACAGTTGAGGAATTAGACAAAGCCATTTCTGATGCAGTTAAAAATGGTCAACTCACACAAGAAGAAGCGGACTCCATTCAGAAATAATGACTAAGCCATTCTGCCGGACGACGGCAAAAGAAAAAAAGCCGTCGTAGAGCAGACAATTTGACAC
>ERZ780195.2947-NODE-2947-length-10826-cov-5.089871_pt1 | contig 10826 bp, 8 predicted proteins | sample MGYA00511017_ERZ780195 | MGnify/ENA primary metagenome ERZ780195 (study PRJEB29588, sample SAMEA2159974) | human gut metagenome | biome: human gut; feature: human-associated habitat; material: faeces | place: Denmark | collected 2008/2010 ...
GACAGTTCGGCATAAGTGGGGTTCTCCAGTTTGATGTCGCGAAGATCATAGTCGATTTGGCTTTCATCCAGCCACTTTCTCGCCTTCTGACAAGTGGTGCATTTGGGGTAGCATATAAAAGTCATGTCTGTACACTCCTAGTATCTTTTGTTGCCTACATTATAGCAAACCCGTCCCCAAAACACAAACGCAGCCGCCCGAAACTCCGGGCGACTGCATTCAACTTCTCAATAGAATTTAGATCACGTACTTATGAAAGCTTGCACGATAGCATATTGCGGTTTGCTTTTCAACATGATAATATATTCTATATAGGTGTTTCGATTTTCAAGAAGAAAAAACCTGCCGAATAAGAGGCTGTTTGATATTCTCTTCATACAATAGTGCGAGGCTAAAATGATAAAATACATATGTAAAAACTGCAATATCACAACTGAACTATCGGAATGTCCGCACTGTGGAGAGAGAACAGAGATCGCCAATTCCACGATATATTGGTGCAAGTGCTGCAATGTTCCCACTTTCGATGAGCATTGCCCTCTTTGCGGCTCTAAGGGAAAACGAATTGGATCAGATATTCGCCCTGTGTTTCCGCAGGAAAGGCTTCTGCTGGAGATCATGCTGGGTTGTCCGCTTAAATATAAGAACGCTTCGGTCTGGAATACATCAGGAAATTATTATTACGCAGATGGTGAGAAGGTCTCCTTTACAGCCAGTCAGACAAAATATGTTGATGCGGATTATGTCAGAGCGCAATTGAAGCTATACGAAGTGCAGAACAAGAATGCCGCATTCGAGGCAGTCATTGAGAAATTCTTGCTTGCTAACAGAAAGCGTTACGAAAGTATCACTGATGAGGCAACCCGATTTATCCGTAAAATGGCCGAGAGCTATGACACGACAGAGATGTATGTCTCGTTTAGTGGTGGCAAAGACAGTACAGTCGTTTCCAATCTTGTTATGCGCGCCCTCTGCACGGAGGAGATCCTGCATATTTATGGCGATACTACGCTGGAATTTCCTGAAACCGAAGCGTATGTTGCCCGATTTCGGAAGGCTTATCCCAAGACCCCGGTCTTGACTTCTCAAAACAAGGACAAGAATTTTGAAGAGCTGTGCGAACAGCTAGGCCCTCCGAGTCGTGTGATGCGCTGGTGCTGCACCATCTTCAAGACTGGTGCTATTCAGAGAAAAATCACATCTCTATTCCGAGGAAAGAAGCGGATCCTCACATTCTTTGGCATCCGCAGAAGTGAATCGGCCTCTCGAAGCAAATATGACAGAGAGTCCGATAGCCCTAAAATTGCGATTCAAAAGACCGTTTCGCCAATCATTGATTGGTTGGATTTTGATATTTGGTTGTATCTTTTGACTACAGGTATTGATTTCAATATGGCATATCGTCTGGGATACACTCGCGTCGGCTGCTGGTGCTGTCCAAATAATAGTGCATGGTCTGAATTTATGTCCCGAATATATATGCCGGAGCAATATGAGCATTTCCGCAATCTTCTGATCGACTTTGCAAAAAAGATAGGAAAGCCAGATCCAGAAGTCTATGTTGATGATGGAAACTGGAAAGCCCGTCAGGGAGGTAATGGCTTGGAGTATGCTCAAAATTCTGTGATCACCTTTGAGCCCTGCGCTTTGCAGGAAAACACCTTGAACTTCGAACTGCAGAAGCCGATTACAGAAGAACTCTATGAACTGTTCAAGCCCTTCGGCTATATCAATTATGATCTTGGCAATGCTCGACTTGGTGAAGTGTATGTTCTTGATAAGGATGGCACCCTGCTTTTGAAACTTCAAGGCAAAATTGGAAGTAATACATTGAAAGTCAGTATTCTCAATAAAAAGGCCGGGCGTTGTAAGAGCATCAAAGCCGTTGAGGATAAAGTGAAGTGTCAAATTACGAAATACCAAATGTGTATAGGTTGCCTTGGTTGTGAAAGTGCTTGTGCTAAGGGCGCGATCAATATACAGACCGACCATACTGGACTTCTCTCATATAAGATTGCCGATCATAAGTGTGTGCGTTGCGGCTCCTGTATCGGGCACTATGATGGTGGATGCTATATGCGGAAAGTCATGACGATAAAACGAAGTTAAAGGAAAAACCGCATGGACAAGAAAGATTACAGGCTTAAAGGGCATGAATCATTTACGCTTCGGGAAGGATGGCTTACAAAAGGCTTGAATGCTGTGCATGAGAACCCTAGAGTGTTTTCCGAAAGCAGCGGTGCAGATGCGCTTGGAGTTGGCACAAATATGGCAAAGTCCATCCGCTACTGGCTGCGTACTGCCGGGCTCACGAAGGAACACCCACATGATGGGGTTACGCTGACGGAATATGGTGATCTCATTTTTCAGAAAGACCCATATTTTGAAGACATCTTTTCGCTCTGGGTGATCCATGCAAACATCTCTAGAAACTTTAAACTTGCGACTTCATGGAATATTTTCTTCAACAATATTGATGTGACTTCATTCAAGAGGGACGAACTCATCAATATGATGACAGAAAACATTATCAATATTACTGGTGACACAACTCCTCCAGAGCGTTCCGTCAAGGATGACTGCGCTGCAATTCTGCAGATGTATACCGAAAATGGAGATGCTTCCGCTGATCCGGAAGAAAAGAGGATCAGCCCTTTCTCAGTGCTGGGTTTCTTAAATAAAGTGGATCCGAATACCTTTGAGAAACGGCGTCCCGCCATGGACTCGATTGATCCTTCCCTGATCCTGTATGTAATTGCCGATAAGCTCCGTGAAGAAGGCGTCCTGCCTATCGATGACATTGTTTCCGGCGATAATATGCCAGGCAAGGTCTTTTATCTGAACCGAGTGTCTGTCAATGAATACCTTGACCAACTCCAGAACAAGGGTTATATTCGTGTAAACCGAACAGCTGGTCTAGATGTCGTTTACCCCGCACACATGCCTACGACTTACGCGATCCTTGAAGAACACTATGAAAGAAGCCATAACGCATGAAACTACTCGAACTCATCAAAATTGATAATCGCTTTGAGAAATCTGTGAACCTTACACTGGATCTGTATGTCCAGGATAAGATTGACGGATACATTCCCACGCGATCTTCCGTCAATATTCTTGATTCATATATTAACGAGGTTCGTAGCTTCAGCGGTAATCGGGCTACGGTTTTGATTGGCCCCTACGGCAAAGGAAAGAGCCATCTACTGTTGGTTTTGCTGTCCATTTTATCTCGTACCTGCCAGATGTCTGCAATTAACAAGTTGGTTCAACGGATCTTTGCAGTGAACCCCGATGCCGCTGCCCATATCAGTGATGTTATGGAAAATCAGGGGCAGTTCCTGACTGTTCTTATCAATGCCAATGGCAACAACTCTCTGAACCAGGCGTTCATGCGTGCCTTGACCTCTGCACTGACTCGAGATGGCTTGGCTGATGTGATTCCTGATAATTACTACACTGAGTCAGTCAAGATGCTCCAGAACTGGAAGCAGAACTTTCCGGATACCTATAAATCATTTCAAGAGAAACTTAACGGGAACGAAATTGACTCTTTTGTTAAGAAACTGGAGTCTTACGACGAAAAAGCACTGGAATTTTTCCGCGCTGTTTATCCGGAATTGACTTCCGGCGGTGTATTTAATCCGCTGATCGACGATGAAGTTATTTCCGTCTATCAGTCTGTAAACCGGATTCTGCGCGAGAAATACGGTTATGCAGGTATTTATATCATTTTCGACGAATTCAGCAAGTATATCGAGGGCCATGCCGTCGAAGGCTTTGCTGGTGATATGAAGGTCCTGCAGGATATGTGTGAGCTATGTAACGCTTCGAAAGATGAACAATTACACCTCACTTGTGTCGCACATAAGAGTATTAAAACCTATGGTTCTGCGCTGCCCGCAGAGATTTTAAATTCTTTCAAAGGTGTGGAAGGGCGCCTGAAAGAGGTATATTTTGTTGTTTCCTCTCAGAATAACTACGAGTTGATTTCTGATGCCATTTCAAAGACCTCTGCATTTGACAGCTGGGCCAAGGACAACCAGTTCTACACGGATCTTATTGAAGAAACCTATGCGCTGAAGGCTTTTCGTTCACTGTTTAATCCGGGAGACTACAATGAAATTGTGGGTAAAGGCTGTTTTCCCTTGACGCCTGTTGCCGCAATGCTGCTGCTGAACCTGAGCGAAAAGATCGCTCAGAATGAGCGCACTATTTTTACCTATATCGCAAGTAAGGACTCTAACAGCCTTGCACGTCGCATTGAGAAGAGTGAAAGCGATAAATTTGTTGGCGTTGACAGCGTTTATGACTATTTTGTTCCCCTGTTTAAAGAGGAACTTCAGACAGGTATCCACTATGAGTGGCTAAAGGCTGACTATGCGCTCTCTCAGATCAAAACCGCTGTTGAAGCCGCTGTTATCAAGAGCGTTGCGGTCATTCGGATGGTCAATAACGCCGATGAGATCACGGCATCTGAAAAGTTTATTACGCTTGCGACGGGGCTGGATAAATCCGATGTTCAGGCAACTCTGGTGCGTCTGAGCGATAGAAAGCTGATCGAATTCAAGACGCGCACCGGCGCTTATGAATTCAAAAATAATGTTGGCGTGGATGTTGAACAGGCCATTGCTGACTGCGTGAAAAAACACTTTTCCAAGGCGGATCCCTGCAGAGTCCTGGCTGATGTCATAAAAGAAAAGTATATTCTCCCGAAGAAGCACAACCAGACCTTTTGCATGACCCGTTATTTCAACTTCGCATATATGACGTATGCGCAGTACATGAATTTAAAGGATCTGTCCTATCTGACCTGGCCGAATCGTCCTGATGGCGTTATCGTGATGATAATGCCCTCCGAGGAAATCGATCGTGCCGAGGTTGAGGCGCATACGAAACAGATCGCTGATCCTTGCCTGATCGTCTGCCTGCCGAACACGTCTGCTACCTGCGACGAAGTAGCAAAGTATTATCTGGCTGTCAACAGCCTCCATAATAATAGCATTTTTATCGAAGACAACCGGGTCATCAAAAAGGAACTTGAAAAGCTTGCAGAAGAGTCTGTTATAGCGCTGAATGAGTGGGTAAAGGATACTTATTATCCCCTCAGGAATGTCTATGGTATGGATGGGCCGATCACGATCGGTCCTAAGGGACTGAATCGTCTGGTCAGTGATATTTGCGATACAGCCTATCATTTTACGCCCAGGATCAATAACGAACTGATCAATCGCCATGAAGTGACCGCCCAGGTCGCAAAGGCAAGAAATACGATCCTCGACGAGCTGCTGAATGGAAAAGATACCTCTAAGTATAATGATGGTACAAGTGCAGAATCCACGATTTTCCGTGCAGTCATGGTTCATACCCAAAATGATGAGAACATGCGGCAGGTGCGGATGGAACTGGAGCAGTTCTTTGCCAGCTGTGTAAATCAGAAAAAGCCCTTTGACATCATTGTGAGTAGACTGACTTATGCTCCTTATGGCATGAGACAGGGTGTCTTGCCGTTCTACATTCTTGAGGGCTTGCTGCGGATAGACGATATGCCTATCGTCTATCTCAACAAAAAGGAAGTTGTTCTGGATCTGGAAACGGTCAATAATATTGTTAAACATCCCAAGGACTATTCTCTCTATATTGAGCTGGAAACTGCGCAAAAAGCCGAATATGTCCATGCGCTGGGGAACCTCTTTTCTGATTACAGCGAATACTGCAGGGAGGTAGATAAAAAGAACCGACTGGCCAGGATTTCCTGCATGATGCAGTCCTGGTACCGTTCTTTGCCGCAAACCTCTAAGACTTTCGTAGATCCAGACTATGAAGGTCAGGATATCAAGCGGATCATTGCGTTCCGCAAACTCTTTACAGATATCTATCTGAACCCGCGTGAGATTATTTTTGAGCGTCTGCCCAATATCTTCAAATCCGCAGCTACTACAGACACGGTTGCCGCGGTGCAAATGGTAAAAAACGAAATTGATTCTCATATCCGTTTTGCCCGAGACGCAGCTATTAAAATTATCCGCAATACTTTTGGTTTTGCTGAAGAAGCCGATCTACGGCAGAGTCTGCTCACCTGGTATGATAACTTACCAGAGGTCGCAAAAAATAGCATTTTTTCAGCAAGGGCCAGCAGCTTAATTGAGTATATTCAAGCAGTTGATACCGGCGATGCAGACGATATTTCCAGTAAAATCGTCAGAAAGACGACTGGTATGTTCATCGAAGACTGGAGATCTGGGTTTGAGAACAAGTTTGAGGATGAACTCAAGGAAGCGGTCGATGAAGTCCTCTCCAAGAAGGAGGCTGCGGCGGGCACTTCTCAGAAGATCCTGCTCGTATCTGATGATGGCACCTCGGTGGAAAGATTCTACGACTTCAATGCTGAAAAACTTTCCGCCACGGCGACTTTCTTCAGAAGTGCTCTTGAGGATACGATGGAAGAGTACGATGGTATTCTTGAAAACAATGAGAAGATCGGCGTGCTGATGGATATCATCAAAAAACTGATGAGCTAAGGAGCCTCAATATGATTTATTTGGACAACGCGGCAACCACGTTCCCGAAGCCGGAAAGAGTTTATGATGCGCTTGAAGTGGCAAATAGGGAGCTGTCCTTTAACGCTGGCCGCGGTTCATACAAGGCTGCTCGAGATGCTTCGGCAGTTATCGATGATACAAAGAAACGGCTCCGTTCTCTCTTGCATGCGACTGGATATGCGGATGTGGTCTTCACTCCATCTGTAACCCATGCGCTGAATCAGGTTCTCAATGGACTGGATCTGACCAGAAATTCCGTTATCTATGTTTCGCCCTACGAGCACAACGCAGTTGCCCGTACAGTCCATCAGTTGTCAGTACATTCCGGAGCAAGTGTTGAGATGATTCCCCTGACTGATGATCTGCAGCTTGATTTGGAGAAGGCAAAGTACCAGTTCAGCATGAACGCGCCTTCTGTCGTGATCCTGAATGCGCTCAGCAATGTCACTGGATATGTTCTGCCTGTGGCAGAGTTGTTTTTGATGGCGAAAGAGTACGGAGCGATTACCGTTCTCGACGCAGCGCAGGCAGCCGGATTGATCGATCTGAATATGCCAGTTCTAAATGCCGATATTCTCTGTTTTGCTGGACATAAGACTTTAATGGGGCCTTTCGGTATCGGAGGATTCCTAATCAAGCACGGCATCACTCTGAAAAAAGTGTTGACAGGTGGAACCGGAAGTGCATCTTTGACTTTGGACATGCCAGAAGAGGCCCCTGAGCGCTATGAGGCTTCCAGCACAAATGTTGTGGCGATAGCAGGCCTGAATGCTTCCTTGAAAGGCTTGGACATTGATAAACATAGAGAAACAGTTCGTGAATTGACCGAGTATTTGCTCAAGGCGTTGAGCAATGTTCCGTCGGTCAATCTTATGGGCGCGTTTGATACTGATAAAACCCTTGGAATCATTTCTTTTGTAGTAGAAGGGTATCAGTCTGACGAAGTTGGCACCATCTTGGATGACGAATATGACATCGCCGTTCGCACAGGATACCACTGCGCTCCATATATCCACGATTACCTTGGCGACAAGCCATATCATGGTACGATTAGAATTGGAATCGGACAGTTTAACACGAAAGAAGATATTGATGCACTGATAAAGGCACTTGAGAGTCTTTAAATACACGCAAGGGGGATGGATGAGGAAAAGTACAGCGGCCCCGATAAACTGGACGTTATCTCTTTCCCGTCCTGATAAATTGGATCAGCTGCTCCACATCGTCGAAGGCGTCATAGTCGCCGCTGACCCCTTCGCGATGATAGATAACACCCACTTTTTCGTTCCTTGCAAGGCAGTCCAAAAGCTCCGCCTCTCCGTATCTTTTTACAAATACCGTAAATCCATATGGCTTGATTTTAGACAACAATCCTTTCCTGCATGTCGATTTACAGTCGTAACAGTGTGCATACTGTTTCTCAATGGAACATTTTCGATTCTCGCACCAATCTTTATCCGGACAATCGTTGGAGCTGCAGCCACTGCAATGGTCGTTTTCCGAGCAAAGGCAGCACGCCAGGCCACATCGTGCAATTCCAAGTTCTCTTTTCATGCCGAACCTCCGTAGATCCCGATTTGTTTCATTATAGCAAACCGTCACCAAGAAAACAATTACAGCCGCCTTTTGCGCGATCAAACGGCAGAAGTCGCTTGAAAAAAAGAACCGCCTCATTGCATGGCCTGCGATCCTACGCTATAATAACTGGAAGGAGGTGGTTTCGTATGGCAAATGAAGCGAGCAAAGATTTTAACGTGATGCTGCAGGACAGCAAGGGAATGCCGAAGATCCAGATCATCACGGACGAAAAGAGCATCGAGAAATACGGCGGAAGCCGAATGTATTTCGCGCCGCCGCTCGATTATGACCGTGTGATGCGGCAGGTCCCCGAGGGAAAGGTGATCACGGTAGGGGAGCTCCGCGAATTCTTCGCGCGGCAAAATCAGGCGGATTTTACCGACCCGATCACAGCGGGGATTTTTGTGTCCATTTGCGCCTGGGCCAGCTTCCAGCGTTCCACCGACGAAACGCCGTACTGGCGCACACTGAAAGCAAACGGCGAGCTGAACCCCAAATACCCCGGCGGCACGGAAGCACAGAAAGTGAAGCTGGAAGCCGAGGGGCACACCATCATCCAAAAGGGCCGAACGGATATACGGTACTTTGTAAAAGACTATGAAGCGGTGCGTTTTGAACTGTTTTAGGCAGAAAAATTGACGGAGGACGCTTAGACGTCCTCCGTTTTGCGCTCCTGTGCTCCGGCCTTGCTGACATGGCATCTGCAAGCAGCTGTTAGTTTAGCACTCCCAGCTCCAAGCGTCGGTTCAGTTCCCACAGGGCGGTCTGGTTGCTGTCGTATTGCAGCATTGCATAGGCGCGCGCGTACGCTGCCCATTCGTATTCGGTGTGTTCGCGGGACAGCTGCAGAGACGTATTTTCGACCTTGACTGCGAATGCGTATTCGGGGACGACAAAGCAGTCTTGGCCCCACAGCGCTTCCGCATCCCGGAAGCAGTCCGCCGGGATGCTGCAGCAGGTGTCGAGCGGCGAATAGCTGCACGTGACAGGGATGCCTGCCTCTTCAAAGGCCTCCCGCCGTGCGGACTCGATGATAGACGCGTCTTCGTCCTCTCCGCCGCCCGCGATGAACTGCCAGATGTCCAGATCTTTTCTTCGGAACGCGCAGAATCGCACCTGCCCGTCCGTGATGCAATAGGGAATGACCAAAACCTGATATCTTGCCCGCGCCATAACGCGTCATCTCCTTCGATTGCCGATTTGCTTTATGATAGCAGAATCGCGCCAAAAACACAACCGCAGCCACCCGACGTAGATCGGGCGGCTGCGTTCACCTCTGGGATAGGGCCTGAATCGCAGTCGTCAGAAAGTCAGCCGCGCCTGCAAGCTGCCTCAAAGCGTGACGACGACGTCGGCCTGTTCGATCAGCGCTGCGTCGTGGGACGCGGCGATGACGGTCGCGGACTGCTTTAGGCGCAGAATCTGCTCGATGACGACCCGGCTCGTTTCGGGATCAAGCTCGGACGTAGGCTCGTCGAGCAAAACCAGCGGTGCGTTTTTATAAAGAGCGCGCGAAAGCGCCACGCGGCGCTGTTCGCCGCCGGAAAGGAATTTTCCCTTGCTGCCCACTTTGAAATCCGTGCCGCGTTCGCGGACAAGCCCGTCCAACCCGGAGGCGCGCAGGGCTTCGCCGATCCGCTGTCCGTCCGGCGCGTCGCTGGCATAGGCCACATTGTCCGCAATGCTGCGGTCAAAGAGGTAGGACGCCTGAAAGGCGACGGAGACGGAGCTGCGCAGCCGGTCAAGCTGACCCGTCATATCCGCATGATCGGCCAGAATCCTGCCGCCCATGGTGGGCTGATTTCCAAGCAACGCGTTCAGAATCGTGGACTTGCCGCTGCCGCTTTCGCCCGCCAGCACGACGAGCTGATGAGGCGCCGCGGTAAAGCACAGATCCTGCAGCTGCTTGTGCTCGCTGCAGGAGATCGTCACATGGTCAAATTCGACCGCGGGCGCGTCATGCAGCGCATACGGGGCAGCCGGGGACGCTGCCGCCGGCTTCAGTTCGAACACTCTGGCGAGCGCGGCGTCGGCCTGGAAAATATCGTTGCCGTACCGGCTGATCGAAGCAGCGGGCGTCAGGATATTGGACATATAGGAGTACGCGACGGCGATGCTGCCCGCAGTCGCGGCCCCGGCCAACGCAGAACGGGCGGAGAAGACGACTGCCGACAGATACCCGATGGTCATCAGCGTGTAGGTGATCGCCCAGTAGATGTTGAAGATCTGCTGGCTCTTTTTGTTCAGCGTGGACATCTGATGCGAAAAGGTATGGAAGCCCTTCGCTTCAAAGGACTCGCTGCCCCACGCCTTGATAATGGGAATACAGTACAGCAGGTCTCCGACCGCGCCCACGAGCCGGCCGTTGGCCGCGCGCTGCTCGGCGGCAATCTCCTTGCTCAAATCATCCTGTGTCGGCCCAAGGCCGCCCGTGGTGATGACCAAATCGCTTCTGGAAAGCGCCAGCGCCAGCGCTTCGCGCATTCTCTGCGGGTTATCGCCCACCACCTGATGGTGATACACCGCGATGCCGAGGCTCTGCAATTCGCGCGAGAGCATCTGCGCGTCACTGTCGGCGATCTGCCCCATCAGCAGCTCCGTGCCGATGGCCACAATTTCTGCAATCATTTGTTTTCCTTTCGGGGAACGTTGGGGCTTTGCCCCAAACCCCACCAAGAACCTGAGGTTCTTGGATTTCCCACATGC
>ERZ780195.2948-NODE-2948-length-10824-cov-9.275977_pt1 | contig 10824 bp, 10 predicted proteins | sample MGYA00511017_ERZ780195 | MGnify/ENA primary metagenome ERZ780195 (study PRJEB29588, sample SAMEA2159974) | human gut metagenome | biome: human gut; feature: human-associated habitat; material: faeces | place: Denmark | collected 2008/2010 ...
ATGAGGAGGTTTAGGAGAGATTGAAAAGATGGTTGCTTTCGTCCCGACAATGAAGCCCCTCGACAAGTAAAAGTCGAAAAAAACCAGTATTTATGCGGGTTTCGGGACTTTCCAAACCGTATAAACTTACCTCTTTACACCAAATTTACACCAATCGGTGCTGAAAACGGTGCAGGGACTAAAAAATCGCATAATTTTGAGTTTCACACAGCTCCTGAGAAGTTACGACTTTTCAGGAGCTTCTTTCATTTCTCATAGTTTTCGGGCTACATCGCAAACTACACCAATTCCGATTTTCTCAATATAATGGGGATAATCACAGAGGAAGGGGTGGTTGTACTATGACGGGCAGTTTAGCAAGCGTTCACCCGGAGCTTATTTCTGAATGGTCAGAGAAGAATTTACCGCTGACGCCGGATAAGATAACCTTCGGTTCAAATAAAAGAGTGTGGTGGAAAGGTGCTTGCGGACACGAGTGGGAAACGAGCGTCAAAGCTCGCTCAAAGGGCGAGAAATGCCCGATATGCTCAGGAGCGAGAGTAATAGAGGGTATCAATGATTTAGCCACATTGAAGCCCCTGCTGGCTCAAGAGTGGTCTGAAAAGAACGAATTAAAACCCACCGAGGTTTCTGTCGCTTCTCATAAGAAGATTATTTGGAAATGCAAACACGGACACGAATGGGAAGCAAGCGTTAAAAGCAGAACGATAAACGGTACAGGCTGTCCATACTGCTCACATAATAAAGTCCTTGCAGGGTTCAATGACCTTGCTTCACAGTATCCCGATATTGCTGCTGAATGGTCTGACAGAAATCTTCCGTTGCTGCCTACAATGGTGACAGCCTTTGCAAACAGTAAGGCTTGGTGGAAATGCAATGATTGCGGAAACGAGTGGCACACTCTTATTTCAACCCGTTCTGGTGGGAGCAGATGTCCGTATTGTAGTGGATATACATTGCTCAAAGGATTTAATGACTTGGCGACTACGCACCCTGACCTTGCCGCCGAGTGGTCAGAAAGAAATTATCCTCTATTACCTGATGAGGTAAACGCAAAATCAAGACGCAATGTTTGGTGGAAGTGTAAGACCTGCGGCAATGAGTGGAAGTCCGTTATCAATGCCCGTGTAAATGGAACAGTATGCCCGGTTTGTGCGGACAGGGCGGTTCTTGCAGGATACAATGATTTAGCCACAACGGACAGGAAACTGCTTGCTGAATGGGATTATGAAAAAAACTCTCTGCTCCCGACACAAGTATCAAGAAAGTCGATGAAAAGTGTGTGGTGGAAATGTTCACTCGGACACTCTTGGAAAGCAAAAATCAGCGACAGAACAATTCTTGAAGGAAAATGCACCGTATGCGAAAGCGAATATCGCTCCGTGTTCCCCAGCTTGGCTGTTGCCTATTACGCAAATAAAAAAGGACTAAAGGTTCAGCTCGGTTCGGATAAACTATTAGGAATACCACTTGAAACCTACATTCCGTCAGAAAAGCTGGCGATAGAATTTACGAGTGGCTCAGAACAGATGGAGGTTCTCAAAAGCCACTTATGCAAGCAACGAAATATAAAACTCGTAAAACTCCCTTTTAAGACAACCGAAACGGAAGCGGAATATTCCGACAGAGTAAAAGCAGTTTTCAAAAGCGTACATATCTTTATTTATTCTGATGTCGAAGCAGATGTTTCGGTAATCAGAGAAAAATTCAATGAATGGAGGAAAAGACTATGAGAGAAGAAAAGTTCCATATCTATCTAAATGATGACGAATACAGCAGAGTGATACAATCACTTATCCGTTTGAAGAACAGCCTGATAGCACAAGGCAGATATACCGACGGGGTTGACGATGTTCTCTGCAAGGTACTTTCAGCCAAGAAAAGAAAGCTCAAAATTAAATATATATATACACGAAAAGAGACCGCCTACACGATGTAAGCGGTCTTTGCTAATTTGGAGTCAGTTTGATAAATTTCAGTTATGTCTTTGTTTTGATTTCCCATTATACTTCAGAATTTTGAATATTTCTACCCGCCGTCTATTGACCTCAATTTCGAGGAAAATAGGCGGCTTTTTTTATTTTCGAAAAAATTTTCAAGAAATTTTTGAAAAAGGGGCGATTTTGGGTGTGCATTTTGACCCCCTTTGTCCAAATGAGTGAAGGGGTTAATTCCGAACCACGAAAACGGAAGCCTTTCACTTGTACTTTGACAACTGAATAAATCATTCACTAAGACTTTAATTCTGATGATTTTAGCCACCTTATCGGGTACGCCGAGACTTCTGCATTGCAGAACAGCGAGAACTCCCGGTATATTCAAAAAATCTTTCTCAATGCCCTGCGGCAGGAACCCGGCACAACAATCGTCCTTGGCGAGTATCTTCCGATTGCTGATCTGGAAAGTGCTGTGGATGAATATGCCGTGTTGATTGAGAGAAATAAACGAATGCTGCAATGATACGTAATACCTGCAAGATGTGGTACATTGGGCGGGGTACAGACTTGCTTTTTTCGACGGAATTTGCTATGATACAGGTTACTGCGCTGCGGCGCGGTAATTCCGTTGGGAAGGGAAGGATGTTTTGTGCAGAGTACGACCCGGGACATGACGCGCGGCAGCCCGTGGCGGCTGATCGTATCGTTTGCTGTCCCTGTGCTGCTCAGCCAGATATTTCAGCAGCTTTACAACACGGCGGATACGCTGATCGTCGGCCGTTTTCTCGGCGACGGGGCGCTGGCGGCCGTCAGTTCGTCCGGACCGCTGATTTTCCTGCTCATCAGCTTCTTTGTGGGCGTGACCATGGGCGCAAGCGTCACCATTTCGCGCTATTTCGGCGCTGGCGACCACGACCGTGTTTCCCGTGCCATCCATACAAACATCCTCGTCAGTATGTGCAGCGGTATTTTGCTGACGGTCTGCGGCGTCGCCTTCACGCCGACGATCCTGCGCTGGATGGGGACTGACCCGGAGGTTCTGCCGGAGGCCATCTCCTATTTCCGCTACTATTTTACAGGCGTGCTGGCCGTCGTACTCTACAACGCCTGCAAGAGCATCATGAACGCCCTTGGTGACAGCCGCCGTCCGCTCTACTACCTGATTCTCTCGTCCCTCATCAACATTGCACTCGACCTGCTCTTCATCGCTGGCTTCCACTGGGGCGTATGGTCAGCGGCGGTCGCTACGACGATCTCGCAGGCCATCAGCATGGTGCTCTGCCTGATCCACCTGAGCAAGAAAGGGATGCCCTATCAGCTCCAGTGGCGCAAACTGCGCTTCGACAGGGAGATGCTGGGACAGATGGTGCGCTATGGTCTGCCGTCCGGCGTGCAGAACTCGGTCATCGGTTTGGCGAACGTCATTTTGCAGAGCAATATCAACTCTTTCGGCAAGCTGGCCATGGCCGGATACGGCGCGTATTCCAAGCTGGAGGGCTTTGCTTTCCTGCCGATCACGAGCTTTACGATGGCTCTGACTACCTACACCGGCCAGAATCTCGGAGCGATGCAGTATGATCGTGCGAAGAAGGGCGCGCGCTTCGGCATTCTGGTCTCCATCACGCTGGCGGAGCTGATCGGCGTGGGCATGTATGTCTTCGCGCCGCAGCTGATCTCGATTTTTACGCCGACTCCGGAGGTCATCGCCCTCGGCACGCAGCAGGCGCGAACCATTGCGCTGTTCTACTGCCTGCTGGCCTATTCCCACGCCGTCGCCTCGGTCTGCCGCGGTGCGGGCAAGGCTTTCGTACCCATGACGATCATGCTGGCAACCTGGTGCGCACTGCGCATTGTCTATATCACGACGGTCATGCACATCGTACACGAAATTCAGTACATCTATTGGGCCTATCCGCTTACATGGTCGGTCAGTTCGGTGATTTATTTTATCTATTATCACCGCTCCGACTGGATACATGGCTTTGAGGCGAAAGAACATTAATATAATATTGACTGCCAAAACAGGCCGCTTTGGATGCGTTCCATCCAAAGCGGCCTGTTTTCAGCATAACATACAGATTTAGTTTGTCTCCCTGTACCGATGTGAGCTTATGTGGTCTTCTTCCAGCAAAGTCTGGGTTGACAGAACGGCAGACCATATTCTGTCTGGTAAGTCACTCTGTTTCCGACGAATTGGAATTTCCCGTTCTCCAACGGCCTGACCGTCAGTTCATGGGCAAACAGGCAGTCTGTTTTCAGATCGGTGGACAACATTTCCACGGTCAGTGTGATCGTTCCGTCCTCGTCCGTCTGACAGGCCGTCACTTCCGGCTCGATCATGTAATAACGCAGAAATATATAATCATTGGTTTCGATTTGCCGCCAAGGGTAATAATCCCCTTCCCCGCTGTAATGCGCCAGCTCCCGGAACTTGTCGAGGTCAATGTCGAAATAGGGCAGGATTACCTTCTCAAATTCCTCCGCGGGTATCTCATAGCAGCATTGCTCCCTGATATAGGAGTATCCGTCCGGCTGAAACCGCTCGCCGTAAGTATCATAATACAGATACTCCCACATATCATTGAAGCTGAGGTTTTCAAAATTATCCTCATTCCAGTCTGTAAGATACATATTCGTGCCAATGTATCCGCCTGCCATGACGTACTTTCTGTTCAGATCGCACAGCTCCGGGTCGGACGCTTCCAGCCGGATCAGGGAAAAGTCAGCATAGTGCTTATCCCCGGCCGGATAGAGCCGGTAATAGAAATTTCCTTTGTCCGTCAGATTCCATTCCAGAATTTCCTGCTTCTCATAATACACTTCCGAGCCGCCGCCCATCGGGTAATCCATGCTGTAAACACAGGCGTCACCGTCCCCATCGGTAAACAGCTGATAGGTAAACGTGCCGGTTTCCCTGACGGTAATGGTCTCCTGCTCCGCCGTTTTTCCGCTCTGAACGTTCTGCCAGAAATCCCGGAACCTATCTGCTGTCATCAGGTACGCAGGATATTCCCCACTTGTGTCGATCACGTCCAGTCCGGCGTCATACAGGGCGGCTTCCATTTCATCAATGGTGCTTTGCGAAAGGGTCGTTCCTGTCTTGTCTGCTCTGCGGTATGTCTCACTGCAAACTGACGCAATTTCTCCACACCGTTTCTGAAGCTGCTCCCGCATGGGGTCAATTTCCTCATCTGGCTGCTGACTGCATGCAGGTAGAAGTAAGGCCAGAAGCAGGAAAAAAATTGCCGCGTTTCTCAATTTCATGAATCTCAGCACCTTTCTATTCCGTGATTATGAAATAAGGCCGGTTTTCACCGGCCTTGTTGTATTTCAGTCTGCCCGCTGCACTTCTTCCGTCATGATGACGGTGGCAACGGAATTCATGCCCACATGGCAGGCGATGCTGCACGGCAGGTTGGCGTAACTCACCTTCGCAAAGGGAAATTCCGCCTGCACCTGCTGACGCCAGTGCTCTGCCAGTTCGCCGTTTTCCAGCGTTCCGGCGGTTTCGATCAGGAGGCGGGACTCCGGGACGTCTTTGAAACGTTCCGCCCGGTCTTGATGAATTGCTTCGATCATTTTGCTCTCGGCAAGCTTCATGCCCCGTACCTTGGCGAAGGCGTCCAGCTTGTCCCCCTGAATGGTCAGAACCGGCTTGAGGTTCAGCACCGTCGCCAGCGTGGCCGCGGCGGGCGTGACCCGGCCGCCCTTTTTCAGGTACTCCATGGAATCCACGGTGATGTAGATGCTGGCATCATAGGCGTGCTTTTCCAAGAAGTCCCTGATCTGTCCCGCGTCATGCCCCTGCTCGACCAGACGAAGGGCGCTGATGACCGACTCCTTCTGGGTGACGGAGATGCGGTGATTATCCACCACCTGCACCCTGCCGTCGTAGTCCTGCGCGAACAGAGCGGCGCTCTGACAGGAGCCGCTCAGGCCGCTGGACATGGGAATATACACGATCTCATCATAGCCCTTTGCCAGAATTCCGTCCCACAGCTCCATGAGCTGCCCCGGTGACGGCTGGGAGGTGGAGACATCCCGGTGCTGCCGCATGGCGTCATACAGCTGCTCCGACGTGATGTCGATGCCCTCGTAGTGAATGGTTTCCTCCAGATTGACGGGCATAGCCAGAACAAAAACGCCCAGCTTTTCGCCCTCCATGGCGGTAATTCCGCTGTTGGTATCCGTTGCGATTGCGATTTTCATAGTGCGATAGTGCCTTTCTTCCTGCGTTGGGGAAGTCATCAGCCGTTGAGAATCTTCATGAATTCCTCACCGGTGATGGTTTCCTTTTCGTACAGATAGCTTGCCAGTTCATCCAGCTTCTGCCTGTTTTCCGTGAGAATGTTTTTCGCCTTTTCGTGCTGCTTCTTCACCAGAGCGACTACCTGCCGGTCAATGCTCGCCTGCGTCTCCGCGGAGCAGGCCAGAGACGCGTCTCCGCCCAGATACTGGTTCGTGACGGTTTCCAGCGCCACCATGTCAAAGTCCTCGCTCATGCCGTAGCGGGTGATCATGGCCCGGGCCATCTTGGTGGCCTGCTCGATGTCGTTGGATGCACCGGTGGAAATGGTGCCGAACTTGACTTCCTCCGCCGCACGACCGCCGGTGTAGGTGGCGATCTGGTCGAGAAGCTCCTCCCGGGTCATCAGATAGTGGTTCCCCTGCTCCACCTGCATGGTATAGCCCAGCGCGCCGGAGGTACGGGGAATGATGGTAATCTTCTGCACCGGGGCGGAATGGGTCTGCATAGCCGCGACCAGCGCGTGGCCGATCTCGTGGTAGGAAACCGTCCACTTTTCCTTGTCGGTAAGGATGGCATTCTTCTTCTGATAGCCCGCGATGACCACCTCGATGGACTCTTCCATGTCCGCCTCGGTGGCAAATTTCCGTCCGTCCCGGACGGCGCGCAGCGCCGCTTCGTTGACGATGTTGGCAAGCTCCGCGCCGGATGCGCCGGAGGCCATGCGCGCGATGGTATGGAAATCCACATCGTCGGCAGTCTTGATTTTTTTCGCGTGAACTTTTAAGATGGCTTCGCGGCCCGCAAGGTCAGGCAGCTCGACGGGCACACGGCGGTCAAAGCGGCCGGGTCGCGTCAGTGCCGGGTCGAGCGATTCGGGCCGGTTCGTCGCGGCGAGGATGATGACACCGTTGTTGCCCTCAAAGCCATCCATTTCGGTGAGTAACTGGTTGAGCGTCTGCTCGCGCTCATCGTTGGAGGAAAGCTGATTGTCACGCTTTTTGCCGATAGCGTCGATCTCGTCGATGAAGACGATGCAGGGTGCTTTTTCCTTGGCCTGCTTGAAGAGGTCACGCACCTTGCTTGCGCCCATGCCGACGAACATCTCGACAAACTCCGAGCCGGACATGGAGAAGAACGGCACGTTTGCCTCACCTGCAACAGCCTTTGCAAGCATGGTCTTGCCGGTTCCCGGAGGGCCGACGAGCAGCACGCCCTTCGGCATCGATGCGCCGACATCGGTGTATTTCTGCGGGTTGTGGAGATAGTCCACGATCTCGGCGAGGGATTCCTTTGCCTCGTCCTCACCGGCCACATCCTCAAAATGGATGCCCTGTGTGGACTGGACGTAGACCTTCGCGCCGGATTTTCCGGTGCCGCCGAACATCAGGGAGTTCTTGCCGCCGGCGCTTTCTACCAGCTTCTTTCCCATGTACTGGCCGATGGCAATGAAGATCACCAGTGGCAGAACGGCCGTCAACACGAAGCTCAGCACGGGCGACATCGTCTTCTGGATCTCCTTTGTGAACGTCGCGCCGGAATCATACAGGCGCTGCGTCAGCGTCGGATCGTCCATCGCGCCGGTCGTGTAGACCTGCTGCTTGTCCTTGTCGGTAAAGAGGATCTCGTCGTCCTCGACCTCGACTTCTCCGATGTTCTTTTCCTCGATCATGCGCATGAACGTCCCGTAGTCCACCTCAGTCACCTGATTTTTCATCAGCAGTGGGGACACGATCAGATTAAACAGCAGCACGATCAGCAGGATGATGCTGTAGTAGTAGATCAGCGGTTTTTTCGGGGATTTTACTTCCTTCATTTTGAAGCCTCCTTATCTTTCGTTTTCAGCCGGTTTCTGCGCTGCTTCCTCGCAGCTCATCTGCAGGTCGATCGCCGACAGCGCGGCGAGCAGCGCATGCCGCATGGCCTGAGCGGCAAAATCGATGGCATATTCGCCGTACAGGCTCGCCGCTTCCGCCTGATCTGCGATGCGGTCGTTCCCTTCCTCATGCAGATACCCCGGAAGCTCGTCGTGCAGGATATGCCGGACCTTCTGGTCATAGTCGAGCTGCGCAGCCGACAGCGCGGAAACCGCGGGAGAACGGCAGTCCGCAATGCTCTGCTTCAGCAGCGATTCGGTCCCCCGGCATTCCGCTTCAAGCTGCCGGATCGTCCGCCGGATCTCGTCATGGCTTTCATACTGAGCCACGCGAAGACGGCTGAGGATCCGGCCGTATTGACCTTCTATCTCATGGAGCTTTCCTGCAAATATCCCATTGTTTTCACACAAGATCCATAAAGCCTCCTTCTTGATCAGATCACCCTATTTATAACAGGGATCCCGGCGCAGCGCCATTCGCAAAACAGCGTTTGTGTATAGACAGATCCCCCGATGTGTAAAGCCCTTTTACACATCGGGGGATCTGTCTATCTATCCGTCTATGCGCGGACCGGCTCCGTTTCTCCGATCTGCCCCTGCAGGAGGCGGTACATCTGACGGGCCATTGTTTCCCGGTCGACCGCCTTTTTCTTGTCGCAGCATTCCAGCAGCAGCCCGACAATGCCGTACGTGCAGAAATTCAATGCAATGTCCAGATCCTCATACGGGATCCGCGGTAGTTTTCCCTTCGCGGAGATCAGCTCCTGCAAATAGCTCCGGACGCAGCGCGCCATCATCCGCTCCACCTGTTCCCGCTTCTGGGAGCGAAACAGCTTCTGCATAAACGGCGCGGCATTTTCCGAAGCCGCAATAAAATCGTTCAGGACGATCTCCGGGTCGTCCTCCTGCAGGCTCCGGTCCAGCAGCTGTTCAAAGGCCTGCTCCATCGACCACTCGATGACCTCCAGCAGGTCCTGGAAATGATAATAAAACGCCTGCCTGGAGATCCCGCATGCCTCCACGATGTCTTTTACCGTGATCTTGTCGATATTCTTTTCGTCCGACAGCTTTACAAACGTTTCGGCGATCAGATTTTTCACATTTACCGGCATCGGCGAACCTCCCTTGCGCGATAGAATGATTTTATCACACCGGGATACTCCCTGTCCAGCAGGGATTCCGTCCGACCGGGCAAAGTGCAGTTCGAATACAAAACGGATACAAAAAACCGGTTTATTCCGATGGAATAAACCGGTTTTTGGAGCTGCTGGGCAGATTCGAACTGCCGACCTCGTCATTACCAAAACTCAGAATTAAATTTTATATGGTATCCGTTCGTGTTATAAAATGCCCAATAATCCCTTTAGTGCCAATGCCTATTTCGATTTTTGGGATTATTTAGTATTACACCGTATTGTTCCGTTTTTTCTGGTTTGTTGGAAGGTTTGTTGGAAGAAAATATTTCCATCTTCTAATAATGTAAATATGGGACCTCAAATTATATCCAATTAAACCTCTCGAAATGGAATTGCATCCGAATCTGCATATGTCAATCATGCGGAAAACACGACAGGAGATATTGTATGGAACAGAAAAGAATAATCTTAAAAAAACTTCCTATGACACTTCATGTGGAAGCCCTTATACCGATTCTTGGGATAGGTCGTACAACAGCATACCAACTGGTCAAGTCTGGGAAAATCAGCACGATTAAGGTCGGGCAGAAGACACGAGTTCCACGCGAAGCCGTGCTGAATTATATGAAGACTAAAAAAGTTAAGCGTCGCTGACGGGAGGCGTATGTTATGAGCAAACAAATAGTTATTACAATCACCAATCAAAAAGGCGGCGTCGGTAAGACAACCACCGCTCTGAATCTTGCCTTTGCGCTGGCAGACGAAAACAAGCGCGTACTTCTCATCGACAACGACCCGCAGGGCAATCTCACCGCGTCTATGGGCTATACGCCGGCTGAGCAGAAATATACGCTGGCGAATCTTCTGCTGGCGGCGATCGACTATCCGGAGGATCTGAGCCTTCATCTGCCGCGCTGCATCCTGCGCACAGACGGCAAGCCGGATCTGATTCCCGCAAACCGGCGCTTATCGGACGCAGCGGCACGGCTCCAAGTCATGCAGATTTCGCAGTACAGAGCCGTAGGTGAATCCGAATGCTGCGCGGAAAAGATGCTGACGCAGGTGCTGGAACCGCTGCGCGACACCTATGACTACATTATTATTGACTGCGGACTCAAGCAAGAATTGCTGACCGTCAATGCGCTGAGCGCGTCGGATTACTGCATCATTCCGGTGCAGTCCCACTTCCTTGCCTCCGAAGGTATTCCGGACGTTCTGGACATGGTACGTTCTGTACAGAAGCACTTCAATCCGGATTTAAAGATCGCCGGTATTTTGCTGACGATGTACCAGTCCCGGCCGCAGCTCTGCAAAAGCGTACAGCAGAGCGTCCGGGAGGTCTACGGCGACGATCTGCACGTCTTTGACCGGCCCATCGAGTACACCATTCGTATTGCAGAATGCCCCATGGCTGGTATGAGCATTCTGGACTACGAGCCGGGCAATCCGGCAGCGGAATCCTATCGGAATCTTGCCTCGGAGGTGCTGCGGCTTGGCTAGAGCGAACATGAATGAAATGCTGCGCAAGCGTATGAGCGCGACCCAGCAGGCATCCGAGCAGCAGACCGGCGATGCAGCGTATGAGCAGATTTTTCAGATGCCAGTGCCGCAGACGGAAACGCAATTTCG
>ERZ780195.2949-NODE-2949-length-10815-cov-3.118030_pt1 | contig 10815 bp, 7 predicted proteins | sample MGYA00511017_ERZ780195 | MGnify/ENA primary metagenome ERZ780195 (study PRJEB29588, sample SAMEA2159974) | human gut metagenome | biome: human gut; feature: human-associated habitat; material: faeces | place: Denmark | collected 2008/2010 ...
CTCTGTGCCTGGGTAATATGCAAGCAGTATCTGTTCTGCCGTTGCACCGGCTTCGCCGAGGTCGGATGCTCCGAACTGGCTCATTCCGACACCGTGCCCCATACCTTTCGATACTATGGCAAAGGATGAGGAGGACGATGCGCGGTGCGTGGCGCGGATCTGCTGAAGCTGAGTTACGATCAGAAAACTGTCGTAGTTTGATACGACTGTGTAGTTTCCGTTTTCATCGGGTTCGGTAGTGACAGGAATATCGATGTCTCCGCCGCTCACCTGTGCAACTCCGTTTTCGGTGTAGATGTGAAGGGTGCTTGAACTGTCACGAAGCGCCTTTCCGAATGCGGTAAGGAAATTGAATTTTCCCGCATTCACATATCCGGTGCCACTGCCGGTCTTTACATTGACAGACGCCGACCCGGATCCCGAAAGATCGATGATGCGTGTGGACTTTACCTTTTCATATGTATAGTCCACAGAGCCTTTTCCTATCGTCAGGTTCGAGGATCGTACATACCCCGAAAGAAGCGAGCGGATAGATGAGCAGCGTGTGACCGTTGCCGTGTGACCGTTGCTGTCGGTCATTTTCATCGTGTAAATATACGGTGAATCACCGGTAGTTGTTGTGTCGACACGCACGATATTCGAATTTATCTGCGTCTCGCCGTATTCGCGGCAGGCGGTCTTCAGCTGCGCGGCGGTTATTTCCTTGAGCGACATGCCGGAACTGTATTCAGAGTATTTTTCCCACGGAGTTGCCTGAGAGCGCAGATAACTGCCGACGTTGCCACCCCACACATACCGCGGGTTGACAGACCAGCCGCCTATGCTTGACGAATAAAGCCCCTGAACTATCGTTGACCCGAAGGTGATCACCTGATTTTCGGTTTCGGCTACCGCTTGTATCACGCGAGGTATGATAGCGCGTCTGCCGCGGTAGTTCTGGCAGTGTGAGAAGCTGCACATATCGAAACCGTATGACGAATAGTGCCTGCCGACGCAGATAGCGGAATAAGAACGAACGGTTATTGCAAATGCCTTTTGCGTTTCAAGATCCCAACTTGTGTATATCTCGTTGGGAAGAACGCCCTCAACATATGTATTGAGCTCGACCATGTTTATGTGCACAAGACCGTCACAGCTTGAATCAATATAATGACGGAAGCAGAATACGCCGTCATAAACATTGGAGGTCGCGGTATCCTGAATGTACGCATAATCGGCACCGCTCTGCTGAAATGCCGAAAAGCCGAGGTAGTTATTTTCGTCGCCTTCATATTCGAACATAATGCTTTCCATACCGTCATCAAGAACGCAGACGCCGGTGGTGGAGGGCGAGGCGATCCTTACCTGACAACCGGATACCGAATCTGCGATCGACGCTGCCGCCTCTCCTGCATCGGTGTAGCTTGCAAATGCTCCGACACGGACGGTTTTGCTGCCGTTTATGTAAGCGGGGAAACAGAAGTCATATTCAGCGCCGAACTGACTCTCGAATTCGTCGATCCTTGACCAAAGGTTGCCGCTTGAGTAAAGCTCAACATGATATCCGCCGATGTCGGTATCGCTCTCGCTCGATGCTTCGGTGCATGAGTCGTAGCCGATTTTGAGGTTTGCATCGCACACTGCATAAACGGTCGCGCAATTCAACTTGTAAAGGGGTGAGAAGTACCTGCCGCTGCGGGTTATCTCGGTCTCACCCACAACGAAGCCGTATGGAGAGAGCATTCCGACGGAGAATGGAGCATCCGCGCCGTATCTTACACCGACTGCGATATACATGGGGTCGCTGTTGATGTTAGAGCTTATCGCATATTCGGAAAGACCGGAATTGTCGGCCGATGTATTGACGGCAAAGGAAATTGCCACAAGAAGTGTTGCGAAGATCATTGCGAGCGCAAGCGTGGCTGCCGTCGTTCCGGCGGCGCGACGTCCGGTGAGTTTTTTATCAACCGTTTTCGTCGACAATGACATATTCTCCTCCTATCATGACATAAGCGCCGTCATAGCTTTCGATATGTATCCCGCGTCCGTCGGCAGCGCCGCGCGGAATAAGCAGGTTGTGCATAAGCGGGGCATCGGCACCGTTATAAAGCTCTTCGCCCGTAGTGAGGTCGTTGATGCCCTGAAGCGTACCGGAGGTGTTGAACGGCGAAACGATCACAGCGTAGCCGGAACGCACGATGACGAGAATGCCCTCATCGGCGTTTTTTGCACGAACGGTCTTGCCGCTTTCGACAAATACGGGACGGTACATGACGCCTGCCTTTGACTGAAGTTGCTGCCATGTATCCTGAAGGTTCTTTACCTGTTCGCGCAGCTCGTTGACACCGCCGCCCTCACCGGTAAGCCCGTCGACCTTGGACTGAAGCTCGTTCATCAACTTTGTCACGGCGATGTATTTTTCGGAGAGATTGGCGAAGTCACGTTTCATGCTGGTTTTGCTGCTTTTTAGCGATTCAATGCTGCTTCTGATACCGGTAAGAGAGTCACTGACCGAGGATATCTGACGCGAAAGCTCGGTATAGCTGTTTTCGACCGAGTCTATGCGACCGTCAAGCTCGTCCTTAGCGCTGTTAAGAGCCGATTCAAGCTCGGATATCCGCGCGTCTTTTTCTTTGGAGCCGGATTCAAGAGCGGCGATACGTGCTATCAGCGCTTTGTAGGCATTGGAGTCAAGTCCGCCGCCTCCGCCGCCTCCGCCACCGCTGATCTCTATGGCGCTGACACGCGCCGAAAGATCGTCAATGCTCGATTGCAGCGGATTCAGTACGTTCTCCTGAACATACTGCGCCAGTCCCGAAAGCGATACTACGGGGTCTATGGAGCTGTCATACGAGAGTGTCGCGTACACGGCGACAGAGGTTATGAAGGCAAACGAAAGAGCCAACACAAGTGACGCCGCTTTTTTCAGGAATTCCGGTTTTTTTATCATAATAACCATACCTTTCTGCACTTTGAGTGACAAAGTGCGTTGTGTAAAACGAGAAGGGGTTCATGGTGCCGGGGCACCGGTCGGACAGCATGATGTCAGATATCAAGCTTGAGCTGCATTTTTTCAAGGTCCTTTTCAACAAGTAAAACGGGCGTTGCGGGAATCTTTATTTTTTTGTATCCCTTTGTGCTTTCGAATTTATCTCCGAAGTCACGCCACGCGCCGCTTATTACCGTGTCTCCGCGCAGAGTCACAAGCTGAACTCCGATAGACGAGCGAGTGGTCTTTATCGGGATGAGCGAGGAGGATATCACCGCGGCACGGTCGTTTGATGTCACAAGCAGTATGTCGAAGGGCTTGTCGCTTTCTTCGAAGATACCCACAATGGGGGATGCTGCCGAGAAGGCACCGGTGAGCTTGCGGCGGTTTCCCTTGGTCAGGTACACCGATTGCGGCACCCGGAGACCCTTGCCGTTGGCAAAGATGAACACCATACGGCTCTCGTCGCTCCAGTCGTTGCCGACCTTCATGTATATGGGCTTTTCTCCCGGATCAAAGCCGAGCTTTGCGGGAATGAAGTCACCCATAGCCGAAGCCTTGCAGGTGTCAAAATCGCAGGCACGTGCGCGGTAAAGCTGAGCCTTGTCGGTAAAGAAAAACAGGTCTGTCAGGTTGTCGCCCTCCGCTTCACTGAGCAACACATCGCCTTCCTTCAGCTTGTGTTCATCATTGCCGCGCAGCGAAAGCGCCGTGATCTTTTTGAAATAACCCTCGGAGGTAAGGAAGAAGTGAACGGGGAAATTTTCGATCTCGACTTCGGGTGCCACGACGGTTATCTCATGTTCGTGGATTATCTCGGATCTTCTCGGTTGACCGTATTTTTTCTTGATATCGGTAAGCTGAGAGACAAGACATTTTTTGAGCTTGAACTCGTCGGCAAGCGTTGCCTCGATATCGGCGATCTCCTTTTGTATATCGTCTATATCCTTTATGCGGTTGAGGATATATTCGCGGTTGAGGTTGCGCAGCTTGATGTCGGCAATAAATTCGGCCTGCGCTTCATCTATCGAAAAGCCCGCGCACAGGTTTGGTATGACGTCGGATTCTTTTTCCGTCCCGCGTATTATCTTTATTGCCTTGTCAATGTCAAGCAGTATGCGGCCGAGTCCGAGAAGCAGGTGAAGCTTTTCTTTTTTGCGTTCAAGGTCAAAGCGAAGTTCACGGGAATAGCATTCCATGCGGAATTTTATCCATTCCTCAAGTATCGTTCTGACGCCCATCTGGCGCGGTACCGAGCCGATAAGCACGTTGAAGTTGCATTTGAACGAATCTTCGAGCGGTGTCGATCTGAACAGTTTTGCCATGAGCTGATCGGGGTCGGTGCCCTTTCGTATATCTATCGTAAGACGGAAGCCCGTGAGACCTATCTCATCTCTGAAATCGGTGATCTCCTTAAGCTTTCCTTCCTTTATCAGGTCGGATATCCGTTTTATGATCTGCTCAATTGAGGTGGAATACGGTATTTCGAGTATATCAATGCAGTTTGCCGAGGGATCGTATTTGTACTTTGCGCGGATCCGCACGGAGCCCGAGCCGGTCTCGTATATTTCGCGCATTGAATCGCGGTTGTATATGATCTGCCCGCCGCCCGAAAAATCGGGAGCTTTTATGAGGTCAAGGAGCTTGTCCGTGTCTGTTTTCGGGTTGCGCAGCAGCGCTATCGTTCCGTCGCAGACCTCGGCAAGATTGAATGAGCAAATGTTTGATGCCATGCCGACGGCAATGCCCATGTTCGGCGTGACAAGTATGTTGGGGAAGGTGGTCGGCATAAGCGTCGGTTCCTTCATGGTCCCATCATAGTTGTCGACCATTTCGACGGAATTTCTGTCTATGCCGGAAAATATCTCGGCCGAAAATTTATCAAGCTTTACCTCGGTATAACGAGGAGCGGAGGGCGCCATAGTTGAGCTGTACTGTTTGCCGAATGCGCCCTTTGAGTCGATGAAAGGATGAAGAAGTGCTGCATTTCCGCGGGTTAGGCGGACGAGCGTATCGTATATCGCAGCATCTCCGTGCGGATTGAGCCGCATAGTCTGACCGACAACGTTCGTGCTTTTGATGCGAGCGCCGGTCATGAGTCCCATCTTATACATGGTGTAAAGGAGCTTGCGGTGCGCGGGTTTGAAGCCGTCAATGGCGGGAATCGCGCGTGAGACGATAACGCTCATGACGTAAGGCATATAGTTTTCTTCTATCGTTTCGGTTATCAGTTGTGTTATTACCGGAGCTGACGGCTGTGTGCCCGGTATCCGTTCGCTGTCGGTGCTTTTTTTCTTCCTTGCCATACGGTGAAAAACCTTTCTCTGTGGTTAAAGTCTGATAACGGTGTGCGCCGCAGCGCGTATCAGGCGATTGTAAAGCGCCAGTCCGAGACCGTCTGTATCCGGCAGGTTGGCGTATATCACATCGGCGGTAATATCATCGGATTCGCGCAGTGCGGAGAATATGCGATGCATCTGTGTTTCGAGGTCATATCCCGCACCTATCGTTATTATCTTGCCGCTGTGAAGCAAAGGCTCCTGCTCGTCGTAGCATATGATTATGCAGTCCTCGGTCTCCTGTGCGTGCCTAAAGAAACGTATCTTGTCCGCTTCCGATCCGCCGACAAGCTTCAGCGGCTTCGACGGTGCGTAATGACGGTATTTCATGCCGGGTGAGAGTGGGCGTTCATCGGCTTTGAGCATACCGGTCACGGCAGGGGCAACATTGACCGTTTTTGCCACACACCTGAGCGCGTCGCAGGTTATTGCTCCCGGGCGCAGAAGTGTGAGTGAATCGTCTCCGTCTATTCGCACGATGGTCGATTCGACGCCGAACCGGCATTCACCGCCGTCTATTATGAAATCTACTCTTCCGTCAAGATCGCGCGATGCATGCTCGGCTTTTGTGGGAGACGGTCTGCCGGATATATTGGCGCTCGGTGCGGCTATCGGGACACCCGCCAGACGGATGAGCGAGTTTGCAACGGGATGCGACGGGCATCTCACCGCCACTGAATCGAGCCCGCCTGTCACACACGACGGTATCGTATCCTTCTTTTTCATTATGACCGTCAGCGGTCCCGGCATAAAGCTTGAGGCAAGCTTGTAATAAAGCGGTGTTGTGAAGCAGTACGGTTCGGCATTCTGAGGATCGGAAATGTGGATTATGAGCGGATTGTCTGACGGTCTGCCCTTTGCTGCATATATTTTTTCCGCCGAACTCGCATTTGTTGCATCCCCGCCGATGCCGTAGACGGTCTCTGTGGGGAATATCACAAGCCCACCGCGCCGTATTGCCTCTGCAGCGGGCAGAAGCTGCGTATCATCGAAATTTTCGGGGTCAAGTCTGATATGAACGGTGTTGATTGAATTTGACTGTGACATATTTGTGCCTTGCTTAAAAAAGATTTGTATATCACTCGCGGAGCTTTTCGGCTGTATCGGCTGCTATAAGTGCGTCGATCATACCGCCGATATCCCCGTTGAGAAAAGAATCGAGAGAATAAAGCGTAAGACCTATCCTGTGGTCGGTGACGCGATTCTGAGGATAGTTGTACGTGCGTATTTTTTCGCTGCGGTCGCCGCTGCCGACCTGGGTGCGCCGCGTTTCCGCTATCCGGTCGTTTTGCTCGCGCAGCTTCATATCGTACAGCTTGGCGCGAAGCAGCTTCAGTGCCTTGTCCTTGTTTTTGAACTGGGAGCGTTCCTCCTGGCACTCAACAACGATACCTGTCGGCTTGTGCGTTATTCTTACCGCGGATTCCGTTTTGTTGATGTGCTGACCGCCGGCACCGCTTGATTTGCAGGACTCGAATTCAAGATCCTGAGGCAGTATCTCAACATCCACCTCATCTGCCTCAGGCAGCACGGCGACTGTTACCGTCGAGGTCTGTATGCGTCCCTGAGATTCGGTGAGCGGAACGCGTTGAACGCGGTGAACTCCCGACTCGAATTTGAAGCGTGAATATGCACCGTCACCTTCGACGGTGAAAGTCAGTGCACGATATCCGCCGAGACCCGTTTCGTTTGCGTCGGCAACGGAGACGCGGAATCCTGCTCTTTCGCAATACATTGAATACATACGGAAAAGCACTGCGGCGAATAGGCAAGCCTCCTCGCCGCCCGCTCCCGCGCGGATCTCAACGACCACGTTTCTGTTGTCGTTGGGATCGCGCGTTATGAGCAGTGCCGTAAGTTCTTTTTCAAGCAGAGAAAGCCTTGTGCGCAGCACCGGAAGCTCGTCTGCGGCAAGCGCGCGCAGCTCCGGGTCGGACGAATCTCGAGAAAGAGCCGCCGCATCGTCCGCTTCCGCCGAGACGCTCACGTATTCACGGTATTTTGTCATGACCGGCGCCAAAGTGCGATATTCTTTCATCGTCTGTGTATAGAGCGGAATATCCGCGAACGTTTCCGGCGCGGAAAGCAGCTCTTCGAGGCGGCGGTATTTCAGCTCGGTTTCGCGGAGCTTGGAAATTACGGCTGATGGCTCGGGCATATCAATATTTGTTGAATGCCGCAAATGCACGATGAGCCTCGTAGAGGTCCACCTTGGAAATTATCTCGTAAGGAGCGTGCATGGAAATGACCGGAACGCCGAGGTCAACGACCTCAATGTTGTGCTTGGCAATGAATTTTGCAACGGTCCCGCCGCCGCCGACGTCGACCTTGCCGAGCTCACCCGCCTGCCACACGACCTCGTCGCGCTCCATTATGCCGCGGAGCCATCCGATGTATTCAGCGGAGGCATCGCTGGTGCCGCCCTTTCCGCGCGAGCCGGTGTATTTCGTGAGCACCACGCCGCAGGAGAGCAGAGAAGAATTGCGCTTTTCGAATACGTCGCTGAAGTTGGGATCAAAGGCTGCGGACACATCTGCCGACAGGCACTTCGAATTGAGTCTCACAACTGCGGGCGATGCATTCTGAGACGCCGCTATCGCATCTATAAGATCGAGCATGAGCTCGCACTGCATACCCGTATTGCCCTCGCTGCCGATCTCTTCCTTGTCCGCGAGAATGCAAAGCAGCGAATTATCGCCGCCCATCGCTTCAAACATTGCGGTGAGAGCGGGGTAGGAGCAAACTCTGTCGTCGTGACCGTAGCCGCAGATCATCGAGCGGTCGAGACCCGCATCGCGTGCCTTTCCGAGCGGAACGGCGCAAAGCTCCGCGGAGAGCAGATCGGCTTCGTCGATTCCGTACTTCTCATTGAGTATGCGGAGAACATTAAGCTTTATTCCGTCTGAAACGTCGTCGAGCGGGCGACTGCCGACGAGCAGATTCAGCTTTTCGCCGGGGATAGCCGTGCCGAGAGGCTTCACGTCGTCGCCGTGTCCGAGGTGCGGGAGCAGATCGTTGATATAAAGCACGGGATCGTTGTCATCTTCACCTATTACGACATTGACGTTCTCGCCGTTTTTCTTCGATACGACGCCGTGAAGTGCCAGAGGAGTGGCGACCCACTGATATTTGCGGATGCCGCCGTAGTAGTGAGTCTTGAGGAAGCTCATGCCGGAGTCCTCGTAAAGCGGGACCTGCTTGAGGTCGAGGCGCGGGGAGTCGATGTGTGCCGCGGAAATGCGGATGCCGTTCTTAATGTCGCTGTTGCCGATATAGAACAGGAAGAGGTTTTTGCCGCGGTTGTTGTAATAGTACTTTCCGCCCTTTACGATATCGTCGCCGAAATTGTAGGGGACGAAGCCGTTGACTTCTGCAAGCTTTATTCCGGCTGTGACCGCTTCGCGCTCGGTCTTGGCATCGTCGAGAAACTTCATATATCCGTGCGCATAGTCATAAGCGGCATCGATATCAGCCTCGCTGCGGAGCTGATAGACTGTTTTTTTGGTGTAGGCAAGCTCCTTGGCGGAATCTGCCGCGGTTTTTTCAACATTTTCGTTTTCGGGTCTCATGTTAGGTCCTTCCTTCGTTTTATGTTTTATCGTTGATCTGTGAATAGAGTTTACTGTATTTTGCAACGGTGCTTTCCATGCACGACACATATTCCGCAGTCGCATCGTCGGGGATCTTTGCGAGCCTTCCGCCCTTGCTTACGAGCGATTCATCCTTCAGCCATTCGTCGACCGTTTCGGTGTCCGTGTACATTGCGGCGAAAACACACCGCCAGTCCGAATATTTTCCGTAAAGCTGCGATATACGGCAGCTGCCGAGAGTAAGATTGGTATCCGGTTCGTAAAGAAGCCCCGGGTCGGTGTTCATTCCGAGCTTTGAAGCATATGCGCGGTAGTCGTCGGCGGTAAGCTGCATAAGACCTATGCGCGCATCGTCGCCGTCGCCTGTTCTGAGACTTGAATCAAAGTTGCTGCCGACCTTTACGGCGGCATAAATGACGTCAACCGGTATCCCGAACTCGGCTGAATTTTTCGATATCTGTTCGGAGTATTTCCGGGGATATTCTTTTCTGTCTCTGCGGTCGCACAGGCGGTCAAAGGCTATGCCGCACGCGACGGACAGCGCTGCGATCAATACGACTGTCAGTGTTCGTTTTATTGCTGTTCTCATTATGCTCCTTACGCGAGGTGTGACGACGCTTCTTGCGCCAGTCTGTCGGCGAATGCCGCGAGTGCATCCGTGTTTCCGTCGTTGCGCCACACAGTGTCGCAGCGGCTGATATAAAAGTTATCCGACTTTGAAGCGTCGATGCGTGACGCGATCTGTTTTTCGGATCTTACGCCGCCGTCGCGCGATGAGAGTCTGGCGGCACGTTTTTCACGTGGCGCAAGCAGCCCGACGGTGATATCGCACAACTCCTCACAGCCCGCCTCAAACAGTGTCGGAGCATCGATCACAACGGGTGTGCCCACACTTACGGCGTCGTATGCCATCCGTTTGACCTCTTTTTTTACATACCCGAGTGTTATCGAGTTGAGGTCGGTAAGCGCCTCGTCGTCTTTGAAAACAATGTCGGCAAGCGCCGAGCGGTCGACACCGCCGTTTTCGTTGATTATGCCGTGCCCGAAGCGCGCTTCAAGCGCCGAGGTGCATTCGCATGGCGAGGATATTATGTCGTGATATATTTTGTCGCAGTCGAGCACGCGAAAACCGCGCTCCGCAAGCATTGAGCAGAAAAGCGATTTCCCGGCACCGCTGGGGCCTGTGACTCCGATTATCATATTGCCGCTCCGGATCGAATTAGAGTGTACAATATATTATACTACAAAATATAAGAAAAAGCAATACCTCGCGGGAAAATGACATCTGCGCGGCGGAAAAGATGCATAAACAGGTTGAAAAAACCTCCGATGTGGTGTATAATATATTTTGGATGTCTGTAGCTTTGACGAAAGTTGCGGATCAGCACAAACGCAAAAGAGAGGTTTCGAAACTTATGAAATATAAATATCTTCTTTTTGATGCGGACGATACATTGCTTGATTTCAAGCGCTCAGAACATGAGGCGCTGACCGAGGCGCTCATAAAATACGGCATCGATCCCACCGATGAGGTGACGGACACATACAGCGAAATAAATGACGGACTATGGAGGCTGCTCGAGCGCGGCGGGATAGGCAAAAACGAGCTCCGCATCAGACGATTTGAACTGTTTGCGAAGAGATTCGGGCTGAATGTCGATCCGTCGGCGCTTGCTGCCGAGTATACCGACAGACTGGCGGAAAAATCGTTTCTTGTAGACAATGCGGAGGAGCTTTGTCGTTCACTGTACGGCAAATACCGTATGTTCATAATCACCAACGGAATTAAAAACATACAGGAGAGCCGACTCGGTGCTTCGCCGATAAAAGAATATATTGAAAAATCGTTCATATCCGAAGAAGTCGGATACGAAAAGCCGTCAAAGAAATATTTCGATTTTGTGGCGGCGCATATCGA
>ERZ780195.2960-NODE-2960-length-10783-cov-9.206283_pt1 | contig 10783 bp, 10 predicted proteins | sample MGYA00511017_ERZ780195 | MGnify/ENA primary metagenome ERZ780195 (study PRJEB29588, sample SAMEA2159974) | human gut metagenome | biome: human gut; feature: human-associated habitat; material: faeces | place: Denmark | collected 2008/2010 ...
ACTCCACCAATGTTTATTACGAACTGATGAAGCCAAGCATTGAACAGAAGCAGAAGGAGGTATTGAAGTCAAATGATTAAGACTCTTACAAATTTGTTTAAGCAGGATAAAGAAAAATTTGTTGTACCGAAAGGGGTGCAGGACGTGATTCCCGTGGCAGCTATCTTTGATGATGGCATTTTCAAAGTGGGAAAGGATAAATATTCAAAGACCTACCGCTTTACGGATATTAACTATGCAGTGGCGAGCCGTGAGGATAAGGAAGCGATGTTCCTTGAATATTCCGAACTTCTGAACTCTCTTGACAGTGGTGCAACGACAAAAATCACAATCAATAATCGTCGGCTCAACAGACTGGATTTTGAGCAGACAATTCTTATTCCGACAACCGGAGATAATCTGGACGAATATCGAGAGGAATACAATAAAATGCTTCTTGATAAGGCAACGGGTGCAAACTCCATTGTTCAGGATAAGTATATTACCATTTCCATCAACAAAAAGAGTGTGGAGGACGCAAGAACTTATTTTGCCCGTGTCGGTGCAGATTTGATTGCTCACTTCGGCAGGCTTGGAAGTAAGTGTGTGGAACTGGAAACAGACGAAAGACTTCGTATTTTCCACGACTTCTATCGTGTGGGAGAAGAAAGCTCTTTCCACTTTGATATTAAGGAAACAAGAAAAAAGGGACACGATTTTAAGGATTATATCTGCCCTGACACAATGGAATTTGAAAAGGACTATTTCAAGATGGGAAACCGTTATGGAAGAGTCCTTTTTCTTCGTGAATATGCGTCCTATATCAAGGACAGTATGGTAGCGGAACTTACGGATATGAACAGAAATCTGATGATGTCCATTGATATTGTTCCTGTTCCGACTGATGAAGCAGTAAAGGAAGCAGAAAACCGTCTGCTTGGTGTGGAAACCAATATCACGAACTGGCAGCGTAGGCAGAATGCCAATAATAACTTCTCTGCAACTGTTCCGTATGATATGGAGCAGCAGAAGAAAGAAATGAAAGAGTTCCTCGATGACCTTACGACCCGTGACCAGAGAATGATGTTCGCTGTTATCACAATGGTTATTACGGCAGACAGTAAGGAACAGCTTGAGAATGATACGGAAGCATTGCTTACCACGGCAAGAAAACATCTTTGCCAGTTTGCAACACTGAGATTTCAGCAGGTAGATGGACTCAACACGGTAATGCCGTTTGGAACAAGAAAGATTGATGCGTTCAGAACACTTACAACAGAGAGCCTTTCGGTATTTATCCCATTCAGGGTGCAGGATATTTTCCACGAGAACGGTATCTATTACGGTCAGAATGTTATCAGCAAAAATATGATTATCGCAGACCGTAAGCAGCTTTTGAATGGTAACTCCTTTATTCTCGGTGTATCTGGTGGCGGTAAGTCATTTGCGGCAAAGGGAGAAATCATCAATCAGGTGCTTTCTTCAGACGCAGATATTATCATCATCGACCCTGAGCGAGAGTATTCACAGCTTGTCAATGCAATGGGCGGAGAGGTAATCAATATTTCTGCTACTTCCGACAATCACATCAATGCAATGGATATGAATAAGGATTACGGCGACGGTGCAAACCCTGTCATTTTGAAATCCGAGTTTATTATGTCCCTTTGTGAACAGCTTATCGGCGGAACAAATCTCGGAGCAAAGCAGAAGTCTATCATTGACCGCTGTACGGCAAGCGTGTACCGCAGTTATCAGCAGAATGACTATCAGGGACATATACCGACCTTGCAGGATTTCAGGGCAGAACTTTTGCAGCAGGACGAACCGGAAGCAAAGGAACTGGCACTTGCCATTGAACTTTTCACACACGGTTCTCTGAATACCTTTGCAAAGCAGACGAATGTGGATACCAATAATCGCCTTATCTGCTATGACATTCTTGATTTGGGTAAACAGCTTATGCCGATTGGTATGCTTGTTGTCCTTGACTCTATCCTGAACCGTATCACACAGAACCGTGCAAAGGGTAAGAACACCTTTATCTTCATTGATGAGATTTATCTTCTGTTCCAGCACGAATACTCTGCAAACTTCCTCTTTACCTTGTGGAAGCGTGTGAGAAAATACGGTGCATACGCAAGTGGAATCACTCAGAATGTCGATGACCTTTTGCAGAGCCACACAGCGAGAACAATGCTTGCAAACTCAGAGTTCATCATTATGCTGAATCAGGCTTCCACAGACAGGCTTGAGCTTGCAAAACTTCTGAATATTTCTGACCTCCAGATGTCCTATATCACGAATGTGGAAGCAGGACACGGACTTATCAAGGTGGGAAGTTCGCTTGTACCGTTTGCAAACAAATTCCCTAAGAACACGAAACTTTATAAACTGATGACGACCAAACCAGGCGAAGCATAAGGAGGGATTTACAATGTCTAAGATTCAATTTCGCAATGCTGCACACAGAGATTTTGTATTGGAAAATCTGGATAAGTGCAAAGTCAACGACTGCTATCACAGAGCATTTTTCTATGTGATGGGTATTTCAGAAGAAACAAGAATGAACATCGGAAAGATGTTTGATTTTAAGAGGGATTGCATCATACCGGAAGGTATGCACGGCGGTTGGCAGACAAGTGGCACAGTCAAGGTCTGCCACCTTGCCTTTAATCTCTGGAATGGATTTACGGAAGAAGGCAGGGAAAATCTCTATACACCGGAGGAACTGTTCTGTTGCGGATATGCTCCGTATTTTATGGAGGGTATCAAGTTGAGGTATCCGGAGTATTGCAGAGATTTGACTCCACCTAAGAGAAATGATATGGAAAGGTAAGAGAAAATGAGCAGAAAAATCTATATTATTATTGCGATGGTGTTTACGGTAGTGTTGTCTGTAAGCACCTTCTTTATTATCCGTAATCACATTGACTCTGCCAAGCAGAATGAAGTCTATGATAACCTTGCGGAGATTGTGGAGGACGAGCCGCCAAAGGAAAATGAGGGCGTGACGTTTTCGGAAGATAAGGACTATCTTGCGGAATATCTTGAACTCTATCGGCAGAATGAGGATATGGTGGGTTGGATAAAGGTTGAGGATACCAATATCAACTATCCGGTCGTGCAGTCTGTAAATGAGCCGAACTTCTACCTGAAGCACAAGTTTGATAAGACCTATTCCGCTTATGGCTGTCCATATGTGCAGGAAAATTGTGATGTGCAGAAACCTTCAGACAACATCATTATATACGGACACCATATGAATGACGGTTCTATGTTTACGGGACTGATGAAGTACAGAAACAAGAGCTTTTGGGAAGGTCATAAGACGATTACCTTTGATACACTGACGGACAGACACCAGTATGAAGTGATTGCAGTCTTTAAGACAGTCGTTTATACAGACAGCTCCGATAGCTTTAAGTATTATGAGTTTACGGACGCAGAAAATGCGGCAGAGTTTGATGCGTATGTTGCTAAGTGCAAGGAACTTTCTTTGTATGATACCGGAGTATCGGCAGAATATGGCGACAAGCTGATTTCTCTTTCTACTTGTGAATATTCAAGAAACAATGGCAGGCTTGTTGTTGTCGCTAAGAGAGTGGATTAAACCCCACTCTCTATTATTTTTCGAGAAAGGAGGAAACCGATGGCTGATATAAAAACAAGAGATACAAGCAAAGGTACAATCAAGACCATAAATAAGGCAGCAGTTGCCACGGAGCGAATGAAGAAAGCCTATGTGATGACGAAAGATAAGGCAGAACATTCCACCAATGCTTCGGAAAATTCCGCAGAGGAATATGCTTCCGATAAAATCGAAGCGGCAACGGATAGGACTGTTCACGAAACGGCATACCGTGCGGATAAAGTCGGCAGATGGGGTGTGCGTGAAACAAGGCAGAATTATCAGAAAGCCAAAACGGGAATTGAGAATTTCAAGACCAAGCGTGCAGAGAAACAGCTTCAGAAACAATCGGTCAATCCTGTCGGAAAACAGAGCATCCGAACTCTGGAGCGTACGGAGAAAACAATTAAACAGTCTGCAAGGTCGGCAGGAAATACGACAGTCAAGACCGTATCGAAAGGTGCAACCAATACTGTTCAAAGGTCGGTCAAGACCGCAGAACAAACGGCAAAGACTTCTATTAAGACCACAAAAGAAGCTGCCATTATAGCACAGAAAACAGCAAAAACAACAGCCAAAGCAACACAGAAAGCGGCTCAGACGGCAAAGAAAGCGGCGAAAGCCACAGCAGATACCGTTAAAGCCACAGCGAAAGCTACTGTTGCGACAGTCAAAGCGATTATTGCAGGGACAAAAGCACTTGTAGCAGCAATCGCCGCAGGCGGTTGGATAGCGGTTCTGATTATTATGATTGTCGTGCTGTTTGGTGCTGCCGTAGCAATGTTTGGAGGAGGAAGTGACAGTAATTCCTATACTCCGGTAAGTGCAGAGGTAGAAGCCTATGAACCCATCATACAGAAGTATGCCAAAGAGTACGGCATTCCTGAGTATGTGGAACTTATCAAGGCGGTTATGATGCAGGAAAGCGGTGGCAGAGGACTTGACCCTATGCAGGCAGCAGAGGGAAGTTTCAATACAAGGTATCCGCACGAACCTAATGGAATTAAAGACCCTGAATATTCTATCCAGTGTGGAGTTCAGGAATTGAAAGCGGCTCTTACTTCGGCAGAAGTGGAAAGTCCGATAGATATGGAGCATATCAAACTTGCCTTGCAAGGCTACAACTTCGGTAATGGGTATATTTCTTGGGCAAAAACAAAGTATGGCGGTTATTCTTATGCCAATGCAGTGGAGTTTTCCACTCAGCAGGCACAAAGGCTTGGTTGGGACAGTTATGGAGATACCCAATATCCGGCTCACGTTCTGAGATACTATCCGTATGGGCGAGCCTTTACTGCCGGAGGTAATCAGGCGATTGTTGAGGTTGCCTTGACACAGCTAGGCAATCAGGGCGGACAACCTTACTGGAGTTGGTATGGCTTTAACAGTCGAGTGGAATGGTGTGCCTGCTTCGTATCTTGGTGTGCTGACCAATGCGGGTATATTGAAAGCGGACTTGTTCCGAAATTTGCAGGTTGCGTGGATGGTGCAAACTGGTTTAAGTCAAATGGAAAATGGCAAGACCGCACTTATGAACCAAAGGTAGGAGATATTATCTTCTTTGATTGGGAAGGCGACGGTACAACAGACCACGTTGGTATCGTAGAGAAGTGTGAGAATGGCACAGTTTATACCGTAGAGGGCAACTCAGGCGACGCCTGCAAGCAAAGACAGTACGCAGTCGGAAGCAGCAATATCTATGGATACGGTATTCCGGCATATTAAAAATTCCAGACGGTGTCTGGAAAATTGAAAAGATGGCTGCTCAGTTGAGTAGCCATCGGGTACATTATGAGAAATCAGTTGTTTCTCTGTTATTCAGGAAAATATGGTGTGTGTGATAAGTGAAGCTGAAAAGCATATCGGCATTTTCTTTACTACCGTCTAAAAAGGAAATATCATCGGCAAGGATAAAAAGAATTGCTAACAGCTTCTTGATATATCCAGTGTAGCAGGCATAATCTACATAGATGTTGGCGATATATCCCTCGGCAAATTCTATCAGGTCAGCGTCAATTTCAAAGCTATTGGATAGTTCGTAAACGGTTTTGATAAATTTATCCTTGTCAGCAATTCGCTCTTTACTTGGAACACTTCTGCGGTTCTTCTGTATAAATTTTAAAAAATCATCAGCTTCCGTAAAGTCGGGAGTGACTGAGCTGTCAGTTCCCAAATCTGTTTTGTAATCCTCAAATTTCTCTTTTTCAAACCGATTACTGAATATTATCTTTTGTTCGTCCATTCCTTTTACCCCTAAGTTTATTCTATGGAGATTGTTTAACTTGGCTCTTGGGTTGTGATTTGTCTTTCGCCATTAACAATCGTGAATTACTACTTTTATAGTATAACATAAAAATAGTTGGGAATCATCACTAATAGTTGGTTTGACTTCCTTTGGGTGCGTGTGATTTGAAATCGACTTAACCTATACTATTAGTTATGGAAACACACTAAGGGAGGTGATGTGATGAAGCTCGATACAATCGGCAAGAATATAAGAAAGTTCCGACTTGCGAGGAAATTACGCCAAGAAGATTTGGCTGAGAAAACAGATTTGACAACAAATTATATTGGTATGGTTGAGCGTGGAGAGAAAATTCCGTCACTCGAAACTTTCATAAAGATAGTAAATGCTTTAGGTGTATCATCGGATATGGTTCTTACAGATGTTCTGGAAACGGGATATACAGTCAAGAACTCAATGCTGAATGAGAAGCTTGAAAAACTTGCTCCTGAAGATAGAAACAGAATTTATGAAGTCATAGATACACTTGTGAAGCAATCAAAGCAAATACTTCCATAAAACACAGAAGTTCGTCCTAATCGACGAGCTTTCTTTTTTTCAGTATAAAAAATTTCAGCTATCGACAAATTTTTCGGGACTTCGACAGAGAGAATATGCTATAACAACAACTGTCAGTGATAGACACATACTAATAGACATAGGAGGAAGTAGAAGTGAACGACATTTTCAGACAAATAGCAAAAGAAAATGGAACAACCGAAAAAGCAGTAAAAGAGGAAATGCAGTTTGCCATTCGGGAAGCAATGAAAAGTGCTGAACCGGAAGCAATAGCTTTTTGGAAAGCAGTTGCACCGGACGGAAAAGAGCCGCCGATAGAAAAGGTCATAGCAATGATTGCATTGAATGTTAATAATAGAATGTATAATTGAGGTGCTTCGGCATCTCTTTTTTATTATTCTTTAAAAGAGTCGTATTAGGTGTTTGTAAAAAGTGACACCTTAGTGTCTGAAAGGTTATATTTCTGCCTGAAATCTTGAAATGCCTGAAAATTTAATATATAATGTTAAATGACTAACTGTAACGAAGAAGAATTATAAGATGAAGAGGTGTTACTGATGAAGATATGCTATAACAAACTTCAAAAACTTATGATTGACAATCAAATGAAAAGACAGGATTTAATGCGTGCAGCCGAAATTACATCATACGCTGCAACGAAGATAAATAAGAATGAGCCAGTATCTCTTGAAGTACTGATGAGGATATGTCAGGTATTTCACTGTGACATCGGAGATATATGCGAAGTTATTTTAGATGAAGATTAAAACACGGAGGTAATTATAGATGGCAAGGGCTGCTAAACCAAAGAAAGAAATATCAATGGAAGAAGCACTTTGGAAAAGTGCTGATAAACTGAGAGGTTCTGTTGAGCCTGCGGAGTATAAGCACGTTGTTCTGAGTTTATTCTTCCTTAAATTTGCCAGTGACAAGTTTGAGGAATGCCGTAATAAGATTATTGCTACACACGGCGAAAAGTATGCGGATATGAAACCGTTTTATACTCAGGAAAATGTATTCTATCTTCCTGAAGAAAGCCGTTGGAAGTACATTATTGAAAATGCAAAGCAGGACGATATTGCCCTGAAGATAGATACAGCACTTTATACGATTGAAAAGAACAACCCGGCACTGAAAGGTGCTTTGCCGGATAACTATTACTCCCGCTTACATATTGATACGGCAAAGTTGGCTTCTTTGCTTGATGAAATCAATCGTATCAACACTGATGATAAAGAGAACGACATTATAGGTCGTGTATATGAGTATTTCCTTAGTAAGTTCGCTCTTGCAGAAGGAAAAGGTAAAGGAGAGTTCTACACACCAAAGTGTATTGTAAACCTGATTGCCGAAATGCTTGAGCCTTACGATGGAATACTTTATGACCCTTGTTGCGGTTCGGGCGGTATGTTTGTGCAGTCCATCAAGTTCGTAGAAGCACATAGCGGTAATAAAAAGAAAGTGTCTATTTACGGTCAGGAATACACAAATACCACTTTCAAACTGGCAAAAATGAACTTAGCTATCCGTGGTATTTCTGCAAATCTTGGAGAAATGGCAGCCAATACATTTACCAATGACCAGCACAAAGACCTTAAAGCAGATTTCATTATGGCAAACCCGCCTTTCAATCAGAAGCAGTGGAGAGCCGAAAATGAGCTTGTAGATGACCCTCGTTGGAACGGCTATGAAGTTCCGCCGACAAGTAATGCAAACTATGGTTGGATACTGAATATTGTTTCCAAACTCTCTCAAAACGGTGTAGCAGGTTTCCTACTTGCCAATGGTGCATTATCTGATGATGGTACAGAGCTAAAAATCAGACAGCAGCTTATAGAAAATCACTTGGTAGAAGCGATTATTATTCTTCCGAGAAACCTTTTCTACACCACTGACATCAGCGTTACCCTTTGGGTACTCAATAAGAATAAAAAGGCTCGTGTTGTGGAACAGAACGGAAAGCTCAAACGCTATCGTGACCGAGAAGATGAAATACTCTTTATGGATTTACGACAGATGGGCAGTCCTTATGAGAAGAAGTACATTGAATTGACAGAGGAAGATAGAGCCAAAGTTACAAGTGTATATCATAACTGGCAGCAGGAAGGCTATGAGGAAACTTATGAGAATGTGCCGGAATTTTGCTATTCTGCTTCTTTTGATGAAGTAAAGGAAAAAGGATTTACTCTTGTACCGAGCAGATATATTGAGTTTGTCAACCGTGATGAGAACATCGACTTTGATACAAAAATGAAGTCATTGCAGGGAGAACTCAAAGAACTTCTTGTTCAAGAGGAAAAATCCAAATCAGATTTGCTTGCTGTATTTAAGGAGTTGGGATATGAAATCGAATTATGATATTTTAGGAAACCATATCCGACTGATTGATACTCGGAACAGAGAAAGCATAACAGACAGAGTTTTGGGAATTAACATAGACAAGTTCTTTATGCCGTCGGTTGCAAATGTCATTGGTACGGATTTGAGTAAATATAAACTGATAACAAAAGGAAAGTTTGCGTGTAATCCAATGCACGTTGGTCGTGATGAACGACTTCCGGTTGCATTGTATGATGAAGAAGAACCTGCTATTGTTTCTCCGGCGTATTTTATGTTTGAGGTAGTAGATAACAGCATTTTGAATGAAGATTATCTGATGATGTGGTTTCGCAGACCGGAATTTGACCGTATTTGTTGGTTACATACTGACGGAAGTGTTCGTGGTGGGATTACTTGGGACGATATTTGCAGACTGGAATTGCCTATCCCACCTATTGAAAAACAGCTTGAAATAGTGAACAGTTATAAGGCGATTACGGAGAGAATTGCTTTAAAGAAGAAGATAAATGATAATTTAGAAGCAACTGCTCAAGCGTACTTCGATAATTTATTCTTTTCTTGTGATGATACAGATTGTACGTTGGCTGATATTGCACTGGTTAATCCCTCTCGACCTCTTTCTAAGGGTGTTGAAGCCCGTTGCTTCGATATGTCAACATTACCGACAAGTGGTTGCATACCTACTGGAGATACAACTAAGCCATATAACGGTGGTGTCCGTTTTATAAATGGAGATACTTTAATCGCACGTATTACACCGTGTCTTGAAAATGGTAAAGCTGCATATATAAATATTCTTAATGAGGGAGAAGTTGCTTTTGGTTCAACTGAATATATTGTTTTTGCTTCTAAAGATGATATTCCATCTTGCTTTTACTATTTTCTCATTAGAAACTCAAAATTTGTAACCTTTGCATTGCAATTTATGAATGGTTCAAGTGGTCGCCAAAGAGTTTCAGGAGAAGAATTGGCTTCTTTTCCGTTAATGATTCCTTCAAAAGAAAAACTGGCGGCATTCAATAAGGTTGGCAAATTAGTTCTTGAGCAAATGAAAGAATCAACAGAGGAAATTCAGTTCCTAAAACAACTTCAAGAAACGATTACTGCAACATTGTCAAGCAACTAAATTATCATTTACTGCAAGGAGTGTGAAAAATGGATAAAGAAAAGTTAATCAAACTTGCAGAGGATTTATATCAAAGTGCATTTGACGCTAATGCGTATTATGCAATTATGATGCAGTATAGAGAAATGAGCAAGAAGTATAACGATGAAATGAATCTTTCTCCTGCCTTTTATCAAGTAGTGTATGGGGCGTTGCAAAAGGCTTGTTTTATGGAAATTGCAAAATTGTATGATAAAACCAAAGACGTTGTTTCAGTTGGGTTGCTCTTAAAGTATTGCAGAGATAATTTGGACTTATTTCCAGAATATAGAGATATAGTAACAATTAAGGAAGAGGGTAGAGAACATTCTTTCCAAGTTCCATATCAGCATCATTTGAAACCAACGGAAGAATGTTTCTATGAAAATGAAGTGAAAAGCCAAAGAGAAATTCTAAAATTATTTGATACACCTGATTTTGAAAAAGTACCAATACAAGTTAATCTGACATTTTCAGAATTTTTAGGATTGTATCAAAAGCGTTTTTGCTCTCTCAGCAAAAAACAAGAGAATATTCGTGTTCAAAGAAACAAGATATATGCTCATAATGACGAGAAACATATTTTAGCAGAAGAAAAAGTATGGGATAAAAATCCGGTTACATATCCTGATATTCAGGAGTTGATAGATTTTGCTCTTGATTGCACGAGGCTAATACTTGGGGCATTGACTGGAGTAAGTCGTGCAGTAAGTTATGGAAATATAGATGATATGGAAGGAACTCTAATGCTTGCCAAATTGGGACTGAAATATCAGGATTATGAAATGGAACAGCGACATAAGCAAATATTGAAAGAGATATATGCTGATAAAAAGGAGTGAACGCAATGGCAAATTTTAATGAACACGCATTGGAAATGTCAATA
>ERZ780195.2964-NODE-2964-length-10770-cov-15.483248_pt1 | contig 10770 bp, 9 predicted proteins | sample MGYA00511017_ERZ780195 | MGnify/ENA primary metagenome ERZ780195 (study PRJEB29588, sample SAMEA2159974) | human gut metagenome | biome: human gut; feature: human-associated habitat; material: faeces | place: Denmark | collected 2008/2010 ...
TTTCCTACGCCTCCCCACCAGAAGAAGCCCTTGCCTTCCCGCACCAGATCCACCCACGCATGGGCAAAGTCCAATAGCTGCGGATCGTCCTTTTCTTCCAGCACCTGAAAGAAATACGCCGGGCCGTTGATGTCGTCATCCGCGCCGAACACCCGATAGGGCCGCAGATAGCCGTGGATGCGTTCGCCATATACCGCCCGGATGCGCTCGTAAGTCCAGTTTTCCGCCTCCACAGGCGCGCCGAGACGCACGCCGATGCATTTTCCCAGCACGGCGGCATACACCCGCTCGGCATAGTTTTCCGGAAGCATTTTCTCACCTCACTAAAAAACGCGGGAAGGGAGGGACGACGCAGGGGCGTTGCCCCTACACCCCACAAGGGCTTCGCCCTTGACCCCCCTATTGACCGCGCATAGCGCGGTCAAAGTGGAGGTACAGGAGGCACTGCCTCCTGTTGCGGGGTTTGGGGGCGCACAGCCCCCAAAGTCCCTTCCTTCCCGCGAAGAATGTGGATTATTCCATCACGGTTCCCAGATACTCGCTGATCTTGTCAGCGCCGGCGGCGTTCCAGGCCTCCACGAAGGCGGTCCAATCGCTGTCAGTGTTCTTGTCGCCGCGGATCACGTCCACCGCGTACTCGTTGAACAGGCTGATCATGGCATCCCAGTAAGCGGAGTATTCGCTGGGCAGGGTCACGGCGTTGTCCGCCAGGAAGTACTCGCTGGCGATATCCAGAGAGGTCAGGCCCGCTTCGCCCATGGGAGCGTCGGCTTCGTAGGGGATGTTTTCCAGACCGATCAGGCTGTCGTAGAACACGCCGTACCAGTCGGGAGCGCCTTCGATGGGCACGATCTTGTTATCCACGATGTTGTAGTGGAAGCCTTCCACACCGTAGAGATCCAGCACGCGGCCCTCGGGGCTGGCCATGAAATCAAAGATGGCGAAAGCGGCTTCCTTCACTTCGGAGTCAGCGCTGATAACGCGGCCGCGTTCTTCCTTGGACACGTCCACGGCGGCGCAGTACTGGCCCAGTTCAGACTTGGCGGGGGGCAGCACGGTCAGGGCTGCGTCCGCGCCGTTGGTGGCCTGCATGGAGTTGTCGTACACGTTGATGGTCGCGCCGGTCTTACCGATCAGCATGGCGGCCTTGCCGGAGTAGAACTTTTCTTCGGCCACGTCCCAGGTGTTGGTCAGGTATTCTGGGTCGATCATGCCATCGGCGTACAGCTGGGCATAGAAGGCCAGCAGATTTTTCATTTCATCGGTCACATGCTTGTAGATCCACTTGCCGTCTTCGGTCTTGACCAGCGTGGTGGTGAACGAATAATAGACGAAGCCCTTTTCGAGGTCGACGGCGATCCCCTGACAGTGGCCCGTGTTCCAGCAGCCTGAATCGATGAAACGAGGAAGTTCCTTCATTGCGTTTTTCGCTCCTTTGGTTCGCGCGGGACGGCGAACGGCTGCCCGCGCGGCGTTTTTTTCATGATAGCACAATTCACGGCGGCTGCATAGCCCCTGCGGAGGAAATATCTCACAGCGGCCTTTTCCAAAGGATAACACAGAGTTATCCTATCTGAAAATCCGAATTCCGCACAAGTGTGATACAATAAATGTACGGTTTTTGGAAAACGGGAACGCGCGACAGCAGCAGTTTACGGAGGGTTGCCGGGTGAATCATGAAAACGCCATTGAACTGAGGAACATTACCAAGCGGTTCGGCAAGGTGGTCGCCAACGACGGGATCAGTCTGACCATTCGCACGGGGGAGATCCTCGCCATTCTGGGGGAAAACGGCAGCGGCAAGACGACGCTGATGAACATGATCTCGGGAATTTACTATCCCGACGAGGGGCAGATCCTGGTGCATGGCGAGGAGGTTTCGATCCGCTCGCCCAGGGACGCCTTCCCGCTGGGCATCGGCATGATTCATCAGCACTTCAAGCTGGTGGACGTGCTGACCGCAGCGGAGAACATCGTGCTGGGCCTGCCCGGTGAGAAGCGGCTGGACATCGCCAAGGTCGCCACGAAGATCAACAAGCTGACGGACAAATACGGCTTCGAGCTGGATCCCTTCAAGAAGATTTACGAGATGTCCGTTTCAGAAAAGCAGACGGTGGAGATCGTGAAGATGCTCTATCGCGGCGCGAAGATTCTGATTCTGGACGAGCCGACGGCGGTGCTGACCCCGCAGGAGACGGACAGGCTCTTTGCGGTGCTGCGCAATATGCGTCAGGATGGAAACGCCATCGTCATCATCACCCACAAGCTCAACGAGGTGCTGGAGCTGTCCGACCGGGTGTCGGTGCTGCGCAAGGGCAAGTATGCCGGCACGGTGGAGACGAAGGACGCGACGGTCATGAGCCTGACGGAGATGATGGTGGGCAAGCGCGTGGAGCTGAACATTCAGCGCGACGAGCCGGTGAACCTCACCGAGCGGCTGAAGGTTCGGGATGTGACGTGCGTCAATCCCGACGGCGTGATTACGCTGAACCACGCCAGCTTCGATCTGCAGGGCGGCGAGATTCTGGGCATTGCCGGCGTGGCCGGCAGCGGTCAGCGCGAAATCCTCGAGGCCATCGCTGGTCTGACGCCCGTGGAATCCGGCGAGATCGACTACTTCCCGCCCGACCACGAGGCACAGGAGCTGACCAAGCTCAGCGCCGTGGAGATCAACCGGCTGGGCGTGAAGCTGTCCTTCGTGCCCGAGGATCGACTGGGCATGGGTCTGGTCGGGCCGATGGACATGGTGGACAACATGATGATCCGCAGCTACAAGAAGGGCGGCTTCTTCTGGGCGGATCGCCGCTCGCCCAAGACGCTGGCCGAGCACATCATCAGCGAGCTGGAGGTCGTCACGCCGGGCGTATCCACGCCGGTGGGCAAGCTCTCCGGCGGCAACGTGCAGAAGGTGCTGGTGGGCCGCGAGATCGCCTCGAATCCCATCGTGCTGATGGTGGCCTATCCGGTGCGCGGTCTGGACATCAATTCGTCGTATACGATTTACAATCTGCTCAACGAGCAGAAGCGCCGCGGCGTGGCGGTGCTGTGCGTGGGCGAGGATCTGGACGTGCTGCTGGCGCTGTGCGACCGGATCATGGTTATGTGCGGCGGCCGGGTCACGGGCGTGGTGGATGCGCGCACGACCACCAAGGAAGAGGTCGGCATGCTGATGATGCAGGACGGAAGGGAGCGTTGACGCCATGATGAGCAAGCTGCATGGCATTCGCGAGCCGCTGTTTCACATTTCCAAGCGGGACGAATGCGGATTCCTGAAGGCGTGCCTGATCCGGCTGGCCGCCATCGCGCTGGCGCTGGTGGTCTGCGCCATCGTAATCTACTCGCTGACGGGACTGAACCCCGTGGAGGTCTATCGCGGCATCATCGACGGCGCGGTGGGCAGCAACCGCCGCCTGTGGGTGACCATTCGCGATGCGCTGGCGCTGCTGTGCATCGCCGTGGCCATCACTCCGGCGTTTCGGATGCACTTCTGGAACATCGGCGCGGAGGGCCAGACGCTGATCGGCGGCCTGGCCACGGCGGCGGTGATGATCAATCTGGCGGACAAGGTGCCAAACCCGGTGCTGCTTCTGCTGATGCTGCTGGCGGCGGTGGCCGCGGGCCTGATCTGGGGCCTGATTCCCGCGATCTTCAAGGCGCAGTGGAACACCAACGAGACGCTGTTTACGCTGATGATGAACTACATCGCGTCCCAGCTGGTGGCGTTCTGCATCGTGTTCTGGGAAAATCCAGCCGGCTCCAACTCCGTGGGCATCATCAATCAGGCCAGCCGCGCGGGCTGGTTCCCGTCGCTGTTCGGGCTGAACTACGGCTGGAATCTGGTCATCGTGCTGGCGCTGACGGCGTTCGTCTACGTCTATCTGAAGTATTCCAAGCACGGCTACGAGATCGCCTACGTGGGTCAGAGCGTCAACACGGCGCGCTACGCCGGCATCAGCGTCAAGCACGTCATCATCCGTACCATGGCCATTTCCGGCGCGATCTGCGGCGTGGCCGGCTTCGTGCTGGTGGGCGGCGCGGGACACACCATCTCCACCGGCATCGCCGACGGCCGCGGCTTTACGGCCATCGTCGTGGCGTGGCTGTCCAAGCTGAATACGTTCACGATGATGTTCGTGTCCTTCCTGCTGACGTTCATGGAAAAGGGCGCGATTCAGATCGCCTCTCAGTTCAACCTGAGCGAGAACGCCTCGGACATCATCACCGGCATCATCCTGTTCTTCGTGCTGGGCTGCGAGTTCTTCATCAACTACAAGGTTGAGTTCCGTCATTCGAAGAAGGGAGGCCATCGCGCATGATTATCACCTTTATTCAAAAGGCCATCGGACAGGGCATCGGCATTCTCTTCGGAGCCAACGGCGAGATCCTGACGGAAAAGTCGGGCAACCTGAATCTGGGCGTGCCGGGCATGATGTACATGGGCGGCATTGCCGGTCTGGCGGGCGCGTTCCTCTATGAGAAGGCGGCGGCGACGCCGATTCCCGTGGTGGGCTTTCTGATCGCGCTGGTGTGCGCGCTGCTGGCGGGCGCGCTGGGCGGACTGATCTACAGCGTGCTGACCATCTCCCTGCGCGCCAATCAGAATGTCTCCGGTTTGGCGCTGACCACCTTCGGCGTGGGCGTGGGCAACTTCTTCGGCGGTTCCCTGTCCAAGCTGTCCGGCGGCGTGGGTCAGATCTCCGTGGCCACCACGGCCAGCGCCTTCCGCGAAAAGCTGCCGCTGCTCAAGGACATTCCGGTGCTGGGCGAGGTGCTGTTCTCCTACGGCTTCCTGACCTACTTCGCGATTCTGCTGTCGGTGTATCTGGCGTGGTACATCAACCGCACGCGCCGGGGCCTGAATCTCCGCGCGGTGGGCGAGAGCCCGGCCACGGCGGACGCGGCGGGCATCAGCGTCACGCGCTACAAGTATCTCGCCACCTGCATCGGCGGCGCGATCTGCGGTCTGGGCGGACTGTACTTTGTCATGGAGTATTCCGGCGGAACATGGACGAACAACGGCTTCGGCGACCGCGGCTGGCTGGCCATCGCGCTGGTCATCTTCGCCCGCTGGAATCCGCTGCACGCCATCTGGGGTTCCATCCTGTTCGGCGCGTTGTACATTCTGTATCTGTACATCCCCGGACTGGGGCGCAGCATGCAGGAGATTTTCAAGATGCTGCCCTATATCGTGACCATCGTGGTGCTGGTGCTGACCAGCCTTCGCAAAAAGAAGGAGGATCAGCCGCCGGAGAGCCTGGGTCTGCCGTACTTCCGGGAAGAACGATAAATCAACGCTGCGGCCGGGCGGAAAATTCCGCGCCGGCCGTTTCAAATGGGAGGAAAAACGCATGCGCTTTACCAAAATGCAGGGCATCGGCAACGACTTCGTCGTGGTGGACGGCTTTCAGTATCCCGAACTGCCCGATCCCGCCGCGCTGTCCCGTGCCGTCTGCGACCGCCATTTCGGCGTGGGCGCGGACGGACTGATCTGGATGGCGGCCTCCGACTGCGCCGACGCGCGGATGCGCATCCTCAACAGCGACGGCTCCGAGCCGGAGATGTGCGGCAACGGCATCCGCTGCGCGGCGAAATTCCTGCGCGACGCGGGACTGGCCGGCGAGAAGATGAAGATCGAGACGCTGGCGGGCGTGCTGACCATCGAGATGAATGGCGACGACTGCACCGTGGACATGGGCCGGCCGTGCATGGATCCAAAGAGGATTCCCGTGGCCGCGGCAGACAACCGCGTGATCCTCGACGTGGGCGGAAGGTCGCTGCGGTTCTTCTGCGTGTCCATGGGCAATCCCCACGCCGTGACCTTCGATTTCTATCCGGACGACGAGGAGTTTCTGCGCCTCGGCCCGACGCTGGAGAGCCATCCGGTCTTTCCGGCGAAGGCGAATATCGAGTTTTGCCGCGTGCGCGACGGGGAAATCGACGTGCGCGTCTGGGAGCGCGGCGACGGCCCGACGCTGGCCTGCGGCACCGGCGCGTGCGCGACGCTGACCGCCGCCGCCCGCCAGGGCCTGACGGGCCGGGAGAGCAGGGTGAACCTGCCCGGCGGCGCGCTGTCTATCCGCTGGGCGGAGAACGACCATCTGTTCATGACCGGCCCGGCGAAAACGGTGTTTGTCGGCGAATGGCCGCTTTGAGCCTTTACGAAAAAGCATAAAGCGACGCTCCGCGGAGAAGGTTCCGCGGAGCGTTTAAGTTAGGGGAAAACTGGCGACGCGGGCATTTGGATCGACGTCCAGATGCGGCCGCTGTCGATTTGGCGGCGCAGAAACGCTGCTTGCCGGATGCGCCTCACCGCGCGAGCTTTTCCTCAAGCGTTTTGCAGATGGTTTCGTCCGGCTGGAAGAGAATCATGCTCAGCTTCTGGTCATTGCGATAGACTACGGCGCGGGTTTCCAGCGGGCAGCGCTTCAGCACGGCGCGCTGGACGCGCGCGTCGGGGTAGCGCCGCTTCAGCTCATCGGGCGTGCCGAAGGCCACGAGGGTGTTCAGATACACGTCGTCGATGAGGCGCTCGTAGCGGCCGTAGGCGTGAGAGACGCGCAGCGCCGACCCGCTGAGCAGATAGGAGTAGGACAGGACGAAGCGCCGCAGCACGAACATCGCGATGCACAGGCCCAGCGCCCAGAAGACGATGGCGGCGACCTTTTCGCTGACCAGCGCGGTCAGCAGCTGAGCCAGAAACGAGTCCAGCAGTACCGCGGCGACGATGCCGACGATCACCAGAAAGCCGATCAGCGGCTTAAGCTTCGGGTTCTGTACTCGCTGCTGGTGCATAATTTCCCTCCGCAATCTGTCGAAGCATGTATTCGATGGTTTCCACGGACGTTTCCTTGTTGGTGCCGTTGGAGGCGACCACGAGGTACAGCCCGTCGCTCTCCATCACGCCCAGATCGGCCAGACCGGTGAAGGAGCTGAGATCCAGCGCCGCGACGTAGGGCTCCGCGCCGGGGATTTCCACCAGCTCCATGGTAGCCTCGTCCACCTCGGTATCGGTGTGATAATACGGCTTGAAATCGACGCCCTCCATCCAGCCGCTGCCGATGAGCTCGTCCAGCGGGTAGCACGCGCCGGAGTTGAACATGGCCTCCAGACCCGGGCGGTTGGTCAGGTAGATGTCGCCGTCGCCCACGGACATGCGCGTCATCAGCACGTAGGAACTGGTGTAGTCCTGACTTGGATCGGTGTACATCAGACTTTCGACGTGCACCTCCTCGAGGGTTTCGTCCTCTGCCTGCATGGCCGTAAGCGCCTGCGCGCACAGGTCGTTCAGCGGATCGGGGTTGGAATAGCCGTTGACCAGATAGATCAGCACCTCGCGCTCGGCGGGCACCTGCGGCCGGGTAGACGTGTAGAGAATGTTGGAAAGAACGACGCAGACGATAATGCCCACGATATAGATCGCGGCGTTTTTGCGAAGATGCTCCTTAAAACGAGCCCAGGTCAAACCTTTGAGCGGCATGCGAATCCTCCTGAAACGGGTCAATATAATGAAAGGGTTTCCGAATGATTCTTAGATTATAGCATGGAATCGTTAGCGTGTAAAGCGTTTTTGGAGGATCGGGGCAAGTTTTGCAAACAAAGCCGCGGCCGGAATGCTGCTTCGGCCGCGGAATAAAAACTGGATTTGCCGGGATTACTGAATCAGCTCCATGCGCTTCATCTCGCGCCGGAGCGCCTCCCGGGCGGATTCGGACAGGGACACCAGCGGAAGGCGCAGCGTATCCTCGATCCTGCCCATCATGGACAGGGCGGCCTTGACGGGAATGGGACTGACCTCGGAGAACAGGCGGCGGATGAGCGGCATCCACCGGAACTGCTTCTCCCGGCAGGCCTTCGGGTCGCCGCGGATCCAGTCCATGACCATGGCGTGCATCTGGTCGGGAATGAGGTTGGCTGCCACGGAGATCACGCCGTGCGCGCCCAGCGCCATGGACTGAAGCACGCAGTCGTCGCTGCCGCCGTAGAGTGCGAAGCCCTCGCTGCACAGGCGCGCCATTTCGGTCATGTGCGCCGTGTCGGAATTTGCGTCCTTCAGCGCGCGGATCATCGGGTGCTTGGCCAGCTCCGCCACGGTGGTCGGCTCCAGATTGACGCCGGTGCGCGAGGGGACGTTGTAGAGGATGACGGGGATTTCCACCTGATCGGCGATGGCGGTGTAGTGCTCGATCAGGCCGCGGCGACTGGAGCGATTGTAATAGGGCGTGACCACCAGCAGCGCGTCCGCGCCCAGCCGCTGCGCCTCCACGGACTGGCGAATGGCCGTGCGCGTGTCGTTTGCGCCCGTTCCGACGATGAGCGGAACCCGCCGCGCGCAGCGGCTGAGCGCGCATTCCACGATGGCCGAGCGCTCGTCCGGGGCGATGGTGGACGGTTCGCCGGTGGTGCCGAGAATCACGAGCGCGTCCGTGTCCGCGTCGATCTGCCAGTCGATCAGGTTCTCCAGCGCGTCGTAGTCCACGCGCCGGCCGCGAAAGGGTGTGACCATCGCGACGCCGCTGCCGTAAAAGAGTTGGCTTTGCATGCTTGATCCCTCCTTAGCCGAGCTTCGTTCCATTCTATTTCGCCGCGCGCCGGGTAAGAACGAGGCCTGTTTCCCAAATTGCGCGACTATGGCGGCAGCTTTGGGGGATATTATATGTCGTTATGGGATATGGCAAGGCACATAAGAGTTTGTGATGTACCCCAAAAACGGATTTATCTTTACATAAGGATGGTAAAATACAAGTCAAATGGGAGTCAAATCGAGCAACGCATAATGAATGAAACGGGTGGTAAGGGCATGACAATTTTCAACTTCATTTCCCTCTTCGGCGGACTGGCACTGTTTCTCTACGGAATGCGCCTGATGGGCGACGGTCTGAAGCAGGGTTCGTCGGCCGCGCTGAAGAAGGCGATGGAAAAGGTAACGAACAATCCGATCATCGGCTTTCTGCTGGGACTGCTCGTCACGGCGGTGATTCAGAGCTCCACGGCGACCATCGTTCTGACCTCCGGTCTCGTCGGCGCGGGCATTCTGACGCTGCACCAGTCGCTGGGCATCGTACTCGGCGCGAATGTCGGCACGACGATCACCGGCCAGATCATCCGCCTGCTGGACGTGAACGCGGACAGCGCCTCGTGGATGAACATCTTTAAGCCCTCAACCCTTGCGCCCGTCGCTTCGATTATCGGTATTCTTCTGATTATGGCGGTGCACACCCGCAATTCCAAGACGGTGGGCAATATCGCCATCGGCTTCGGCATTCTCTTCACCGGCCTTTTGAACATGACGGCCTCCGTCAGCCCGCTGTCCGAGTCCGAGAGCTTCGCGAGCATGTTCGTCAGCCTCGCGGACAAGCCGATTCTCGGCTTTCTCGCCGGTACGGGCGTGGCGTTTCTGATTCAGAGTTCCTCGGCCACCATCGGCATCCTGCAGGCGCTGTCCGTCACTGGCGCGCTGTCGCTGAGCTCGGTTTACGCCATCATCATCGGCGTGAACATCGGCGACTGTGTGACCACGGCCATCGTCTGCTCCATCGGCTCCAAGGCCGACGCGAAGCGCACCGGTATGGTGCACATCATCTTCAACATCTGCGCGTCCATTCTCGTGATCATGGGCATCACGCTGCTGCACAATTTCGGCGCGCTGGACGCACTCTGGGATCGCCCGATTACCTCCGGCGGCATCGCCAACGTGCACACGCTGTTCCGCCTGATCTCCGCCGTGGTGCTGCTGCCCGTATGTATGCAGTTTGAAAAGCTGGCCTGCAGGCTCATCAAGGACGACGAGCAGGTCGGCGAGAGTGTGGATCGCGAGCTTCAGCAGCTGGATGAGAAGTTCTTCGCCTCTCCGGCACTGGCGCTGGCCAGCGCGAACGATGCGATTTCCACCATGGCGCGTCTGGCGCGCAACGCGGTGTCCGACTCGGTGGATCTGCTGTTCAATTACGACCGCCGCGGCGTGGAGATCATCAACGAAAACGAGGATCACATCGATTCCCTGGCCGACCACGTGGACAATTACCTCATCCGTCTTTCGTCTCACGTGGCGACGGATCACGATAATGATCTGCTGAATTACTACATTCAGTGCTTCTCAGAGTTCGAGCGCATCGGCGATTATGCAGTGAACCTGACCGAGAGCGCCACTGAAATGGTGGAAAAGGACACGCCCTTCTCCGAAACGGCGAAGAAGGAGTTGGCGCTGCTCAAGGAGGCGCTGCTGGAGATCACCGGCTACGCCTACGAGGCCTTCATCGGCGTGAACGCGGAGCAGGCGCGGCACATCGAGCCTGTGGAGGAGGTCGTGGACGACATGGTCGCCACGCTGCGCAGCAATCACATCAAGCGCCTGCGCAACGGTCAGTGTACCGTCTACGCGGGACTGGAATTCCTGGACATTCTGATTAATATCGAGCGCATTGCCGACCAGTGCTCCAACATCGGTGTGTACACGCTGGCCCAGTCCAATCCAGGCGTAATGCAGAGCCATCACGACTACATCCAGCATCTGCATCAGGGCGGCGACCCGGTGTTCAACGCGGAATATCAGGAAATCAGCAGAAAATACTTCTCGAAGCTGGCCGAAATTGAAGGAACACCGTCATAATTCGACCGAAAATGCATCTAAATATTAAAAATGTTAATTCCTCTCCGAAAGTGTTGACAAATCGGAGGGGAATTGCTATAATAAACAAGCTGTCAGCGAGAAATACTTGAACGACAGCGGCGATCCTTGAAAACGATACAGAGAGAAATCATTGTACAAGAAAC
>ERZ780195.2968-NODE-2968-length-10759-cov-3.212164_pt1 | contig 10759 bp, 11 predicted proteins | sample MGYA00511017_ERZ780195 | MGnify/ENA primary metagenome ERZ780195 (study PRJEB29588, sample SAMEA2159974) | human gut metagenome | biome: human gut; feature: human-associated habitat; material: faeces | place: Denmark | collected 2008/2010 ...
ACTTGTGACCTCCCGCACGTCAAGCGGATGCGCTACCAGCTGCGCCAATCGTCCAATCGCAAAGAGCACATAAAAACCATTGATATTTCATGATTTTTTGCGGTTTGATTATAGCATACATTTTAATCCGCTACAACTACAGGACGGTGAGCCGGGCTTTTCTGTTGACACATTGTTGACAGTGGGGGAGTCTTAAAACCTCGGAACAGAGCATAATTCGCCATAAAGCGTGTAGGTGATGCAATCATATACTGAGCCGGAATCGGTCGATTTATATTTATAACGAAGCAGTGAAATTCTCGTGAAAAGTCTTTCAATGGTAGCTGGGTTGCTACTATTTCTGAGGCTACGATTCGATATTTTTTAGCTTTTCAGATACTCTTTCACAAGCAGATTACAGGCGTTCTCGAATAGTGTTAAACGAGCGGAGATGTAATAACTGCAAATGACATTAATCGATAGAGTCATAAGAATGAATGCACTGCGTTTTATGATAACGGATAGCGGCACAATATGTGCTCAATTAATAATATGCTTGCCAAAACTGTAGTTACTTATATAATATAAAGCTGCAATTTTGGCAATTTTCATGCGTCAATCCTCATTGATTTTAAAGACCGTGGTTCGTTGGTTGTTTATGCGCTTTCCCGAACGTACGTTGTACCCACTGCTTTTTGCGATTTTAATAAATGTGAGGCTTCATAGGCCGCTTTGAGCTGTCCAGTAAATGAAGCGAGTTAATTATCTCCTGAACTTCTTTTTTATCACACGGAAGTTGAGTACATAAGTATTGCAAATTTGAAAATTCCTCTTCTTGTGCTATGGAGTACTCTCTCGTTTTACCGGGAATAGGAATATAATTTATGAGAGAAGTTTTAAGGAAAAATCTCCTATGCAAAAATGCACCCATGCTATAACCAAAGGATAATGCTGTTCTCATGACAGACCATACCCAAAACTTCTCAATTCGGAAGTGGTCACGACTGTCATTTCGCTTCGGCTGCTTCCGCTTTTTCCTTTGCAAGCTTTGCGGCTTTCGCTTCGCAATGGGCATAATACGAGTCGCCCATTTTTTCAAACTCCGCCTTGGGCATGATAAGCTCGTCAAGCTTCTGTCTCGTCGCGGGAAGGATCGTGCCGTAGCGAACGTAATCAACGCCCGCCCGAGAAACATAGCCCAGATATTCCTCTATGCGCTCATTCAGCATCGGAACCGGGAACATTTCGCCCTCGCCGCAGAACAGCGTCGTATAATTGCCGACGCCGTGGATGAGATCCATCTGCGCTCTTACGGCGTCATAGTTGCCCTTATCGGAGAAAAAGCCGCAGGTCGATATGTAGACATGGCGCTGATGGGAAAGATCATAGCGGGACGAATGCTTGCCGTTGCCCTTGCCGTCATATCTGTCCTTCATTACGGGCTTCATGGTGGGAACCTGACGGTCGATAAAGTTTTTCATGCGGCCGGGCAGCGAGTAGTAGTAAAGCGGGAAGCTCCATATGATAACGTCCGCGGCAATGAGCTTTTCTATGCAGCCTGCCATATCGTCGTTTTTAAAGCACTTGCCGGGTGTGCGCTTCCAGCAGGAAAGGCAGCCCTGACAGGGCTCTATATTGAGCCTGTAAATGTCGATCCTTTCAATTTCCGCCTCGGTTTCGCTTTGCAGGCCCTTTATAAAGGCGTTTGTCAGGCGAAGCGAATTGCTTTTTTCCAATTTCGGACTTCCGTTAATAACCAGCACTTTCATCGAATTTCTCCTTAAACCGTATTTATCACAATTTTGCGTTACTGAATGAATGCGCGGCTGCTGATCGCCGTGCGGAGACGATCACTCGCAGGTGTAAAGCCCCTTGCGCTTTTCGAGCATCGCCCTTGAAGCCTCCGCCTTATCCTTCGTGCCGACGGTATATATTCCCTGAATCTCCTCGGCAAGAAGCCCCGATGCGTAGCTTGATTCGGCCGCAATGTTGATGCACTTTTTGCACATCTGAACCGCGATGGGCGGAAGCTCCGCCATTTTTCTCGCATAGCCCAGAGTCGTGCTTTCAAGCTCCTCCAGCGACACGAGCCTTTCGACAAGCCCGATGCGGTATGCCTCCTGTGCATAAATATCCTCGCAGGTAAGTGCCATCAGCTTGGTCATTCCGGGGCCTATAAGCTTGGTCAGCCGCGTCGTTCCGCCCATGTCGGTGCTTATGCCCACCTGAACCTCACGCAGAGCAAACCTCGCATTTTCCGCCGCGATCCTGAAGTCGCAGGCCGCCGCAAGCTCTATAGCCGTGCCCATGCACGCGCCCTGTATTCCGACCACGACGGGCAGATTGCAGTCGTGCCAGAACTGATATGCCCGCTGCCAGTACTTCACGCCGTAAAGACTTCTGCCGGGCTTGCCTATCACGGTGCTTGCGTAATTGAGGTCGATACCCGCGGAAAAGTGCTTGCCGTCGGCCAGAAGCGCAATGCTTCTAAGCTCGTGGTTGCCTATGATTTTTTCTTCCTGAAGCTCGATCATTGCCTCAAAAAACGGGGCGCTCATGGTGTTGTATGCCTCCGGCCTTGACAGTCGGACAATGCCTACATTACCCTCCTGAGAGAAGCTTAAAAACTCTCCGTAACTCATAATATTCCTCCTTAACTCATTTTTGCGGTATCAGCTAAGCCGACGGGAAACTTTGTCGAATTTTTATCACCATTATTTAATAACATGCGCCTGCGTTTATCAAGGGCACAAAGTACGAAAAAACATTTCGAATTATTCGGTGTTGTGTGTAAAAATGCAGGAAAACAAATTGAATAATTGGGCAAAGGCTACAAAAATCAGCGGGAAAATGCATCCCCACTTCATATTTTATAATCTTGAACGAAATCCGCCTCTTTGATAATCTAATAACACAACATATAAATTTATCTATACAAAAAGGAGCAGAACAAATGGCTGATTTCGACAAGGAATTTTTCGAAGGCGTAAAAGACGGCGTTACCAAGGGCAAGATCGAATACATCAACATCGCGGGAATATCCCCCGAGGTTGCGGAGCTTCGTCATGTCAAGTTCAGACTCCCCGCTTCTAAAATGCACATGAACCATGTCGGCATGGTATACGCGGGAAGCTACTTCGTGTTCGTCGAGGCAACCGGCGCAAGCCTTATTAAGTGCACATACGGTTCCACCTATGTTCCCATTATAAAGAACATGAGCCTGGACTATAAGAAGCCGTGCACCGGCGATCTTGTTGTTGACATCTCCATGACCGAGGAAGAAGCCGAGGAGCGCATAGCTTATGTCAAAGAGCACGGCAAGGGTCAGTACCCTATGGAAATCCCCATCGCCGACGCCGAAGGCAATGTTTGCGCCGTTGCAAATATCACCTACTATCTGATGAAAAAGTAAATCCTCTCTCTTCTGCGGAAATTTTTCCGCAGAAGTTTTTATTTCTCCCGGCGAAAATACAGAAAACAACAAGAGATGACTTACAGTACACTGCAAGCCATCTCTTGTTGTAATATGGAAGGAAGGGGGAGATTGTGCAGCCTGCGAAAGCCGCAGGCCGGGTTATAAAGCTTTGTTTAATATACACGAGTCTTCCTCACGCGCGGCGCGAATTGCGTCGATAAGCAGAGGAATGACCTCGAAAAGATCGCCGACGATGCCGTAGGTCGCAATGTCGAAAATCGGCGCGGTGGGATCTTTGTTTATCGCAACTATCATATCCGAGCCGATCATACCGGCCCTGTGCTGTATCGCGCCGGATATGCCGCAGGCAATGTACAGCTTGGGCTGAACGGTCTTTCCCGTCAGTCCGACCTGATGGATCTGCTCAATAAAGCCCGCGTCAACCGCGGCACGGCTTGCACCGACCGCCGCGCCGAGCTCGTCGGCAAGCCGTCTTATTATTTCAAAATTCTCCGCAGAGCCGACGCCGCGTCCGCCGGACACGATTATCTCCGCGTCCTCGAGCGCGAGCATGTCGTTTGCTATTTCGGCAATTCTTTCCGTTACCTCGGTGCGGATAAGGGACTTGTCAAAGTGAATTCGTCAACGAGTACGACAAGTGCTGGCCGGTATTTGCAAAGGCGCTCGGCATTCCCGAAGAGATCGCGACCAACGAGAGATTCCGCACAAAGGAAGCAACCACCATCATCGCAAACAGATCCGAGCTGGTTGACATCATCAGAGAATATGCGCTCAAGAAGGACGCCCAGGAAATTCTCGATGTTCTCGTAGAGGGCGACGTTCCCAGCTGCATCCTCAACCAGTACAAGGACCGCTTCGAGGGCGAATGGCTCGAGCAGTCTCTGGCAAACGGCTATCTGGCTCCTCACACCTACGAATCCGGCAAGACCGCATATCTTGCACAGATGCCCATCTACTTCGAAAGCCTTGGCGTTCAGGACTACTACGAGCGTCATCGCAAGCTCGGCGAGGACAACGAAGCTATCATCAAGGAATTCGGCGAATAATACTTCGGCAGAATAAGTGATTCACGAAAAACAGATTCATACTGCTGCGCTTGGACAGTTTTTTTCGATAAATAACGTTATATTGCTAAGAATTTGACAAAGTTGTTGCTTGATTAAAGTTTTTTAAGTATGATATAGCAAGATGTGACAAACGTTTTTCTCACGGGTCATAAGGATATTCAAAGAATCGGAGGTATTGATGGTGAAACTCCACATTGATTTGATTGCAGAATCTTTATCAATTTACGGAAGCAAGGTTAATATTGTTGATACGGAAGTGACCGAGTTCACGGGCTTCAAACTTCTGTCTCCCAATATTCAGACGCTGCGCAAGGACATTCTTTATGTGTGCGAGCCCAGTGCTCTGTATAAATTGAAAAAGAGTCAAATCAGGGGCGCATGCTTTGTATGCAGGGCGCAGGCTCATGTGTTTGAAAAATACAAGGCGTACATCAATGCCATCGTTGTGGATTACGATACGAACACCAACGATATCGCAAATCATCTGGCCGATCTGTTTTCATCCATGAATGATTACAAGACCAGATTGCAGCATGCGGTGCTTTTGCAGAAGGGATATCAGCCGCTTTTTGATATCGCAAAAGAAATGTTCCCCGGCTGCACGATATTGATGGTCGATTCGGGCTACAACATTGTTTGCAGCGCGAACACCGACTTTGAAAACGATATCCTGCCCGGCGCCGATCCGGACGCGGTTGAACATATCAAGAGACTGGTCAAGCTCGGCTTTTATGACAAAACCGAGCTTGACCAGATGGCGGAGCACGGCTACTACAATCAGGGAGATAAATATCTCAATCCTGTTATATCGCTCCCGCCGAACGTATGCGGCTGCCCCCTGATCGTCCGCTCGTATCACGAAAGCAGCACATTCTTTGCTTTTGTCACCTGCTATTACTATTACTCAAATCCCACACTTGTACAGCAGAGAATGTTCAAGCTCCTGTCCGACTCTCTGGATGACTACTTCCAGATCACAGACTATTACGAGCATGTGCGTCCCTTCCATCAGCAGGTAATAGCCGATCTGATAGAAAACGAAAATTCCAGCGAGGACTTTTATCGGGACCGCTGCCTGAGATTACACCTGCCGCAGGCCGGCGACTTCAGACTGGGACTTATCTATGTCTCGCCGTCCAACTCCGTCAGAGCCAGCCACTGCGCCCTTCAGCTCAAGGCATGGTGCGCGGTCAAGAATTACGGCGTCTTTCAGTACGGCTCAACGGTAATACTTCTCATGGTCGATTGGGACAGCTACTCGGTCAGGGAAACCGTTGACGCGGATAAAAACTGGCAGATGCTTTCCGACACTCTGCGCGACATCGGCGCGTACATGGGAATAAGCCTGTCGTTCAAGCACATCTCGGGACTTTCCAACGCCTATCATCAGGCCGCGGAGGCAGCAAAGCAGGGTCACAAATCGAACATGCTCAACATCCACGACGACATTCTCAAGAACATCCTGGATACCGCAAAAGAGTTCAAAGTCGACGGTGTTGTATACACGAAGATGAAAAACTGCGACCTTTGGGGCGGTGAATCCATCTTTATCGACGACAAGATCCGCGAAGCCGGTCTCGGTCTTCTCATCCTCGACCGCGAGGAGATCGTCGCCAACGCCGGTCAGGTTGGCATCAGAGCAGAAGCATTTGTTGAAATGATTGAAACTGGAGGACTTGAATAATGGACGAAAAGAGAGACCTTTTAAAACAGCTTTCCGACCAGAGCGATGCTATTATCAAGCATTCCGACTCGAAGAACCCCGAAAAGACCTGGATGTACCGCGTTACTCAGGGCTTCTGGAACGAGCTTTATCAGGCAAGAGAAACCGGCCGTCCGATAATCCTCTGCTCCCCCAACGTCCCGCAGGAGATGATCTACAGCCTCGGCGCGGTTCCCCTGCCCGTTGACGCACTTCCCACCCGTCTTGCTTCCAGCAAGGACGCATGGCGCTACATCGATATCTCCGAGCAGTATGTTCCCACCACCGTCTGCTCCATCAACAAGGTAAACTTCGGCACTGTTTTCTCCGGCGACCTCGGCTTTATCCCCGCGGCAATGGTATATTGCTCTCTCCCTTGCGACTCTTCCAGAAGCACCTACCCCGCAATGGCAGAGTACCTCAACAAGACCTACGGCGTTCCCTACTTTGTGGTTGATACTCCCTACCGCAAGGACGATGTCGGCTTCAGATACACCGCAAACAACCTCAAGCGCGCATACCAGTTCCTGCTCAAGGTTCTCAAGAAAGAGCACGATCCCGACGCTCTTGCAAAGTATCTCACCAATTCCAACAAGACCGAAGAGCTCATGTGCCTCATCGGCAACATGCGCAAGCAGGTTCCCTGCCCGCAGGGCGGACGCCTTCTCGTTCTCAACGGCATGGTCACCTGCTGCATGGGCAGCCAGTACATCGACATCGGCATTTACGCAGGTCACGTCGGCTGCAAGCACGCATGGGCGGCAGGCCGCATGGTTACCGACGTCATGGAGAAGAAGTACGGCACCCCCGTACTTACCTTCGACCTTGACTCCGGCGATATCCGCTACAAGTCCACCGATGAGATCAAAGCGACCATCACCGACTTCATGGAAACTCTTGCGGCGCGCGGCTATGATCCCGCCGCTGAAAGGGCAAAACTTCTGAAATAAGCGTAAAGCTTGGGAGGCACAGCATTGAGCAAGATTAAATCAATTGCAATAACAGGCAAAGGCGGCACCGGCAAGACCATGGTTGCCACCATGATGATAAAGGAACTCAAAAAGAGCTTTAAGGGCAAGCTGCTTGTAATTGACGCCGACTCGGCAATGAGCCTGCCTTACACTCTCAATATTCCCGTAACCAAGAAGACGGTCAGCCAGCTTCGTGCCGACATAACCGGACCGGGAATGGTCAAAGATCAGGGAATCGATGTTTGGATGGAAAGCGTTGTCATGCACGCAGACGGTTTGGATATGGTCGTGATGGGCAGGCCCGAAGCCCCCGGATGCTTCTGCTCGGTCAACGATCTTCTGAAATATGCGATAGGCAACCTCTCCGAAAAATACGACCTTGTCATCATTGACGGTGAGGCAGGACCCGAACAGCTCAATCGCCGCGTTATGTCCAGCATAGATATGCTTCTGGTCGTCTCGGACATGTCCGCAAGAAGTCTTGAGACCGCCTGCGGCATCATGGATGTTGCAAAGCGCGGAGAGGACGATATACGCATCGGCAAGAGCTGTCTCGTACTCAACAGAGTCAAGGAGGACAATCCCAAGGACGAGCTTCTTGAGAAAGCCAATGTCGAGGTTATTGCCCGATTCCCCGAGGATCCCGTTCTCAACAAATTTGACAGAGAGGGACGCTCGCTGCTTGAGCTTCCCGACGAATCTGGCTGTGTTCTGGAAGCGCGCAGACTCGTTGAAGAAATTCTCGCGTAACAGCCGGTGATTTCCGGATAATCGAAGGGAGCGCATCGCTATGCTTAAGGATCTCAAGGTAGTGGATCTGACCTCGAATATAGCAGGCCCCGGTGCCGCGGCAATGCTCGCAGACTACGGAGCCGAGGTTATTCATATTGAAAAGCCCGGTCTCGGCGACGACTGCCGCCACTTTTTCCCGCTGCATAACGGCACAAGCGTTACGCATTGCTGGGTAAACAGAGGCAAAAAGTCGGTCGCTATGGATCTGAAGGATCCGAAAGCGGCGGAGATCGTAAAATCAATGGTCAAAGACGCCGACGTCTTTATTGAAAGCTTCAGGCCCGGCGTCATCCAAAGGCTTGGCCTTAGCTATGATGTGCTCTCGAAAATAAATCCACGGCTGATCTATTGCAGCGTTTCGGCTTTCGGTCAGCACGGACCGTTTTCCGCAAAGGCGGGATATGACATAGTCGCCCAGGCTTACTCCGGTTTGATCTATTACACCGGAGAAGCCGACGGAGACCCCATGAAGGTCGGCTTTTCCGTTGCCGATTATATGTGCGCATCAAACACATATGCCGCTGTCATGACCGCGCTTTACTCCAGAGAAAAAACCGGCAAGGGCATGTTCATTGACGTTCCTCTGTCAAGAGGCGTTCTGAATATGAACTCGGCAATGAGCATCTCCCTTGATCCTCCCGGTCCCGGACGGCATCGCGCCGGCAATCACGATTTTAACCTCAATCCTTTCGGACTTTTCAAAAGAAAGGACGGAGACTTCGTCGCCATCGGCGCAATAAACGTAAACCTCTGGAAAAAGCTTTGCATGGCCATGGGCCGCGAAGACCTCGCCAACGACCCCAGATACATCACAAACGATCTCAGATGCATAAACCGCGATAATCTCACCCGGATCATCGAGGACTGGCTGGATTCGTTTGAAACGGCTGACGAGGCATGCCGGGTGCTTGACAGCTTCGGCGTTCCCAACAGCAAGGTCTACTCACAGCAGGATATCCTCAAAGACCGGCATGCATGGGAGTGCGGATGGCTCCGGAAGGTGCCTCTGCCGGAGAGCATGAAAGGTCCTTCGGAGGAGATCGTGCTCGCGGTGGGTATTGCGGATTATTCGGGCTTCAAGCCAGAGTATAAGTCCGCGCCGGACCTCGGGCAGCATACGGAGGAGATCCTGCGCGATTACGGCTTATCGGATGACGAAATTCACAGCTGCATAGATTCGTGGAACAAAAGCAACAAACTTTAAATTAATAATAACGATAGGAGAAAAACAATGATTAAGACCAGACTTACCGAGCTTGTCGGCATCAAGTACCCCATCATTCAGGCAGGCATGGGTCCCTACCCCGTAACCAGCCTCTGCATTGCAGCGGCAAACGCAGGCTGCCTCGGCCTCTGCTCAACCTTCGCAACCGCATCCCGCGAGACCAACAAGGTCGTTTTCGACGACTTCTGCAAGCAGGCACACGCAGATCCCTCCGATGACGACGTTACCATCTTCAAGAAGATGTTCACCCGCGTTTTCGAGGAAACCAAGGAATCCGACGGTATCTTCGGCGCAAACGTAATGGTATCGGCAGAGCTTCGTCAGAACGCCGCCAACGTCATGAAGGCAATCAAGGAGCTGCGCGAGGATCCCGAGATGGCACGCAGATTCAAGGTCCTCGTCACCACCGCGGGCGACCCGATGCCCTGGTCGAACTTCGTAAAAGAGCAGGGCATGATCTGGATGCACGTATTCCCCGGCGTCCGCACCGCTGCCCGCTGCAAGAAGGCCGGCGTTCAGGTTCTTATCGCTTCCGGTCACGAGGGCGGCATGCACACCGCATGGCAGCCTGTCCACAGCCTCACCCTCCTTCCCGACATCGTTGAGAAGTTCTCCGACGAGAACACCCTCGTCTGCGGCGCAGGCGGCTTCTGCGACGGCAAGAGCATGGCAGCCGCATTCGCAATGGGCGCAGACGGCGTTCAGATGGGCACCCGCTTCCTCGCAACCGAGGAATCCGACTTCTGCGATCTGTGGAAGAAGATGGTCATTGACTGCCAGGACGGCGGCACTCTGGTTGCAAGAGGCTTCGTAGGCCCCGCTCGCTGGCTGAGAACCGACGTTTCCCTCCAGCACGCATACAACACCGCAAAGGACGCTCCCGGCTCCTATGTCGGCGTTCCCGATGACTTCTCCACCATTCCCATGGACCTGCTCACCTTCGAGCGCGTCGGCGTAGCGGCAACCTATGCAGGCGATGTCGAGCACGCAATGGCAGGCGCCGGAGAATGCGCACAGCGTATCACCGACCTGCCCAAGACCGCTGACATGGTCAAGAAGTGTGTCGACGACGCAGAGGAGATCCTCAAGGGCATTTCCGGCAAATATCTTGCATAACAGCTTTTAAAAAAGTCCCCTCGCGGGGACTTTTTTAAATTATTGAAACGCAGATCTGCTGCAACGGCGTTTGCAGCAGATTTGCATTTTGCCCGCAGCAAAGGCAACCACTAGCTAAGTTTGACAGGACGACAAAAGAACAGTATAATAACGTCACATATGAATATGCCTACGATGCCTCGGGGCAGCTCGCAAAGCAGACCTCGACAGCAGGGGAAGAGTATAACTACGAATACGACAGCCTTGGCCGACTGATCCGCAGTAACGAGTATAACGACGGCACGTTCGAGCAGCGCACGGAGCATATCTACGACGCTTCCAATCGCCTGACGAAGCAAAGCTGGTATAATGCCGGGGGCGTGACAACCATGTCGTACGCCTACAGCACGACTACCGGCCTGCTCTCAAGCCTGAACGCGACTGTTCAGAACTCGAGCATCCCCGTGACCTACACGTATCAGGGCACGAACC
>ERZ780195.2974-NODE-2974-length-10736-cov-26.899635_pt1 | contig 10736 bp, 9 predicted proteins | sample MGYA00511017_ERZ780195 | MGnify/ENA primary metagenome ERZ780195 (study PRJEB29588, sample SAMEA2159974) | human gut metagenome | biome: human gut; feature: human-associated habitat; material: faeces | place: Denmark | collected 2008/2010 ...
TCTGAGCGGCTGGCGGCAGCTGACGGAAAGGATGGTGCTGAACGGATGAAGACTTTCTGTGGGTGCTGCGCCAAAGGCACCAACTGTCTCCTGCAGTACGATGAAGAACGGCATGCCCAATGCTCCATCCTGAACGCGGACAATCAGTTACCATGCATGGAAGTGCAAGGAGCGAATGAAGAAGGGAGTAAATCCTTGCGGGCGCAGCGCTTCTCCACGCTGTTCTTCTCCCATCGTGCGCGAGGAGGAATTGCTGCAGGAGATCGCCAACCAGCTGACTGCAAAGGGCATAGCCATTCCTGCGCAATCCAGAGATGCGGGCATGGCGGAAATCGTGAAGCACTATGTGCGGAAAATATTGATTGGTGAGAGTGGAATTACTGTAAAAATACCGGAGAAACGTGCAGCTTAAAATAAGCTGACTGAGGAGCTTTAATCTATTTTCAAACCGGGGAACTCTTGATAAGCACGGGGATATGAGGTAAAATAAGGACAGAGCATTGAAGGAGTCCCCCGGAAAGGCGGTGCGGTATGGAGAACAGGAAATTGCCCGTGGGCATTGACAGTTTTGAAAAGCTGCGAAAAGAGAATTTCTATTACGTGGACAAAACAGAACTGATTGCGGAGCTCATGCGGAATTGGGGAGAGGTCAATCTTTTCACGCGCCCGCGTCGCTTCGGCAAGACGCTGAACATGAGCATGCTCAAGAGTTTCTTCGAGATCGGCGGCGACAAAAGCATTTTCGATGGGCTTGCCATCCGCCGAGAAGAGGAGCTTTGCGAAGCGTATATGGGAAAGTTCCCGGTGGTGTTTATATCGCTCAAGGGCGTGGATGGGCTGACGTTCGAGGATGCATATGAACGCCTGAGGCAATTGATTCGCAATGAGGCGTTCCGCCTTGCCGAGCTGCGCGGAAGCATGGCGATAACCGATGAGGAAAAGAGCAGTTACCTGCGGATAATCAACGAAAAAGACGCCTTTTCCGACATTTCGGAGAGCCTGCGGATGTTATGCGCGCTCCTCGAAAAGCACTATGGTCAGAAGGCCATTCTGCTGATCGACGAGTACGACGTGCCGCTGGACAAGGCCTACGCCCATGGCTATTACGACCGAATGATCGATCTGATCCGCGCGATGTTCAGCGCGGCGCTCAAGACAAACGACAGCCTGTTTTTCGCCGTGATGACAGGCTGCCTGCGCGTGTCCAAGGAGAGCATCTTCACGGGGCTGAACAATCTGAAGGTTCATTCTATCTCGGATGTAAAATACGACGAGTATTTTGGCTTCACTGACGTGGAGGTCAGAAAAATGCTGTCAGAATACGGCTTGGAAGCGCACAGTGCAGAAGCGTGCGAGTGGTATGACGGCTATCTCTTCGGTGAACAGAATGTGTATTGTCCATGGGATGTGATCAATTACTGTGACGATCTCCGCAGCGATCCGCGGGCCGAGCCGAAGGCCTATTGGCTGAACACCAGCGGCAACGCCATGGTGCGCAGTCTGATCCAAAAAGCAAAGACAGGTACGGCCCGGATGGAAATCGAGGAGCTGATTGCCGGCGAAACCATCCTCAAGACACTGAACGAACAGCTTACGCATAATGAAATCGACGACAGCATCGAAAACGTCTGGAGCTTGTTGTACATGACGGGCTATCTGACGATCACCGAACGGCCCTCCGGCGGAAAGTATGCGCTGCGCATTCCCAATCGCGAGGTGCGGCAGATCTATACGCAGCAGGTGCTGTCATGGTTCAGGGAAAGCGTGCGGAAGGACACGGACAAATTGACGGCCCTGTATACCGCCTTCGAGGCGGGAGATACCGAAACCATCGCGAATTATCTGAACCGGCAGCTGATTACTACCGTGAGCTTCCACGATGCGCGCGAATCCTTCTATCACGGCTTCCTGCTGGCGCTGCTGAGCACCTGCGCGACGTGGGAGGTGTCTTCGAACGCAGAAACGGGAATCGGACGTGCAGATATTATCGTCGAGCGTGAAGACGGACAGCTCGGCTTTGTCATCGAGATCAAGGACGTCAGGGACAGGCAGAAGATGGACGCTGCCTGCGAAGCGGCGATGAAGCAGATTGAGGAGAAGGATTATACTGCAGTATTGCGTCGGTATGGGGTTGAGAAAATCTGGGCCTACGGAATCGCTTTCTGCGATAAAAAGTGCCGAATCGTCGCTGAACGCGTAAGCTGAGACGGCGTTGATCTGAGGTGCAGCTTCCTTTCCGAATGCAAGTCTGAAGGTTTTCGACCGACAATGGTGCAGAATATTTGAGCGCCAACACTACGACCAGCCACTGCTTAACAGGCGGCGGCTGCTTTTTTTTACCCCCGTGTCGTAAGTATCGGATAATGCGATAAGGAAAGGACGGCAGGCGACTCCGCCGACCGCGAAAGAAATAAGAATCAAAAAAAGAAAAGAGGCGGGTATATTTCTTCCACGAAGTATCATCGAATCGTTGTCAAATTATCCGCATTGCCAGCGCGCTGCAATCTCAGCGCGGCGCGGTGGATTCATCGTCCCGGGTGTTGGACGACGGCGTGCTGGACGTGCTGGGCACCGGTCGCGGCGAGCTTTGGGACTCCACGCCGTAGTAGACGATGTCGTTGTTCGAAAAGTTCGTCAGGAAGATCTCCGGATAGTCGCCGGAGGAGACCAGCAGAGTCAGCATTTCGTTGCCGGTGCTGACGACGAAGTCGAACTTGACGTTGGCGAGGACGTCTTTTATCCCGGCGCGCTGTTCCGCCTGAGCATTCTCCCCGACGCAATCAAGCTGCACACCATGCAGGCCATTGCCCGCTGCAAGCATCAGAACGACTATCGGGAATTCGCGCCCAGCGTCATGGAGATTCTCACGCCGATTCTCGAGCTGATCCGCGCCCGCAGCGAAACGCCGCGCCAGCCCCAGCCGGGCGAGCAGATCGTGGAGTATCTCCGGTGCCATCTGTCGGAGCCTTCGCTGTGCCTCAGCGCGCTCGCCGAGCATTTTCAGATGAGCGAGAGCTCCGTCTCCGGGCTCATTCGCAGCGCCACCGGCGAATCCTACAAGGCCTACTGCGACCGGATTCGCGTCAACCGCGCCTGCGCGCTTCTGAAGTCCGGCGCATCCGTTCAGGATGCCTGCGAGCAATCGGGCTTTTCCTCAGCCGCCACCTTCCGGCGGACGTTCAAGAAGCTCATGGGCGTTCCGCCGTCGGAATATCTCGCCGCGCCGGACGAGGACGGCGAAGCGGAGGAGGCGCAGTAGAGCGGGGATGATAGAATAGAAAGAGCACTGAGGTGAACGGCTCAGTGCTCTCAGCCTGTCAAAAAACCCACGGAGAGCTCGAGAGGGCCGAGGCCCTCTCGATTTTTAATCGTGCCCGGCGGCGTGTACGGCGGGTGCGGGGCGATTTTTGCGGCGGAAAATCCCATTTTCCAGAGCAAAAATCGCTTCCTTGCAGTTTTTGCGCCCGGAAATCTGAAAGATTTCAGCAAAAACTGGTAGGGGTGTGTCTGCACTCATATAACGATACAGTAAACGCTAACGCAGAGGTAATAATCGTGCATCGTTTTGCGGCCTTTCAGCAGATAAGGGGGTGCAAATTCTGAAGCCGTACTGCTCCATCTGCTTCATTTTGCCTTTCCTGCGCTTCAGTTTCTTATGTCCAAAGTGCTGATGCCTTTTCATCTCCGGATTTCCGAGGGTAAATACGGAGCGATTGCTGCAACAATGGCATCATGTTTTTCGCCACGCAATTTGCACCCCCTCAGCAATAGCGAATACTGTGTTCCTCTGTAGATATTTACAGTCCCGTTGGTACTGCATACCTACATTTTGCCGTGTGCTCAACCTGTGCGGAAGCCGTGCTCAATCTCGCCGGAAGCCATGCTCAATTTGCCCGGTGGCGATGCTCAATCTGGCGCGGAATACTCACATACGGAAATTCGAGCAACAACAAACAACTCGCAAGCGAAACAGGTGACTTGGAAAGAGTCAGATGTTTGGCTTGCGGGTTTTTCTATATCGAAGGTAATTTGTCGCAAAATTACGGATTTTGCGACGGTGGGTTGCGCAAGGAAAGGGGCTGCGAATGAACGTTTGGTTCTTTCACAGCCCCCATTATTACAACTCAAACAGCAGGTTCAGCAATAGTCTAGCTATGCCACAGCAGATCATGACCAAGATCGGTTCGCGCTTGAACTTTCGCAGTGCAATAAACGCGGCCCCAAACAGAGCGAGTCCCAACCAGTCCACGTTTTCCAGCCGGATCTCCGCACCGCCGAATACGACCATATTCAAAATGGACAGACCGGCCGAAGCGATCAGCGCTACCACCGCTGGGCGCAGGCTTGCCAGCACGCTTTGGAGCGCGGAGATTTGCTTGTAGCGATAGTAGATGAATGCAAGAAACGACACAATGAAACAGGACGGCAGGATGCAGCCAAACGTGGCGATGATCGCGCCGACGACGCCGGCAATGCGGATGCCGACAAATGTGGCTGAATTGACTGCGATCGGGCCGGGCGTCATCTCAGCGATCGTGATGAGATCCGTAAATTCGTTCATGGACAGCCACCCATAGCGAGTGACCACCTGGCTTTGAATCAACGGCATGGCTGCATAACCGCCGCCGACACTGAACACTCCCACCTGAATGAAGCTGAGAAACAGCTGAAGATAGATTATGCGCCCGCCTCCTTCCAGCGGCGCCAGAGCTCGAGGCAAATACCGATGAGCGCTGCAGCGAGGATGATGTGGATCACGTTAACGTTCCAGATCGCCACTGCCGCAAAGGCAGCCACCATCAACAGGATGTGCGCAGGGGAACGTTCCCTGATCACGCCGTCGCCCAGTCCGCACACCACGTCGAGCAACACGGCTGCCACGCCTGCCTGCATTCCCTTCAATGCCAATGCTACACAGAGATTCGAAGAGAACTCATTGTAAAAGAAGGAGATTACACTGAGAACCACCATCGGCGGCAGAATGGTACCGAGGATCGCCACCAGCATACCGACGAAACCGCCGACACGCCAGCCGACCAGAATCGCAGCATTTACCGCGATAGCTCCGGGCGAGGATTGCGCCAGAGCGATCAGATCGAGCATCTCCTGTTCGTCGATCCAGTGAAGCTCATCCACGAACTTTCGCTTCATGAACGTCACGATGACAAAGCCGCCGCCAAAGGTAAAGGCGCTGATGTACAATGTACTCAGAAATAGCTGAAGCAGCTTACGTCTTCCGGCGCGTTCGGTCTGAGTTCTCATGAAAAGCCCTCCTCGTTTACTGCTCGCTATCGGTGGTCCAAACCCATTCGCCCGAATGACTCGGCGGGAGCGTCGTTTTCGCGCATAAGCCGAGCAAAGCGATTTCTGAATCGGTTGGCAAGCGCTTCATGGCGCGGCGGATCTGGCGGATCGGGCCTCGTTCGCACAACAAACAGCATCCCGTCGCCTGTGTCAGGATCTATCAGAATGTTGGAACATTCGGGGCACTTCACAGCTCCTTTCGCGTGACGGGAACAGGCGCATAAACGTCTGTCCGGGTAGCGAAAACTCCGGAACGGCACAGCTGTCCCGATCCCGTGACGCCTTCGCTGCTGCCGTCGAGAGCAGGATCCCCGTAGCTTAGGAAGAACTGCTCCAGTTCGCGGCGCATCTCGACCACGCGTGCGGCGTTCGCGGGATCGTCCACCACGTTGTGCTCTTCGCCGGGGTCGTTCACAAGATCAAACAGGCAGTGAGGGCCATAGGGATAGCGATGCACATATTTCCATTCCCGGGTGCGCAGCATCCGCACAGGGCCATATTCATCGACGATGACGATATGCTCCCGTCCCTTTTCGCCGCGCAGGGCGGGCAAAAAGCTCGTGCCGCACAGCCCTTCGGGACATTCGCCGCCAACGAAATCGGCCAAAGTAGGATAAATATCGCAGGCACTGACCATGGCATCGATCACTGTGCCCGGCTCAGACACCAATGCCGGATAGCGCAGCAGGAAGGGCACCTTTACAGCGGTGTCGAACATATTGCATGGGAAAGTGCCGTTGCCCTTGCCCCAGATGCCATGATGTCCCATGCTCATGCCGTTATCCGCAGTAAAGATGATCAGCGTATCATCCAGTATTCCATGCTTCTCCAGCGCGTCAAGGATCCTCCCGATCCCTTCGTCCATGGCAGAGATGGCAGAGAAATACCCGCGCAGATTTTCGTGGCGCTTGGAGGTGCCATAGACCGGCCCGAAGGTCATGTCAGGATCGTCGGGGATATCAGGGATGGAATCGAAGGTGCACTTGTCGTAATAGTCGATCCACTTCTTCGGATGCTGCTCGCTCTCCCACGGGGAGTGAGGAGCGGTGTAGTGAACACTGAGGTAGAAAGGACGATCTCCCTGCGACAGCCGATCAATGTCTTCACAGGCACGATCCGTGATCAGATCCGTGACATACTCGCCATGCCGCACCGTGATCTCACCGTTTTCCACGATGTCTGGATGATAATAAAAGCATCCGCCCTTGCCGATCGTGTACCAACTGTCAAAGCCATGCTGTGGGCGCACGCTGTCGCCAAGATGCCATTTGCCGCTCAGGGCGCATGTGTATCCTGCCTGCCTGAGCATGTCGGTGTAGGCAGGCATGCCATCAAGATAGGCGATGGGCTCGGTCTCGTCTGCGTATCCGCCGTAGGGATTCTCCCCGCCGGCCTGGGCGTACTTCTTCGAATCTACATTGCCTGAACGAAGCCAGTCGTGCACGCCATGGGCAGAGGGCATCCGTCCGGTCAGGATGGAAGCGCGCGCTGGCGAACACACGGGGGAAGCGCAGTAAAAGTCGGAAAATCGCACACCTTCACGAGCCAGGCGATCCAGATTCGGCGTATACAGCTCGGGTGTGCCTGCGCAGTGCATGGCCCATGCGCCTTGGTCGTCAGACAGGATAAATACGATGTTGGGCATGATGAGTCCCTCCAGTTAGAGAATGAGGATATTGCCGCAGGTATCCGCCTGCGGCCTGTGTCGACGATCCGAAGTTACTTGGAGGCGGCGTAGACGCTGTTGATCTCAGCCATCATCTCATCTCCGCCCTGAAGACGCCATTCTTTGCTTAGCTGGGAAGCGCCTTCCTCGATGCTGATGTTGCCATACAGCATGTCGATGAAATACTGGTTGTAGATGTCGTTCAATGCAGAGGAGTATTCCACCTCAAGAGGGGTCTTCTGCTTGATCAGGGAAGGCTTCTGAGCCATGGTCGCCAGCTCGACGGTCTCCAGCGCACGTTCACGGCTGGGGTCGTTCGCGGGCATGTAGCCGCTCTCCAGAGGCCAGTAGAGGGAACCCCAAGCGAGCGCATGCGCCCAACCGTTGGGAGAGAAAGCGTCCTTCTCGCGTTCTTCCTCATTCATGACGATCTCGTCGCCATTCTTGGTGTAATGGATTCCTTCAATGCCGAGGCGAACCAGATCATTGCCTTCGGGGGATACCATGAAATCCAGGAAAGCGACAGCCTTTTCAGGATCCTTGCAGGCGGCGGTGATGCAGGTCATGAAACCGCTGCGTCCGGCAGCGCTCAGACCGTAGCTCTCGCCATCGGGCCCAACAGGAGGCAAGCCGTATGCCAGGGTGGCTTCGGGGAAGAGCTCCTGAAGGCTGCTCTCCAGACGGGTCACATGGCGGTACATGGCATGAGGCATGGTGCCGATCTTGCCCTGGAAGAACTTTTCTTCGAGCTTGCTGTTGTCATTGAGCACGAATTCGGGGTCGATGACACCAGCGTCCCACAGCTCCTTGATGTAGGTCATCGCCGGGATAAAGCTCTCATGCTCGAAGAAGGGGATCACTTCGCCCTCGCCGTTGAGCTCATAGTCGCCATACTGACGGCCGTAGGCGTAGAAGACCCAATCGAAGTTGGCAACAGGCTTGACGCCGGAGAAGCCGTAGGTGTTCTGCTGGCCGTCGCCATCAGGGTCGTTATAGGTGAAAGCGTAGAGGACGTCCTTCATCTCATCCAGGTTCGTCGGATAGGAAAGATCAAGAGCGGCCAGCCAATCGCCGCGCATAACGATCAGGCTGTTGGCCACGCTGTACTGAGTGATGAAGGGCAGGCCGTAATACTCTCCATCCACAGCCGACCAGGAGTATTCCTCCAGCCAGGCCTTCAGGTTGGGATAGTCGTCAAGAAATTGATTCAGAGAGATGACCATGCCATTCTCGATCCAGCTCTGAGTGGCAGTCGTGCCGTAAGCACCGGTCACGATGTCCGGGAAGTCGCCAGACGCCATGGCGACGTTCACCTTCTCGGTAGAGCCTTCAGGCACGTATTCAACGCTGAGGTCGATGCCGAATTTTTCATTGATGTAAGCAATGATACGATCGCCATCTTCGATCACTTTGGCCGCAGTATCACCCGTCGTGAGCCAACGGATGGGGGATTCGGCCAACGCAGAGGAGCCGATGCCGAGAACCAGCAGCACGAGCAGCAAGAGAGACAGGTACTTTTTCATCTGGGATACCTCCTTTTGATTGTAGGTGGGTTCTATTATGGACCGCCTGTTCCGCGGCGGCCTTAGAGCAACTGAGCAAGGAGCCATCGACGGCTGAACATCAGCCTTTGAGAGCCCCTGTCATGACGCCTTTGGTGAAATACTTCTGAAAGAAGGGATAGGCGCACATGATTGGGATGATGGCCAGCATCACGGCTGCCATCTTCATGGGCTGCCCAAGCAGATACAGGCTCTCTCCGCCGCTCTGATAGGCCGCTTCGTTTTCATAGAGCATCGAACGCAGGAACAGCTGCAGCGGCCAGCTCTTCTGGTTGGTGATGTACATGATGGCGGAGAAGAAGTCGTTCCAGTGATCGACAGCATAGAACAGCGTCACGGTGGTGATGGCCGGGATGGATACCGGCAGCACGATGCGGAACAGCACGCCGACCTCCGTGCAGCCATCCAGAGTCGCCGATTCTTCGAGTTCCTTCGGCATGCCGCTGAAGAAGTTGCGCAGGATGATCATGTTGTAGGTGTTGATCGCCGTGGGAATGATCATCGCCCATGTGCTGTTGATCAGCTTCACATCTTTGATGACCATGTACGTGGGGATGATGCCGCCAGAGAACATCATGGTGAACACGCACAGGAAGGTCAGGAGCCGATGTCCGCGCAGATGGTTTTTGGACAGAACATAGCTGGTCATGATGGTGATGATCATGTTGATCAGCGTGCCGACAACGGTGATGAAGAGCGTATTGGCGTAGGATCTCCACAGCATGGGGTTCGAGAACATATATGCGTATCCCTCGAAGGACCATTCAGAAGGCCAGAGATGAACGCTGGAGGCGAGGTAGCTCTTCAGAGAGGAGAAGGATACGATCATCGTGTCCCAAAATGGATAGATGGTCGAAAAGGCGAGCAGACACAGAAACAGGATATTGCAGGTGTCAAAGATGATGCTGCCCTTGGAGCGCGGGATGCCGTTCGTCTCTTTCTTCACGGATCAGTACACTCCTTCCTCGCCCAACAGTCGCGCTACTTTGTTGGCACCTACGATGAGCACGAAATTGATCACCGACTTGAACAGGCCGACGGCGCTGGCAAGTTCAAATTTGCCCTCCTGAAGACCGATGCGATAGACGTAGGTATCGATGATATCGGCTACGCTGTACACGCCGGGATGATACATTACGAAGATCTGCTCGAAACCGGCCTGCATCAGGGAACCGATGCGCATGATGAGCATGATGATGATCGTGGAGGAGATCGACGGCAGCGTGATATGGATCAGCTGATCCCAACGGTTGGCGCCATCGACGATTGCAGCCTCATACAACTGCGGGTCTACGGAAGTGAGCGCTGCCAAATAGATGATGGTGTTCCAGCCAAAGGTCTTCCAGATCATGGAAACGACCATGGTGGGAATGAAGTAATTGCTGTCCGTAAGGAATCCGATCGGCTTGAGCCCCAGAGATTTGATCGCTGCATTGATGATGCCGTTGTCCATGCTCAGAAGGTTCGTCAGGATGCCGCCCAACACCACCCATGAAATGAAGTGGGGGATATAGACAGCCGTCTGGATCACGCGCTTCAGCTGAGGCCTGCGAACTTCGTTCAGCAGCAGGGCAATGATGATGGGAAACGGAAAGCCGAATATGAGGCGGATACAGCTGATGTAGATCGTGTTCCAGAAGACCTGGTAGAATTTGTTGAGCTGAAACAGCTGCTGAAACCACTTCAGACCGACCCATTCGCTGCCCCAGATGCCCACCATGGGATTGAACTTCTTGAAGGCCATGCTTGCGCCGAACATCGGAACATAGCAGAACAAGATGTAGTAGATCGCGGCGGGGATGAGCATCATGTACATGTACTTGTGCTTCCAGATATATGTAGTGAGTTTCTCGCGCCGTCCATTGACGGCAGATACGTCGGCCTTCCTCTTTTTTACCATCGACACTGTATCACTCCTGTTCTCGGCATTCGCTCGGTCGTTCGGATCTGATGCCACATTCTACCAATTCTTAACCGATGAATCAACACAATAATCAAACTTATCGTTGCAAAAAACAAACTTTTGCTATGTATATGGGTAAAAATGGCCATATTTAAGCGCATCATTCATAAAAATATGATTCGCAGAGCGCTTCGGCATGGAGCATAAAACAAAAAATGGGGCAATGGCATTTGCCATTGCCCCATGCAGGCTGTCAAAAAACCCACGGAGAGCTCGAGAGGGCCGAGGCCCTCTCGATTTT
>ERZ780195.2984-NODE-2984-length-10715-cov-8.916229_pt1 | contig 10715 bp, 7 predicted proteins | sample MGYA00511017_ERZ780195 | MGnify/ENA primary metagenome ERZ780195 (study PRJEB29588, sample SAMEA2159974) | human gut metagenome | biome: human gut; feature: human-associated habitat; material: faeces | place: Denmark | collected 2008/2010 ...
AAAAATACTAAATCAGAAAAGTAAAAATCAAAAATTAGTGATGTGGAGTGTTGGGACATGATTCCACACTACCTAAAATAAAAGAAAATTTTTAACCAAAATCAATTAAATAGATGAATAAGAGCTAATCGAAAGGTTGGCTTTTTTTATATTATAGGAAAGTGCTCATTTTGAACCAAAAACATAATAAGAAAAAAGGCATCAATAAAGAAGCCTTCAAGAAAAAAATTTTTTTTGAGGTTAAAATGGTAAATCATCATTATTAATAAGGTTGTTAATTTCATTATTATTTTGATTATAAAATTTTTCAGCTTCATCTTCCCAGCCTTCATCAAAAGTCCAGTTTTCATCATCAAAACAATCGTAGTATGAAGCTAATACAGACATCATATCCATAAATTCCTCGTCAGACATCGAATCAATAGAGCGTTTAAAGTCATCTTTAAAAAGTTTGATTTCATTAGAAAAAGGGAATTTATTGTTATTATTTTTTTTCGGTCAATTGAAAAAGTAAATTCTATTTGATAAAAATACAATATAAATAAGTGTTACATTATATCTTATTGTAAGATTAAATTATAGTGATATAATTAAAGAGTAGATGTTTCTTGGGAAAGAAGGTTAATTATGGGTTTTAATGGTAAACATCTTTCTTTAGAAGATAGAAAAATTATTGAAGAAAACATCAACAAAGGATTAAGAAAATTTGAAACAGCAAAAGAACTCAATAATAGTCAATCAACAATCGGAAAAGAAATAAAAAATAACAGAAAACGTAGATATTCACAAACAGAAGACTCACCTTGGAAATGTAAACATTATAAAGACTGTAAAGTTTGTATTGGAAGATGTTCTGATTTTGAAGAAGTTCCATGCTTCAGAAGAGATAGGTTTATTGGTGCATGTAATGGTTGCTCTGAAATAAAAAGTTGTAAAAAAACAAAATATTTTTATTATGCCAACATCGCACAGAAAAATTATGAATATTCTTTAAAAGATTCAAGACAAGGAGTTAATTTAAATACAACTGAACTTTTTGAATTAGCACATATAATATGCCCTTTAATCAAACAAGGACAGTCAATTTACACGATTTTACAAAATCATAAAGAAATTACACAATGTGAAAAAACAATTTATACATACATCGAAATGGGATTATTTAAAGACTGGGGTGTCACTAATATTGACCTAAGAAGAAAAGTAGCAAGAAAACTTTCAAGGAAAAATAAGCTTAAGAAAAGATCTGAATCAGCAGATTATACTGGTACAAAATATGATGATTATGTTGAATTTGTAAAGAATAATCCAACTTATGCAACAACAGAAATGGACACAGTTTATAATCATCAAGAAGGACCATATATTCAAACATTCATATTTGAAAACACAGGACTCATGATATGACGATTAAAACAGCATAAAACATCTGAAGAAATGTCTAATTTACTTAATTATTTTCAAGAACTTCTTGGAGATGATATGTATCAAAAATTGTTTGGATTATTATTAACAGACAGAGGCTCTGAATTTGCAAAGCCACAACTGTTTGAAGTAAACACAGAAACAGGCGAAATAAGAAGCAATATATTTTATTGTGATGCACAAATGCCAAGCCAGAAACCACATGTAGAAAACAATCATGAGTTTATAAGAGATATTATATTAAAGAAAAAATCTATGCCAAATTTGACACAGGACAAGCTTGACTTAATGTTCTCACACATAAATTCTGTACCAAGAAAATCCTTTGGTGGAAAAACTCCATACGAAGCATTTGAATTCTTCTATGGTAAAGATACTTTAGATAAATTTAATATACAAAAGATAAAAGAAGATGAGGTCACACTACAGCCTTATCTTCTTAATTCATAAAATGTACTAAAATTATACCAAGAAACATCTGCACTAACTACATATTGCCACTGTTGTGAGCACAATTAAGTGAATAGAAATTAGTCTTACACTCAAAAAAATTAATTTGAATTCACTCGCTTAAGTGCGTCTTTTTTTCTTGTTTATATTCTTATTTTACACTAAAAATAAGCAAAAATCAATGTTTTTACATTAAATTTTTGCTTATAAATAGCATTTACTCGGTAACTAGAATTTACTTTTTCAATTGACCTTTACAATATTCACTTTCAAAAATCAAGACAAAATGTGAAGATGAGTTAAAGTTATCAATTAATCAAAAGACACAAAAGAAAGCAAAAAATTAAAAAATGCAACTTTTCCACAAAAACTATAAAAAAATATGTAAAACTATTCCCAAAAAAAGGTTGTTATGGTAGAATAAAAAAAGAGATAATGTATCCATGAAATTCATATAAAAATTCTATGGATATACGAATATAGGAGTAGTATAGATGAGTGATTTTACCTTTTTAACAGAAGAACAATATTTTGGAAACGATAAATTAGAAATATTAGAAAAGAGAGGAACAAAAGCAGCAATAACAGATTTTTCTGTATTGCTTGGTGGATGTGTTTCTGATTATCATGTTGATAATGATAGTTCTTTAGAGGGAAGAACTGGATGGTATTGGACAAAGTCAGATGACGGAGATAATTGCGCGCGCGTGGTTGACGTTGATGGTCTTAGGAGTTACGACGGTGTTTTCAATCGCGATGGTGGGGCTCGCCCAGCTTTACCGTTCTCATCAATCGGCTCAATCCCCACGAACGGAGAGAGTGGGAAAAGAGGGAGAGATGGTATCCTTGAAGTAGAGTATGGGTATTATCCACAAAAGGCAGTATCAAAGGATATGCAAGAAAGATTAGAAAGAGAATATAAAAGTGGTAGAATTTCAAGAACAAAGAATAGTTATACAACAGATTCAACTCGATATACTGAATATGATACAACATTTGAGCCACAAATTCATCAAGAATATCAATATAATGGAAAAAGATATGTAAGAGTTGAAGCAAATTCATTTTATGATGGAAATAACTTTACACTTTCAAATGGAGAAGATTATAAAGATGGAGATAATGTATGGATAGAAGTACAACCAGTTAAATGGATTGTAGATGAAAAATCTCGAATGATGATAACTGAAAAATTGATATTTGCAGGAGTTCAATTTAATAAAGAAAGTAATTACCATACAAGAGATTTCGATAAAACAGATATAAAAACATTTATGGATAAATACTTATCTAGAGATCTAGAGCAGTCAAGAGGAACAATAACTTTGGGAGAACAAACAGAAGAGGAAGAAAGAGTACCACAAAGAAAATCAAGATTACAAAAATTAAATCCAGATAAAACAAAGACTGTTGATAGAAGCAGAATGACAGATACTGAAATAATACAAAATTGGATTGAAGCAGGAGAGTCAGTATTACTACGAGGACCATCAGGAATAGGAAAAACAGAAAGAATAAAAACATTATATCCAGACTTAATTTATATGAAATTAACAAACAATATGTTTCCAGAAAAAGTAGTAGGATCAGTAAACTTACAAACAGGACAAAGCATACCACCAGACTTTGCAAAAACAGCAATTATGGGGGAGGCAACAGAAGAAGAAAGAAAATTAGTTGAGGAAAATATACAAAACATATATGATGTAGCAGATACAGTATATGAAAGGTCAAAAGATAGTGATAAAAAAGTAGTAATAATGTTAGATGAGCTTTTAAATGTAAAGCCAGCAGTTCAAAGTTTAGTATATACATTGGTATTAAACAGAATGGTAGAAATAGGAAAAGGACTAAAATTACCAGACAACGTCGTTATTGTAGCAACAGGAAACCAAAAGAAATATTCAGTCGTAGCAGAAGATTTAGCAGAGCCATTAGAAAAAAGATTTGACCATATACTAGATATGGAGCCGAAAGTAGGAGAATGGATAACAGAATATGCAATTCCACAAAAAATACATCCATCAGTAATAGGATATATGTTATCAAAATACAACAATTCTGGAAAAAGCGAAGATATACAAGACATAGGATATTTCTATGAAGAGCCAGAGGTAGGAGAAGAACATTTAGACAGAAATGGATGTAAAGGAAGAACAAACGACCCCCGTGGTTGGACATCAATTTCAAATACCTTATATAATTTTGAAAGAAATCTAGAAGCAGGAAAATATGAAGGAAAAGATGTTGAAGATATAATACAAAGGTCAATAAGTTCAAAACTTAGAGAAGAATGGTCAGCAGAATTCTTTGATTTTTATAATCTTCCAACTTTGACTCCAGAAGAAGTAACAAAAGGAATGGGAGAGGGATATACACAAGCAGATTTACCAAGAGATATAAGCGAAAGATTTGCATATATGACAGCATTGATAACAGCTGATGAAAGCCAAGTAGAGTCATGCAGAGAATTTATAAGAAAACATTGTGATCCAGAATATTTAGAGGTATTTGATATATATTGGGCAGGAAACGATGAAAGGAAAATGGAAAAAATAAGCGAACTACAAGAAATGTCTTTATCATTACATACTGGAAAAGAAACAAGAGCGTATGCAGTAGATGGAATAGAAAAATATACAGATATAGGGCAAATGTATAGTACATATTTAACAAGAGAATCTAAAGAAAAGAGTAGGAGTGAAGAAAATGAGCGAAATTGAATACAGTGAAGCAGCAGTGGAAGTATTAGATATACTAAATCATACTAATAAAGAAGATGTCCAAAGAATTCCACAAAGTTTTATAAAATTTTTAACTGATATTTCAAGTAAAAATTATAAAGCTAAATTTAATCATGAACAGCCAGTTAATGGTTTTAATTTAAGAAAACAAACCAAAGAACTTTTAGGATTTATATATATTACATGGTGGAGTGATAAAGAAGAACACCAAAAATATAAAAATATAATACATGAAAACAATATAAAAAAAGAAAAATTAAAAGAAACATATAATGTGAATGATATTTTTAAAAATAAAAAAGAAAATAAAACAATTCAAAATGAAAATGTGATGGAAAAAAACATAGTAGAATATAAAAAAGAAAATATATTCAAAAAGTTTCTTAATAAAATATTGAATTTTTTTAGTATTACGAAAGGGGATAAAATTTAATATGATTAATAAAGAATTGATAGAAGTACAAAAAGGATGTGGAGCCACTTGTGTTGTAATTCAAAATGAAGATTGTAGAGAGTTAGATTCAAAAATTATTGTAAATGCTGATTCTAATGATAGTGAATTGTTTACAACATTTAAAGAAAATATCTCTAATAAAGAAGAAACTAATTACTTTGTTATATCTGAAATTGATAAATTAAATGAGAATTTACAAGACAAGTATTATCAAATTGTTAAAGATAGAGAATTTAGTGGATACAAATTACCCCAAAATATGATTATAGTTTTAACTGTTAAAGATAGAGAAGGATTAAAAAAAATATCACAGGAACTTTATCATTTTTGTGTAGTGGCATTTTAGGTTACGACTATTGCCTAAGAAGAATAAGGAGTAGTATATGAATAAGTTTACTTTTTTGACCGAAGAACAATGCTTTGGTAATGATAAATTAGATATATTAGAAAAAAGAGGAACACAAGCAGCAATAACAGATTTTTCTGTATTGCTTGGTGGATGGGTTTCTGATTATCATGTTGATAATGATAGTTCTTTAGAGGGAAGAACTGGATGGTATTGGACAAAGTCAGATGACGGAGATAATTGCGCGCGCGTGGTTGACGTTGATGGTCTTAGGAGTTACGACGGTGTTTTCAATCGCGATGGTGGGGCTCGCCCAGCTTTACCGTTCTCATCAATCGGCTCAATCCCCACGAACGGAGAGAGTGGGAAAAGAGGGAGAGATGGTATCCTTGAAGTAGAGTATGGGTATTATCCACAAAAGGCAGTATCAAAGGATATGCAAGAAAGATTAGAAAGAGAATATAAAAGTGGTAGAATTTCAAGAACAAAGAATAGTTATACAACAGATTCAACTCGATATACTGAATATGATACAACATTTGAGCCACAAATTCATCAAGAATATCAATATAATGGAAAAAGATATGTAAGAGTTGAAGCAAATTCATTTTATGATGGAAATAACTTTACACTTTCAAATGGAGAAGATTATAAAGATGGAGATAATGTATGGATAGAAGTACAACCAGTTAAATGGATTGTAGATGAAAAATCTCGAATGATGATAACTGAAAAATTGATATTTGCAGGAGTTCAATTTAATAAAGAAAGTAATTACCATACAAGAGATTTCGATAAAACAGATATAAAAACATTTATGGATAAATACTTATCTAGAGATCTAGAGCAGTCAAGAGGAACAATAACTTTGGGAGAACAAACAGAAGAGGAAGAAAGAGTACCACAAAGAAAATCAAGATTACAAAAATTAAATCCAGATAAAACAAAGACTGTTGATAGAAGCAGAATGACAGATACTGAAATAATACAAAATTGGATTGAAGCAGGAGAGTCAGTATTACTACGAGGACCATCAGGAATAGGAAAAACAGAAAGAATAAAAACATTATATCCAGACTTAATTTATATGAAATTAACAAACAATATGTTTCCAGAAAAAGTAGTAGGATCAGTAAACTTACAAACAGGACAAAGCATACCACCAGACTTTGCAAAAACAGCAATTATGGGGGAGGCAACAGAAGAAGAAAGAAAATTAGTTGAGGAAAATATACAAAACATATATGATGTAGCAGATACAGTATATGAAAGGTCAAAAGATAGTGATAAAAAAGTAGTAATAATGTTAGATGAGCTTTTAAATGTAAAGCCAGCAGTTCAAAGTTTAGTATATACATTGGTATTAAACAGAATGGTAGAAATAGGAAAAGGACTAAAATTACCAGACAACGTCGTTATTGTAGCAACAGGAAACCAAAAGAAATATTCAGTCGTAGCAGAAGATTTAGCAGAGCCATTAGAAAAAAGATTTGACCATATACTAGATATGGAGCCGAAAGTAGGAGAATGGATAACAGAATATGCAATTCCACAAAAAATACATCCATCAGTAATAGGATATATGTTATCAAAATACAACAATTCTGGAAAAAGCGAAGATATACAAGACATAGGATATTTCTATGAAGAGCCAGAGGTAGGAGAAGAACATTTAGACAGAAATGGATGTAAAGGAAGAACAAACGACCCCCGTGGTTGGACATCAATTTCAAATACCTTATATAATTTTGAAAGAAATCTAGAAGCAGGAAAATATGAAGGAAAAGATGTTGAAGATATAATACAAAGGTCAATAAGTTCAAAACTTAGAGAAGAATGGTCAGCAGAATTCTTTGATTTTTATAATCTTCCAACTTTGACTCCAGAAGAAGTAACAAAAGGAATGGGAGAGGGATATACACAAGCAGATTTACCAAGAGATATAAGCGAAAGATTTGCATATATGACAGCATTGATAACAGCTGATGAAAGCCAAGTAGAGTCATGCAGAGAATTTATAAGAAAACATTGTGATCCAGAATATTTAGAGGTATTTGATATATATTGGGCAGGAAACGATGAAAGGAAAATGGAAAAAATAAGCGAACTACAAGAAATGTCCTTATCATTACATACTGGAAAAGAAACAAGAGAATATGTAGTAGATGGAATAGAAAAATATACAGATATAGGGCAAATGTATAGTTCGTATTTAACAAGAGATTCTAAAGAAGTTATGAATGAAGAACATGAAAGAGAATGATTATAAAAAAGTGGTAGTAGCTAATTTTAAGAAAGGAGAAGCATATAAATGAGTGCTAATACAGATTTAATTTATAATGTAAAGAGAAAAATGTTAGCGAAATATCCTAGATTTGGTAGTGAAATAGCAGTAGCTAATATTGAATTTAAAGATAATTTAAAATATCATACAGCAGCAACTGATGGAAAAAATATATATGTTGATCCTAACTATTTTGCAAGTTTAAGTGAAAATGATAGATTATTTACAATAGCACATGAAATAATGCATATAAAATTTATGCATATGTTTAGATTAAAGGATAAAAGTGGAGTAAAAAGAGATCCAGAACTTTGGAATATAGCGACTGATGCTATTATAAATGCTAATTTAGAAAGAGATGGATTTACAATTAAAGAAGGATATGTAAATATGCCAGAAGCATTAGATTATTCAGCAGAAGAATTCTATCAAAAATTATTACAAGAAAAAGAAAAAAAAGAGCAAGAACAAGAAGATGAACAAAATAGTAATAATGAAAATTCAGAACAAACTGAAAATCAAGAGTCAGATAACAATAAAAGTCAAGGAGATGACCACAGTTTATGGGAAGAAACTTTTAAAGAACAGCAAAATTCTGGGAAAAAAGGACAAAGACAAGATAAGAATACACAAAAGCAAGCTCAAAAACAAACTCAAGAACAAGACCAAGAGCAAGAAGAGGAACAGATAGATACGGACTTTGATGAAAGAGGAGAATTTGAAGATAATAGAAAAGAAAAGAGAGAAAAATTCAAATCTAGAAGAGAAAAAACCGAAAAAGATATAAGAAATACTGATAAAGGAACAATTGAATTAGGCGATATAGGAAAAAGTAAAGAAGAAATTGATTGGAAACTCCTAATATGCAAAGAAATAGAAAAAAGCGAAACAATTTGGAGCCAAAGGCGTTCTATTGCAGAAAATAATTATGCGTATAGATTAGAAGAAAACGATATCGAAGATGATGCAGAAACAGAAGTTATGATTGATGTTTCTGGGTCAGTAGATTTAGAATTAGTAAAATCATTTTTAAGACAACTAAAACCATTATTACAACAATCAAAACTAAGAGTAGGATGCTTTAATGAACAATTTTGGGGAATGGTAGATATAAAAAATGTAAGAGAAATAGATAATTTTACTATACCTAGAGGAGCTAGAGGACATTCAGCATGGACAGAAGATTGGGATTTAGCAGTTAGGTCATTTACTAAAAAAAGAGAAATAAACAAAATTGTTTTTACAGATGGTTATCCTTGTCCTGGGACTATGCCAAAGGAAGATTTAAAAAGAGAAAATATTATATGGTTAGTGTATGGAAATAAAGATTTTAAACCTTGTTGTGGTAAGGTTATAAATATCACAGAAAAACAATTAGAACAATTACATCAAATTGATAAAAGTAGTTCTATGGAAGATATAAGTAGATAATGTGCTATAAACTGACTTGTTTTTTGAAACAAATGTTGAAAAATTGTGTTTGACAATAGCATAAAAATAGTGTATAATGAATATACTAAAAGAGTAATCGTATGATTACTAATCGGAAAAACCCCTGCCGAAAGTGGGGAGATTTACATTAGGAAAACCTTTACCTTAAGTAGGGAGTTATACATTAGGAAAACCCTTGCCTCAAGTAGGGAGATTTAAAATACAAACAGGGTATAGCAATATATCCTGTTTTGTTTATAAAGGAGCAAAAATGGGAGAAAATGAAACACTAAAATTTTATACAGTAAATGAAGATTATATAGACTATTTAAGCCAATTTGATAGTCATGTTAGTTGGAATAAAGAACAAAAAAGACCTTATGTAGGAATAGTATTAAGGGTAGAAAATTATTTATATTTTGCACCTTTATATTCATACAAAGTAGGTTATGATAAATACAAAGATAATCCTAGTTTTATAAGGGTACAAGATAGAAAAGGTAAAAATGTATCTATTATAAGATTCTCCGAAATGTTGCTAGTTCCAGAAGTAGCAATACAATTATTAGATTTCAATAGTAGAGGAGAAAAATATAGAGATTTATTACAAGCAGAAAGCAATTTTATAAACGATAATAAAAATGTGATATATTTAAAAGCAAAAAAATCTACAAAAATGTAGTACATATAAAAGTTCAATTCTTTAGTAGCATTTCATGTGATTTTGAGCTATTAGAACAAAAATTAAAAGAATATGTTGGAGATGCAACAAACAAAACAAAGTTTATAAAAGATGTTGAGATAACTTGTGAAGTTTTTGAAGAAATATCAACTATTGTTAAAAGTTTAGAAGATAAAGATTTTAAATATGTAGAAGAATTTACATTAGATGATATATATATGAAAAATGATAAAACTAATGAATTTGCACCTAATAAAGGCAAAATTACAGATACTCTAATTATTAGATATGTAAATGAAGATGATAAGAAGATAGTTTGTAAAAGGAGAAATCATAACAGTAATGGATTTGAAATAAGTACAGAAAAATCTGTATTGAAAGTTATGAGCATAGAAGAAGCAGAAAAACATTTGAATATATTAGGCTATACTAGATTCTTAAATATGATTGATAAAAATTATATGTATGAAAATGATGAATTTATAGCATATATTCAAGATGTCAAAGATCTAGGAATATTTATAGAATTGGAAGCAAAGAAAGTATAAGATGCAGAACAAAATATAAAGCAGCTAATAGAGTTTGTGAAAACACTTAATTTAAAAATTGGAACAAAGTTTGATATTAGGAAAGCAGATTTATTATATTTAAAATAAAATAACAAGTAAAAAAATGGAGTTTTGCCTAGAAATAGGGCAAAACTCTTTACTTTGTCTACATAATAAGTAACTTGGAAAACCAATTAGATGTAAAACTTTTTTATAGAGAAAAAAATGGAGTAAAACTAACAGAAAAAGGAAAACAATTATTTGAAATAGTTAATAAAAGTATTTCTTCTTTTGACTTTGCCGAGAAAGCAATGAAATAAAGAAATGATTTAGCTACTGGCACAATAAATA
>ERZ780195.2990-NODE-2990-length-10694-cov-4.784566_pt1 | contig 10694 bp, 3 predicted proteins | sample MGYA00511017_ERZ780195 | MGnify/ENA primary metagenome ERZ780195 (study PRJEB29588, sample SAMEA2159974) | human gut metagenome | biome: human gut; feature: human-associated habitat; material: faeces | place: Denmark | collected 2008/2010 ...
AAAATAAGAGAGGCGAGATCGGCTTGACCTATATCTACGGTATCGGTCGTTCGACGGCTCGCAAGATTCTCGAAGTCGCTGGCATCAGCTACGACCTCAAAGTACAGGACTGGTCGGACGACCAGATCGGCGCAATCCGTTCGACGATTGCCGACATGGGCATCAAAGACGCAAACAACATGGGTGCGGCTATGGCGCCCGCCGCGTGCTCGACAATAACTGCCTTTTTGCAGGACACAAAAACACAGCCGGAGGATCTCGACCTTATCCTGACTGGCGACCTCGGCTATGTCGGTTCAACGCTCCTGCGCGAGCTGATGAGAAAGCAGGAGCATATCGATATCACGACCCGCCACAACGACTGCGGACTGATGCTCTATCGGCTCAACGAGCAGGATGTGAACTCCGGCGGCTCGGGCTGCGGGTGCAGCGCGGCGGTTGTCTGCTCGCATATAGTCAGTGAGATGCGCTCGGGCAGGCTCAACAAAGTGCTCTTCGTCGGAACGGGCGCGCTGCTCTCGGCAGTCTCACCGCTCCAAGGCGAGACAGTGCCGTCGATAGCCCACGCGGTCCTGCTGACAAACTGAAAGGGGATAGCAATGGATACTGTGCAGAGTGTTTCAAAGAGCCTGAAGCTCGTCAGCTGCGCACTGACCTCGATGCGCTGGCTCGATATAATCAAAAAGCTTATCGCCGCCGCGGCGATAGCGACAGCCGCCTGTTCGACGCTGAGCATAATAGCCGCGTGCAGGGAGAAAAAGTGAAAAAACCGCGAAAGCCGGCTGTAAAGTATAATCGCTTTACGGCTGGTTTTTGTGTTATTAATAGGCTTGTCAGGCTTTCGTGCAGGGAAACCTGATTGACGAAGCCAAGACTGAGAGCTTATTTCACGAAATTCGCACTAAATTTATTACCCTGCACCTTGTAGGGTGCGGCGACCCGACGCACCGCTGCCGCCGACGGCGGCACGAAGTTTTCGCAAGATTTGTTCTACTGACCGTAGCGGCGAACTTCGTTCGCCTGCTTTTGAAGTCTGTATAGGGGTGACGGAGCCGGTTTTTCTGCTTATCTGTGTTGCTTTTTACCCCGATAAATCACTGCCGCGATGCCATGTTACTATACATTATATATATAAGCCTTTTTATATAGCGGTTATGTAAAACAAATATAGCCTTAAAAGCCGTGTTTTTATTAATTATCAGCAAATAAAAGCCCTACTTATTTCCATAACAAATATTAATATGATAAATAGACGTTATTATTCTCAGAACTCATGATTTTTTGTGCAATTTTTACCCGCAAAAAATTAAAATTAATTCTCCAAAATCATAAAAGCGTTAATTTTAATGGAAATATAGAACAAAGATGACATTTTTCAACATATTTGTTAAATCTGTATTGTTAGCATACAATAAAAAATTGAACTTTCATTGTACAAAACGCACAAAAATGATTAAAAAATTTTAAACTTATTGACAAAGTGCCGAACGAGGGGTTATTCTTTACATGGGGGATAATCATACCCTCTTGCTTTGTATTGCCCGAACAGAGCAAAATGACTTTGTCGCCAATGTGTTCCGTCAATTTGCGGGAGACGGAATGCTCTGATATATGGTGAAATTTTTAAAATGGAGGTGTAAATTTGAAGAAAATGAAACGCTTGTTAGCAATCATCCTTGCTTCACTGCTCATACTCTCATCGGCTACCGCCGGCGCGAGTGCGTACCAGGCTTATAAGGATGACGCGCTGACAAAGTACGACTTTACTGACACTGCGGTTCTGACCACAGAGCAGTATGCGTCTGCGCTTCTTGACTACGCTGACAAGGCGCTTGCCAAAGAGAACATCACGATGGATCTTTCGATTCTCGGTAAGCTTGATGCGACGTCTATAGACAATGCTCTTTCGAGCGTCTATAAGCTGATCAACGGCAACAAGATCATCCTTTGGATGGCCGGCGATCTGAACAGCGTCAATGTCGATGCAATCAAGAACCCGCGCAGAAGCAATACCACTGATGTCGCAGTCATCAAGGCGCTCCTTCAGTTCCTTGCGGACAACAAGGGAATCGTCAAGAAGGTTGTCGTCGGCGGTGTCGGTAAGTACAAGCGAGACGGCGGTGTCTCTCTCGGCGTTGCCAACTCGTTCGTAAAGGTCGATCTGAATGTCGAAGTTATGCTCAGAGAGATGATTTGGGGTCTTGCATATCCGAATACGGAATACAACAGCTCCAATAACATCGACAGCATGCTTCAGGTCATCATTCAGAACGCTCTTGCAGGCGTTAAAGAGATTCCTGACAGCGTCAAAAATCTCGTTGACCTCAACTCGACAAAGTCTACATATGACTTCATCGAGGATCTTCTTCAGACAGCTTATAACGATATAGCTGTTCCGATGCTCAATGACCAGACAATGAAGTGGCTCGGTCAGGAGATCGACAAGGATACCACAGGTACTCTTGCGGGTCTGTTCAACAGGGACTTCAGGGTTTCGGCCTATACCGTCCCCGCGGGCAGCACTCTTGTTGCTGAGCTCAATAACATTGCCGGCGGCATTGTTAACGGACTTCTGAAGAACTACAACGGTTGGGTCTCGGGTGACAATTCAAAGCTCACCGATAATGTTGTCGCAGTTGCGAGATACATTCTCAAAGAGACCGGCGATTACTTCTTCCCGGATTGGCAGAAGCACATCGCAACAGCCGAAGAGATCGACGCAATGAGCAAGGAAGAGCTTATCGCTTATCTTGCGCGCTCGATCATCAACGCATCAGTCGGCTATATGTACATCCCCGAGGATGTCACGACTGTTATAGGCGTTGCATGGGAGGCTGTTAAGCAGCTCATGGCTCAGTTCCTTCCCGAAAGAGATTACAGCGGTTATCCCAAGACTGTTCAGGGTATCCTTGACATGCTTGCGGATTTCGTCGCCTACAACGTCAATCCCGGTATCGACCTCAACGCAGGTGATCTGAAGAAGGCGCTCAACTACGGCGACGGTATGGATAAGATGCTGACTACTGCCGTTCAGTGGCTTGCCGCTGACCCGCAGTATTACACGGGTCTTCTTCCCAGCACTGCTATCGATACCTCTGACGGATGGAAAGCTCTTGATGATATCTTCTTCAAGCTGTTAGACAAATCTGTTCTTCCCGCAAAGTTTGCCAACAGCGGAAGCGAGACTATCCTCAAGGATATTGTTTATTCTATCCTCAACGGACTGCTCGTTGATCAGGATCTGACCTGCATCTCTGACCTGTTTGTTAAGAATGAGTCCGGCGCATTCGCCACTCAGACTCTCAAGCAGAGCATCGTGAGACTCGTCACCGATATCCTCAACGCAGTTCTTCCGGGAACGATAACCAAGACTTACGGCTCGCTCAATGAGATCGTTTCGAACTCTGAGCTCGGCTCGATAGTCGAGAACCTTCTCGGATCTTTGAATTCCAACGAGGACAAGCTTGTTCCGCCTATCGTCAACATCGTGGCTCAGGTCATGAAGCTGACTGATAAGGCAAAGTTCAAGGAAATGGAGATCGCCGGTTCAAAGAGAATCAAGAACAGCAGCGAACTTGATCTCACGGTTTATAACGGAAGCCAGGGCATTAACAGAGGTTATACTGATAAGAACAATAACTTCACTCAGGACAAGCTTCCCCGTTATACAATCGATAGTTGGAGCGCTGTTGCTTATAACTATGACGGCAGCAAACAAAAGGATCTTTCGGTATCCGGTCTTACTGCCAATGAGGAACTCAATGGCGGCGATAATAGGTCGGTGAAGATAAGCGGAATCGACAGTAATAATACGCTTGTTGTCTTTACTGTATATTATTTTGCCCTCGATGAGGCGGGAAATAAGCTGACAAACGATGCTTCGGTTTGCAGATTCTATTCTTACAGGCTTGATGGTGCTGATGTTGATAACAATACCAGCGGAATTAATACGGGCTCAAACAAGACAAGCGCGTCTGTTAATGATTGCCCGCCCAAACTTCTGCTGTTTAATCAGAACAACACCAACCCGCTGAAGACGATATGTGCGCAGAGTGTTACTTTCAAGGTGCCGAAGGGCAAAGGTTCACATACAGGATCTAATGCATCAGCTGATCTCGGTGGCCTTAGTTCCAACCTTAAGAGTGCGACCTCCTCGGCGTCAATGGATGGCGGAAATGCTATTTCAGGTTCAAATGCCTATGACAGCATTGATCTTTGGGAGGAGACAGCTTCTATTGCAAAGTTTGAAGTTGGCTTTGACACTACGATCAATTGGGCTGCTACGGCAAAGAAGGGTAACAAAACCGACCATTACAATGGTGCTACCCGCATTATCTGTTATAACGATTACGGACTTCCTGAGCTCTACAATATAGAAGCTGGCAAGAATCGCGCAAGAACAGATTATGACAGCAGCGCGGATGCAGCTTGGGACGCATATATAACCGCCCTTAACAATGCGGCTATATATACGCTTCTTCCCGGTACGATTGCGCTCTACACCAATAGCGAATTCCTTGCAGGATTTGAAGCTAGACAGAAGGCACTTGCCTCTGCAGTTGAAACTTTGGAGACGCATTTGGTTTCCGCTTCTGTTGACTCGCTCAAGACCGCCGTTGAGGCAGTCCAGGGCAAGGACAACGCAGAGGGCGCCGTTTATTGGGATGACGGTTATAACTATTTCGGTTATGACGATTTCAATTCAGTCACCTGGAACGGCTGGAAGGAAGCCAGAAACCGCGCTCTCAATCTCTACAACTCGACCATAGCTCCCAAGGAGCCCGTTGCTCCCGAGAAGCAGAAGTATGAGAAGGCATATGCACAGTGGGAGACCGACCACGCAGCGTGGGAGACTGCGATTGTCGCTTGGCAGACGCCCACAATATCCGCTATCGATGTTGCTTATGCTGAGCAGCAGGTCGAGCTTTGGGGTCCCAGACTTATAAAGCTTGCCGCTGTCAAGACGCACCTCGATGCGGCTATCAGGATGTGCACCATCGACTCCGCCGATGCTTCCAAGTATGACGCGGAGAGATGGGAAGCATATTCAAAGTCATTTGCTTATGCTCAGAAGGTTTCGACCTCGTTCAACGCCTCTACGACCATGCGCACGCAGGTCAGAGAAGCTATGAACAACCTTATCTACAACTGGAAGCGCCTTATTGCTAACCCCGTTGTCACCGTCACCTTCACCTTCACCGTGAATGGCGAGACTCACGCGGTTCTCACCGGCAACCAGGGCGATCCCGTTGATCTCAGCTCCATCGAAGCTCCTGCCGCACCTGTCGGCATGCACTTCGTCGGTTGGGGCAACGTACCCGCAACGTTTGATGCTGACGCTACATTCGAAGCTCAGTTCGCAAACAACACGGATACAAAGTACACCGTGAATGTTTATAATATGGACACCACCGGCAACTATCCGGCAACTCCCGACAGCACCTATCAGGGCGCAGGCGAGACCAATTCTACAGCCGATATCACTGCCGATGCAGTCGCCGCTGAAGGCTTCTCGCTCGATTCGGCAAAGAGCACCCTTACCGGCACCATCGCCGCTGACGGTTCTCTTGTCCTCAGCATTTACTATTCACGCAACCAGTACACCATAACTTATGCTAACACGGATCTCGAACCCGATACATATTATTATGGCGCTACTGTTTCCGCCCGTACTCCCGAGAAGGCTGGCTATGCTTTCCAGGGCTGGGAGGAAGAGGTTCCCTCCACCATGCCCGCACAGAACATCACTCTTACGGCTAAGTGGAACGAGAATCCCGCAGACTACACCGATTATGACATAGCTGTTGCAGCTGCCAACGCTAAGAAGGCAGAGGCCAACTACGACAAGACCTACACCGAGGCTTCCAGAAAAGCTCTTGACGCCGCTCTTGCAGTTGACGTCTCCGGCAAGAAGCTCAGCGAGCAGGGTGTTGTCGACGCTCAGACCGCAGCTATCAACGCTGCTGTTAAGGGCCTTGAGAAGATGACCTACAACGCAACATTCTATGTTGACGGCGAAGAGTACAGAGTCGTTCCCACCAAGGTCGGCGAGCAGATCGTCGCCCCCGAGGCTCCCTCCAAGCAGGGTTACACCTTCACCGGATGGACTCCCGAAGTCGGAACGATGGGCATTGAGGATGTTTCCTTCAACGCAGTATTCTCCGCAGGCACCGTTGCTTACACTGTCGAGACATACGTAATGGATGTCAACGGCAACTACGGCGACGCTGCTATCGAGAACAAGTCCGCTACTACCGGCGAGACCGTCTCCGTTACTCCCGAGGCTCGTGAGGGCTTCTCGGTTGCAGCTGAGAGCGTACTTTCCGGCGAAGTCAAGGCTGACGGCAGCCTTGTTCTCAAGGTTTACTACAGCCGCAACCAGTACAAGCTTACTGTTGACGGCAATGTGACCAATGTTTATTACGGCGCAGCCATCAGTGTTTCCGAGCCGGCAGCTCGTGAGGGCTACACCTTCGCCGGTTGGGACAGAGATGTTCCCGAAACCATGCCCGCTTCCGATGTAACTCTTGTTTCCCAGTGGAACGAGAACGACGCTGACTACACCGCTTACAACGCGGCTAAGGCGGCGGCTGAGGCTAAGCAGGCAGAAGCAAACTTCGACAAGACCTACACCGCAGAGTCCAGACAGGCTCTCGCCGATGCCCTTGCGAAGGATGTTTCCGGCAGGAAGTATACCCAGCAGGGTGAAGTTGATGCAGCCGCTAAGGCAATCAACGATGCGGTCACAGCTCTTGAGCTCATGACCTACAAAGCCACCTTCTATGTTGACGGCGCTGAGTACAGAGTCGTTCCCACGAAGGTCGGCGCGCAGATCGTTGCTCCCGAAGCTCCTTCCAAGACCGGCTATGTCTTCACCGGTTGGGATCCCGCAGTCGGCGTTATGGGCACTGAGGATGTTTCCTTCAACGCTCAGTTCTCCGCGGGCGAGGTTTCCTACAAGGTTGAGACTTATGTCATGGGTCTTGACGGACAGTACGGCGCAGCAGAGACCAAGACTGTTCCCGCAACCACCGGCGCAGCCGTCTCCGTCGAGCCCGAGGCTCGCGAGGGCTTCACCGTTGCTGACAACAGCGTCCTCTCCGGCGTTGTTGTTGCCGACAGCAGCCTTGTTCTTAAGGTCTACTACAGCCGTAACCAGTACAAGCTTTCTGTTGACGGCGTAGAGTCCGATGTTTACTATGGCGCAGCTCTTAACATTGCCGCTCCGGCAGCAAGAGAGGGCTTCACCTTCACCGGCTGGAATGTCGAAGTTCCCGCCAACATGCCCGCATCTGACCTGACCCTCGTTTCCCAGTGGAGCGAGAACGACGCTGACTACACCGCTTACAAAGCGGCAGTCGCAGCGGCTAAGGCAAAGCAGGGCGAAGAGAATTATGACAAGATGTACACCGCCGAGACCAGAGATGCTCTCGCAGGCGCTCTTGCCATAGATGTTGCCGGTAAGAAGTATTCCGAGCAGTCTGTTGTCGATGCAGCTACCAAGGCTATCAACGACGCAGTTGCAGCTCTCGAAGTTATGACCTACAACGCGATCTTCACGGTCGACGGCGCCCAGTACGAAGTCGTTCCCACGAAGGTTGGCGAGCAGATCGTCGCTCCGAAGGATCCCGCTAAGGAAGGCTATGTCTTCAAGGGATGGGATAAGGAAGTCGGCAAGATGGGCGTTGAGGATATCACCTTCGCCGCCCAGTTCGAAGAGGCGTCCGGCATTGCCTACACCGTCGAGGTTTACACGATGGATGTCAACGGTAACTACGGCGCAGCTGAGACAAAGACCCTTTACGGCACCACCGACGCCCAGGTCACTGCAGACACAACTGCCGCCGAAGGCTTTACCTTCGACGAGTCGGCAGCTAATGTTGTCAGCGGTACCGTCGCAGCCGACGGCAGCCTCGTACTGAAGGTCTACTTTGCCCGTAACCAGTACAAGCTTACTGTTGACGGCGCAGAGTCCGAAGTTTACTACGGCGCAGCTCTTGACATTGCCACCCCGGCAGCGCGTGAGGGCTACACCTTCATCGGCTGGAACGTTGATGTTCCCGCCACCATGCCCGCATCCGACCTGACCCTCGTTTCCCAGTGGAGCGAGAACGACGCTGACTACACCGCTTACAATGCGGCAGTTGCAGCGGCTCAGGCGAAGCAGGCAGAGGACGGTTACGACAAGACCTACACCGCAGAGTCCAGAGCGGCTCTCGATGCAGCTCTTGCCATAGACGTTGCCAATAAGAAGTATTCCGAGCAGGCTGATGTCGATGCAGCAACTGCTGCTATCAACGACGCAGTCAAAGCTCTCGAGCTCATGACCTACACCGCTAACTTCTATGTCAACGGCCAGCTCTATAAGGCTGTTACCGCGAAGGTCGGCGAGCAGATCATAGCTCCTAAGGATCCGTCTGTCGACGGTTACAACTTCAACGGTTGGGATCCCGCAGTCGGAACCATGGGCACCGAGGATGTCAGATTTGACGCTATCCTTGTTGCCAGCAACTCCTCCATCATCTCCGTCACTCCGGAGACCCCGAACTACGGCGGCATGCATCAGTATGCAGTCAAGGTTAAGGGCGAGCCTCTGAAGATCAAGATAGTTGACGCAAACGGCAATACCCGCACGTTTGACAGAAACACCTCCATGACAAGCGATGCCAATGCGCTCGGTATCTTGAAGATAGAGAAGACTGAGGACGGCGAAATCTGGCTCATCAATGCTAACCTCGCAGAAGGCAAGTTCACTGCTTATGCGAAGATGGCGAAGGAATACTGGGAGAACGATGGCTATGGCTTCACAGTCTCGTTCGATCAGAAGCCCGAGCCTAAGATCGGCGATGTTACCGAAGTTACCTACGACACCCCGAACTACGGCGGCAAGCAGGACTATCGCGTTAAGGTCACCGATAAGGCTGGTAAGATCCAGTTCGTCTATGCAAACGGCGGAACCACCACCCTTACAAGACTTGATCCGAGAGTCTCCATCAAGTCTTATGACGCACAGGGCAATGAGGTCTATGCAAACAGCACCAACCTCGCTTATGAGATCTGGACTGTTAACTTCAACCTTCCCGCAGGCAACTATGTTGTCAGAGCGAAGTATGGAAGAAATACATGGAGCGAAGGCCTTGCAGTCAACGTAGTTATCAGCGCTAAGCCGGCAACGGCTGTCAGCGTTACCGAGGTCAATGCCTCTGCTGATTCTGTCGCAGTCACCGTCAACGGCACTGCCAAGAAGGTCAAGATAACCTACGCTTCGGGTGCTACCAGAACCTTCAACAGAGATGACGCCAATGTCTCCATCGCTTCTAACGGCGACGGCGAGATCTGGACCATCAATGTTAAGCTCACCGAAGGCGATTACACCGCAACCGCGAAGTACATCGACAACGGCAAGCAGGTCTGGGATACCACCGACTTTGCTTTCACGGTCTAAGGCTGTGAACAAAAACTGAAATCCTGCTCAAAAGGCAGGTGAGAAGGGGAGTCGCCCTCGGGCGGCTCCCCCGATTTTTTTGCCCCGAAGTTTACTTGAACTATCTGAAAAAATATGATACAATAGTTGCAGTACAAGTATAATTTTCAGGTTGGTGAAATTTTTATGACTCCGAATATCTCGAAACACACTCTTCAGAGACTGCCGATGTACCTGAGCTATATCCAGGGGCTTCCGGAGGATGCACCGAAAAATATATCCGCTACAACTATCGCCGAAGCGCTTCAGCTCAATGATGTTCAGGTGCGCAAGGATCTCGCGAGCGTCAGCTCGTCCGGCAAACCGAAGGTCGGCTACAATGTCAAGGATCTTATCGCGGAGCTTGAAGCCTTCCTCGGCTATAATGATATAGATAATGCCGTGATAGTCGGCGCGGGCAGCCTCGGCAAGGCGCTGCTCAACTACAGCGGCTTCAAGGCTTATGGACTCAACATAATCGCCGCGTTCGACCTGTGCGAAGAGCCGACCGAATTCCAGGGCAAGACGGTCTTCCCGATAGCCCAGCTCGGCAGCTTCTGCCGCAAGGTGAATGTGCATATAGGCATCATCACTGTCCCTGCATCGAGCGCGCAGGAGATATGCGACCTGCTTGTTGAAAGCGGCATCCGCGCTATCTGGAACTTTGCTCCGGTTCATCTCGTCGTCCCGGACGGCATACTCGTCCAGAACGAGAATATGGCGTCGTCGCTCGCTCTGCTTTCAAACCACCTGCGCGAGCAGATGAAAAAGTAAATATAAACAATCAATCGGCTGTCGAATAAAAACGACAGCCGATTTTTTTGTATCAATATGCGGAAATTTGATGTGTTCATATTAAATTATAAATGCTGGTACGGTAAAAATGTACAAATTTGGATTTATCTATCACTTTAGCTATAGCAAAATAAAAGCAAGTGACCAGTTGACTTCTATAATAAAACCTTTAATAGCCGCGCCGCAGTGTTCGATAGCTAACTGGGACAGGTGGGCAACATCACCGAAGCGCCGCCTGTGGCGGATGAAGCGAGGCGATGTTGGCGAAAAACAAGGAGCATAGCGCCCGCTCCAAGGGCGATAGGCGACTATGTTTTGAGAGGGCTGAACGGCTTGCGAAGCAAGACGCACGAGCCCGTATTGCTTGAGCGAAGCGAGTTTACGGGCGAATGTGCCGAGCTGCTGACTGAGAGCCGCGAGCTAGGTACTGCGGCTC
>ERZ780195.2992-NODE-2992-length-10692-cov-9.403685_pt1 | contig 10692 bp, 11 predicted proteins | sample MGYA00511017_ERZ780195 | MGnify/ENA primary metagenome ERZ780195 (study PRJEB29588, sample SAMEA2159974) | human gut metagenome | biome: human gut; feature: human-associated habitat; material: faeces | place: Denmark | collected 2008/2010 ...
GTATTATGATATTATTTCATATGAAAAAGGACAAGAAAAACTTTCTTATTATCAAAAATTATATGGTAAAAGTAATGATAAAAAATACTTTAAATATTTACTTCATAAAGAAACTTATATTTTTAAAAAGAGTAAAAATTTTAAAACACTCAAAAATATTATCTATCTTTTTTTAAAAACTATTTAAAAAATGTTGGGTTATTAATAAGACTACTTTCTATAGTAGTTTTTATTGTGGAAGAATTTACCTCTTTTGTACTTTCACTTACTTTAGAACCTCGGTTTAGAGAATTTAATATTTTTGGTAGATTTTTAGCACTTCCAATCATTGGCTTTACACTTTCATAAAGGGGAATCACTTCTTTAGCAATATTAATTGTTTTAGAAAGCCCTGATAATACTTTAGCTAAAGTTATTCCCGAAGATATTACATTTGAAAACATATTTTTTCACCTATTTAATTATATGATAAAAGTTTATTAAATGTTTCAAAAACATAGACAATAGTAATTATTTTTGATATATTTAATTTGCTCGGAAAAAATAAGTTCTTTTTATGTGATAAAAAGACTTTAAAATCACACACCTTAGAAAGGTATATAACTATGTTTAATAATCTTTACTCTAATTCAGGATTCCTACTTGATTTAGCATTTAAAAAAATATTTCTTGAAACACCACAACTACTTAACTATGTATATAATTATACCTTAGAATTACTTGATTTACCAATAGATGATAGTATTCATTTACTTGATAACAATGTAAATGATAATATAAATATTAAAAATAGAGAATCAGATTTACTTTATGAATCAGATAATTATTTAATAAATATCGAAGGTAATAGTCAAACTTCAGTAAGTGTTAATTTAAAAAATTTATCATATCTATGTGCTTTACTTTTAAGACAGGTAAAACCTGGTGATGCGGATAAAATTAAAAAAGTATTGCAAATTAATATAAATAATAAAAGTCCGTTTAAAACAAAAAATTTTATAAATATAACTGAATTAATTGATAGTATAACTAATGAAGTAAGAAATGAACTTTTTTTTATAGTCGATTTTAATCTTGAAAATAGTTATAATATGACATATAATGAAATTGCTAGTTTACCGGGTGATGACCCAAGAAAGATATTTTATGTATTTACAAGAGAAAATAATGATAAATATTATGAGTTATATAAAAATAATAAACTAGGTCAATTAATATTAAGGAGGATGGAATATATGGTAGAAAATTTTGATGCAATATTTTATTATGATAGAGATAAATTTAATGAGCAAGTAGCCAAAGAAGTTGGTTTTGAAGAAGGAAAAACCGCAGGAATGGCTATTGGTATAGACAAAGGCAAAAAAGAAATAATTTTAAATCTACTAAAAGCAGGGATGAATGAATTAGATATTATGAAGTACTTAGGCATCACTGAAAGTGATCTTGAGGAAATTAAAAAGTGTAAGTAAATAACTTATGCTTTTTTGTTAATATTAATTTGTACCCCTAGAATAATAAAAAAAATTATGGTATACTTTTTTATAGTAGGGAGATTACAATGGAAGAATCAAAGAAAAAAAATAATATTATATTAGATTTTATAACATCTTTTATTTATATACCAGTATATTCATTACTTGGAATAAAATTTGTACTTTGGGATATGTGGGTAATGCTATTTAATTATTTTGCTTGGCAACTTGATAAAACAGTTAATGGAAAAGCTGATAAAGTTGAAACTAAAGAAGAACAAGAACTTTTATATCAAAAAACTAAAGGTAAAAAGAAAAAGAAACAAAGAGTCTATAATTATAGCAAAAAAACTTTAGCAAGATATGAAAAAATGAAAATAGAACTAGCTAATGACTTAAGAACAAGTGGAGCTACCCGTAGTAAAACACCAAATGTTTATCAATTTACAGTAAGAAATGTTCAAGGAGATGGTCAAATATTTACTGCAACAATGTCTGGACTTTCTAAACTTGATATTAATGCATTTTTAGTAAATAAAGGTTATGAAGTATATCAAATTAAAACTAGTAAATTAATTAATTTTTTAAATGCTGATTCATCTTTTATATCAAGAGAGATGTCTAAAAAAGACTTAATATTTTTCCTAACACAACTTTCTACTTATTTAAAAGCTGGTATTACTTTAAATGACGGAATGAAAATATTAACAACTCAAATGAATAAAAATAAAAATCGACAAAGAGTATTTGAATCTATTTGTTATGAACTTCAACTTGGAGAAACATTTTCAAATGCCCTTGCAAAACAAGGTAACTTATTTCCAGCACTTCTTATCAATATGATAAAGGCTGCCGAGGCCACTGGAACATTACAAGAAACACTTGATGATATGGCTAATTACTATACTGAAGTTGATAATACTCATAAAGAAATGGTTAGTGCTTTAACATATCCAGCAATTATTACTGTATTTGCAATTGCAGTTGTAACTTTTATTATTGTCTATGTTGTACCACAATTTTCAACTATATATGGACAAATGGATATACCTATAACTGGTTTAACATTATTTTTAGTGAATTTAAGTAATTTTTTAACTAAAAATTTAGCTTTAATTTTATTACTTATTGTTGCCTTAATTGTTTTAAATATTATAATGTTTAAAAAAGTTAAAATGTATCGTGTTTTTATTCAAGAAATATCTATGAAATTACCGGTAATAAAAAATATTATTATATATAATGAAATAGCAATATTTGCTAAAACTTTTGCATCACTTTTAAGAAATAATGTATTTATTACTGAAAGTATGGGAATTTTAAGTAAAATTACTAATAATGAAATTTATAAAGCAATAATGTTTAAAACAATAGACAATATTGTTATGGGAGAAAAAATATCTGATGCTTTTAAAGATCACTGGGCTGTTCCTGATGTTGCTTATTATATGATAGTTACTGGTGAATCAACTGGTCAACTTGCTGATATGATGCAAAAGGTTAGTGATTATTATCAAGTTATGCATAAAAATACAGTTAATGCATTAAAGAGTTTAATAGAACCAATTATGATTGTGTTCTTAGCAATTATGGTAGGTGGAATATTACTTGCTGTTATTGTTCCAATGTTTAATGCGTATAATCAAATGATTTAGGGGAGTTTTATGGAAGTATTATTATTTATAATTGGTGCATGTTTAGGATCTTTTTTCCTAGTTGTAGGAAAAAGGCTTCCTATAAATGAAGATGTGCTATTTTCAAGAAGTAGATGTGATAAATGTAAGAAAGAGTTAAAATGGTATGATTTAATACCTATTTTTTCTTATGTTTTTTTGAAAGGAAAATGTAGATATTGTGGAGAAAAAATTAGCCCTCTTAATTTAATTGTAGAAATATTTATGGGACTTTTCTTTGCTTTAGGTTATCATTTTATACCAATAGGTTATAATTTTTATGCTTATCTTGTACTTTCAAGTTTAATGATGTTAATTTTTATATCTGATTTTTCTTATTATATTATTTTAGATTCACCACTTATTATATCAAGTATTTTACTTTTTATATTAAAGTTTATATTTTTTGGTTATAAAGATGCATTAATAAGTATTGTAAGTGGAATATTACTTTTTCTTGTAATGTATTTGATAAAAATTATTGGTGATAAATTATTTAAAAGAGAAAGTTTAGGTGGAGGAGATATAAAACTTGCTTTTGTTATTGGCTATGCCTTAGGATTTAGATTATCTTTAATCGCTATTATATTATCATCATTTTTAGCACTTCCTTATTCTGTAGCCTCATTAAAATTACAAAAAAATAATGAAGTACCTTTTGGACCATTCCTAGTATCTTCATTATTTATAGTTTTTCTTTTTCAAGATAAATTTATTAATATTTTAGGCTTTTTTAACTAGCAAGATATGCAAGAAGACCTGCGATTACAGAACCAACCATTAATATTAATAATGACCATGCAATAAATTTTTTATCTTTCTTTTTCATATTATAAGTCCTTTCTAATTTATTTTTCTCTAAACAACTATACATCCATAAGACATATTTATGATACCATATATTTTAATTTTTGTAAAAATTTATACTTTTTATTTACACAAATTTGACATTTTATTAAATATGTGCTAAAATGTCCTTTGTTAGAGGGGTGTTTTTTATGAAAGATAACAATGTTGTAAAAAATGATAAAAAATTTAACTTAAATAGACCCATTACAGGTGTAATTCAAAATGATAGGATTTGGGAACAATGGTATGATCCAAAAAAAATGAATGAGGATTTACCTAAAATGAATCAAGCTGATTATGAAGAAATGTGTAATAAAGATTATCCAAATGATGTTATTTTAAATAATCGTGGTCTTAAAAAAATTACTAATAGTGAGTTTATTGCTATGCGTAATAAATTTATTCGTTCTTTAAAAGCAATGGGTATAGGTAAGGGAGATAAGGTAGTATCAATTGCACTATCTACTCCTGAATTAATAGCTTTTAAATATGCATGTGCTTATGTTGGGGCTATAACTGCTCATTTTAATTTTATGGAAGATAAGGATAAAATGTATAAACATATTAAACTTTTAAATCCAAGTTTAATTATGTTCCTTGATATTTTAGAACCTAACGTTTGTGAAGTATTAAATAGTGAAGAATTTAATAATATTAAAAAGTTAAGACTTCCAGTTTCTGCCTCAACTCCAGCATTAAATGATGAAAAATTTAAAACAGCACTTTTCACGCTTAATAATAAACTTCAAAATAAAAGTGTAAAAGGGGCTATAAGTTTAGGTAAATTTGTAAGCTATGGACAGTATTATAATGAACCTATGGAAAGTGTTTACGAAGATCATCTTCCTTCAAATATAGCTTTATCCTCAGGTACAACTGGTGAAAGTAAAGCAATATTACTTTCTCATGATGCAAATAATGCATTAGCAAAACAACATGAAATTGCTGATTTAGGTCTTAAAAGAGGAGAAAAGAATTTAGCACTTGTTCCACCATTCTTAGCATTCTGGGATGCTGATATAATTGGTATGGCAATGAGTCTTGGTCTTGAAAATATACTTGAAATGGATTTAAGTTATGAAAGTGTTCCAAAATATTTAGCTAAACATAAACCAAATTATGGTATATGGAGTCAATATTTATGGGATTCAGTACTTTATGATAAAAATAAAGATGAATATATTGGAAATCTAAAAAAAGTGGTTATTGGTGGTGAAAGACCTGATATAAACCAAGTTAATAGATTTAAATCTGAAACAGGTATAACTCAAGAAGCAGGTTTTGGTGCTAGTGAAATGGATTCATGTTTTAGTGTAGCTCATCCAAATTGTAATATGATTGGTTCTTCAGGACTACCACTTCCATTTAATAATGTAATGATTAAAGATAGAAGTTTTAATGATTTAAGTTATAATGAACCAGGTAGAATATGGGTTACTGGACCAGCAATGATGAATTGTTATTATAATAATCCACAGATGACTGATAGTGTAATCTATACTGATAAAAATGGGGTAAAATGGTATAATACTAAAGATTTTGGTTTTGTTCATGATACAGGTAGTTTATTTGTCCTTGATAGAGATCAAAAGCCACTTGAAATCAATTCAAAAGAAGTTAATTTAATCTTAATTGCGGAAAAAATAAAAGAACTACCTTGTGTTAAATTATGTAAATTAAATCATAAGGATGATAAAATAGTTTGCCATGTATCTTTTGATGATTTATGTAATAAGACTCAAGAAGAGTGTACAAGTGAACTTTTAAATTATTTAGATAATGTCTTTACTGCTGAAGAAAGACCAGCTTACTTAGTAATTTATCCATCACTTCCTAGAACTCCTCTTGGAAAAGTTGATTATCAAACATTAGACAATCTTGCAAATAATATTGACTGTGAAGTTATTGAACTTGAAAAAAATAATATAAAAGTTTTACATAAGTAGTTTAAAAAAATATAAAAATATGTTATTCTTATACTAGGTGGTAGTATGAAGGATAACATATTTTTTTCTATAGTAAGTTTATTTTATAGTATAATGCTTATCATAGTTTATTTTTCTAAACAAAGAATTGATAGTGATGAGAATGCTATTTATAAAAGATTGATTTTAACAAATTTTTTAGGACTTATTATTGAAATATTTCCCTCGACACTTGCAATAAGAGTAACTAATAACTTCAATCCTAATTTAGCAATATTTATTTTAAAATTTATTTTATATTATTTTGTAGTATGGATTTTAATATTTACTTATTATATTTATGTTATTAGTTCTAAAGATAGGTATAAAGAAAAAAATATTTATTTATCTAAAATAAATAAAATGAAAAAAATTATGTATTTTATTTGCATTGTATCAATTATTTTAGTAACTATTTTACCTTTATATGCTAATGATATAAATTATACTTATGGACCAAGTGCTAATTATGTATATAGTTTAAGTGGAGTAATGATTACATTTATAGTATTTATGCTTATTAGAAACTTTAGAAATATTAGGACTAAAAAGTATACACCAGTATTTTCATTTATTTTTCTTGGTATTATAACGATGATTGTCCAATATTTTAATCCAGAACTTACACTAATGATACCAATGGAGACATTTGTAACTTTTCTAATGTTCTTTACAATAGAAAATCCAGATGTAAAGATGCTAAATGAATTATATAAAAATAAAGAAATAATGGAATCTAATTATGAAGATAAATATAATTTCTTATTTGAAATAACTCAAGAAAGTAGAAATCCTCTTAAAAGTATAGAAAATATATGCTCAAATATCGAAGAGGAAAAAGATATAAAAGTGATCAAAGAAAATGTTAAAGATTTATCAAATTTAGCAAAAAGATTAGATTTTACCATAAATAATGTAATGAATGTATCAACTCTTGATGCTCAAAAAATAAATATAATAGATAAAAAATATAATTTAAAAAAAGTATGCGAAGAACTGGCAAAAAGAGTATCTTTAGAAAATAAGAAAGATGTTGAGTTTAAATATAGTATACCCCATAATGATTTATATTTATATGGGGATGATATGAAAATAAAACAAGTACTTTATTCATTAATAGTAAATTCATTAGAAAAAACAAATGTGGGGTATGTAGAGTTTAAAGTAAATGTAATTGAAAAATATGATTATGCTAGAGTAATATTTATGGTAACAGATTCAGGACCTGGTATAGAAATAGATAAAATAAATGAAATATTATCTTCGACTGGAGCTCTTGATAAAGAAGAAGTAGAACTTCTTAATAAAAAAGAAGTAGATGTAAAACTATGTCAAAAAGTAATTAAATTAATGGGTGGAAACTTAATGATAAAAAGTGATTTAGGAAAAGGTAGTGAATTTATCCTTACGATAGATCAAAGAGTATATCACGATGAAACAAAAAGTATCTTGGTAGGATATGAAAATGTGGTTAATAACTATCAAAAAGCCTTAATAGTATCACAAGATAAAACATTAATAAGTAAAGTAAAAAATATTTTAAATAAAAATGATGTATCATATTCAGTGTTATATTATGGACTAGATGCAGTAGATAAAATTAAATCACATAAAAAATATGATTTTATTCTTATAAGTGATGAGATGAAAGAAGTAAGTGGCTTATCAACATTAAAAGAAATGCAAAAGATAAAAGGATTTAGTTCGCCTTGTATAGTAATGCTTAATGAAAGTAAAAAAGGACTTGCAAAACATTATATTGAAGATGGATTTAGTGATTATATTATAAACGAAGATAATGATAGTTTAAATAAAATAATTCAAAAATATTAAAGCCAACATGGCTTTTTTTAGTTGACACAAATTTGACATTTTACTAGTTTTATGATAAAATTGGTGTAATTAAGGGGGATATAATGAACAAAAATATGTATCCAAGTGATATTAAACCTTGGAAAAAATATTATGAAAATTTTGAAGAAAATTTTGTAGTTCCGCAAGAGTCTGCTTTTATGTTGTTAGAAAAAAGTGCTAACAAGATGCCAAATAATATAGCAATTAATTATATGAATTTTAAATTAACTTTTAAAAAGTATATAGATAAAATAATTAATGAAGCAAGTTCACTTAAAAAACTAGGCGTTAAAAAAGGTGAAATAGTTCCAGTTTTTCTTCCAAATATACCTGAGGCTAGAACTACAATTTATGCTTTAAATATTATTGGTGCAATTGCTTATCCAATTAATCCACTTCTTCCTCCAAAGGAATTTGAAAAACTTTTAATAGAAAACAATGTAAAAAATTTATTTATGTTTAATATGTTTTATCAAAAATATATGTTAGCAATACAAAATAGTTCTGTTGAAAATGTTATTATGACATATGGTACTGATATGATTCCTAAATATATTTTAAAATTTAAAAATATATTTGATTGTTTGAAAAAAGAAAATAGAAATACTTTTATACCTGATTCAGTAATTTCTTGGGATGAATTCATTATTTCTAAATCAAATGAAAATATTAAGCCTATTTTTGAAAAAAATCAAACTAGTGTAATAATTGGTACAAGTGGAACTACAGGAACTCCAAAAGGCGTATGTCTAACAAATGAAAATCTTAATTCAATGGCTCTTGAACATTTAAATGGAAGTTTAAATTTTAAACATGGAGATAAAATGCTTGATATTTTAATACCATCGATTGGATATGGCCTTTCGGTTATGCATTATGAAGGAGTATGTGGACTTGAGACTATTTTAATTCCAACACTTCAAAGTGATATATATCCTTTATTAAAAAAATATAAGCCTGATCATTTTGCTGGAGGTCCAATTCATTATGAAACTTTAGTTTCTCATCATGAAAATGATCCTTTAATTTATGGCAAAAACTTTGTTTCTGGAGGAGCGTCATTACCTAAAACTACTGAAAAAATATTAAATAAATTAGAAGAAAATGACACTTTTGAGGAAAAAAATATATTTGTAAGACAGGGGTTAGGATGTACAGAAAATGGTGGTGCAAGTACATATGCTAAGAAAGGCGCATATAAACCTTATGGTGTGGGAATTCCACTTCTTTATGAAACAGTCGGTATTTTTAAACCTGGTACAGATGTTGAACTTGGCTTTAATACTGATGGTGAAATATGTATAAATGGTCCAACCGTGATGAAAAAATATCTTAATAATGAAGAAGAAACAAATAAAGTTTTAAAAAAACATAAAGATGGTAAAATATGGCTTCATACTGCTGATATTGGATATATGGACGAAGACGGTCAAATTTTTATTAAAGATAGAATTAAAAATATATTTGCTCGAAGAGGATTTAATGTCCATCCAAATGCAGTAGCTGATTTTATTAGTTCTTTACCAATAGTGGAAAAAGCATTTGTAATGGGAATAAATCATCCCGATGAACAAACGGTACCTGTTGCGTTCGTAAAATTAAAAGAGGAAATGTCCCTAAAAGAGGCTGAAAACATAATTAACGAGAACTGTTATCAGTTTTTAGAGGAAACTTCAATTCCTTATGAAATTGTATTTGTTTCGGATTTACCACTTAATCTTGGGGGAAAGGTTGATACAAAAAAACTTTTAGAATTATCACAAATAGATTATTTTAAAAATAAAGAAAAGTCATTTTCAAGAATTTTGAATGTTCCTAAATATTAAATAGCAAGTTTACACTTTGCTATTTTTTTGATAAAATTATTATGAAAGTAAGGTTGATTTATGGTTACATTTTCATTTTCAATATGTTCATTAGTTTTTATGTTAATTTTTTTAATAACATATTTTTCCAAAAGAAGATTAAAAAATAAGGATAATTCAATTTATTCATTTTTGATTATTACAAATATAATTGGTCTTATTATAGACATAATTGGTTATATAACAATGCATAACTTAAATTTAAATTCATTAGTAAATATTATTATTTCAAAATTAAATCTAATATATTATTTTACATGGTTATATCTTTTTGTCATCTATATTATGTATATTTCTAAGTTCTTTTGTTTCTTCTATATCAAACCATATAACTCCATTATTTATTTTACTAATACCAATAACACTAATTGACAATTGAGAAATATTTGATAATACATCTTTTATATAATTAATTGCTTCATTATAGTTTTCATAATAAAATGATGTCTTTAAAGATATATGTTGAGGTAAAGTATACGATACTTCACTTAAATTATATTTTTCATTAATCTTTTTACATATATTTCTTATATATTCTTCCTCTTTTTTATTAAAAACTAAACCAGTCCAAATATACATAATATCACCTCTTTTTATTAATATAAAATGTGTCGGCATATTACAAGCCAGTACTATAATTTCTCTCAAAAATAAGTATATTTTAACCTATTTTCCTTAATTTTTATGATTTTTTTATTAAAACTTGCAAGATTCCAATTCTTAAAAACTCCCATTTTATAAGGGGTTAAATGATAGTCGTCATAAATACAAGCCAACCAATTTATATTTGTCTTATTTTCATTCATTTCAATCAACTCACTTTTTTAAATCTATTTAAGTATACCACAAAAAAACATATTATAAAATTGTTTTGTAAGAATTATTTAGGATTTCCTGCTGATTGTGCGAATTAATAATTTCTTCAATAATTCCATCTTTCCAGAAAAAACCGTTTTCGTTATTTTCGATAATTCCTGCAATACCGTCATTTTCTGTGCAAACAGTAATGCATCCG
>ERZ780195.2996-NODE-2996-length-10685-cov-4.868391_pt1 | contig 10685 bp, 9 predicted proteins | sample MGYA00511017_ERZ780195 | MGnify/ENA primary metagenome ERZ780195 (study PRJEB29588, sample SAMEA2159974) | human gut metagenome | biome: human gut; feature: human-associated habitat; material: faeces | place: Denmark | collected 2008/2010 ...
GCTCGTCAAGAAGAAGGATGTTGCTTTCTCTGTTTATTAGCTTGCACAGATAGTTTCTACTTATGCAATGATGATATTTATTTAATATCTTTTCAACTATATATTTTCAATCTGCCAGTCAATAGGTTCAACACCGTTAGCCTTTAAAAATTCGTTTGCCTTGCTGAAATGTTTGCAGCCAAAAAATCCGCGATATGCTGAAAGCGGACTTGGATGCGGTGCCTTTAAGATCAGGTGCTTTGGATTTGTAAGCATCGGTATTTTGCTCTGCGCCGGACGTCCCCACAACATATACACAATCGGACGATCCTGCGCATTCACTGCCTGAATGATCGCATCCGTAAACTGCTCCCATCCTCTTCCCTGATGGGAATTTGCCTGATGCGCCCGCACCGTAAGCACGGTATTCAAAAGCAGTACACCCTGATCTGCCCATTTTTTCAGATAGCCGTTGTTTGGAATTTTACACCCCAGATCATCCTGCAGTTCTTTATAAATATTCTGCAGAGATGGCGGAATTTCTTTCTGATCCGGAAGGACAGAAAACGAAAGACCATGTGCCTGATGTTCATTGTGATACGGGTCCTGTCCCAGAATCAGTACTTTTACCTCACTAAGCGGTGTAAAATGCAGTGCATTAAAAATATCCTCTGCCGGCGGATACACAACCGTGCGGCTATACTCTTCTTTCACAAACTGATACAGCTGCCGGTAATATGGTTTGGCGAATTCCTCACGGACTGCCGGAAGCCAGTCGTTTGTTATCATTGCCATAATTTCATTCACTCCTATCTACGCACGGAGACACCGCGGTCTGCCAGATAGTTTTTCAGATCCATGATCTCCAGCTCCTTATAATGAAACAGGGACGCTGCCAGTGCTGCATCTGCATGTCCCTCTGTCAGGGCCTCATAAAAATGTTCTTTTATGCCCGCACCACCGGATGCAATCACTGGAATGGAAACATTGTCTGCAATCTGTCTGGTCAGTTCAATATCATACCCTGCCTTTGTTCCATCGCAGTCCATGCTGGTCAGAAGAATTTCTCCCGCACCAAGTCTGTTAGCTTTCATTGCCCATTCTACAGCGTCAAGCCCGGTATCAATACGACCGCCGTTTTTGTAAACATTCCAGCCGCTTCCATCCTCTCTTCGTCTGGCATCAATGGCGACTACCACACACTGGCTGCCAAACTTGTCCGCTGCATTTCCAATCAGCTCCGGTGTATTGATTGCGGAAGAATTAATGGAAATCTTGTCGGCACCTTCCCGAAGCAGTACCTTAAAATCCTCCACCGTACGGATACCACCGCCTACCGTAAACGGGATAAACACCTTCTCTGCAACCTTACGCACCATGTCTACCACCGTTGCACGGTGATCGGAAGATGCGGTAATATCCAGAAAGACTACTTCATCTGCGCCCGCCTTGTCGTAAGCTGCTGCGACCTCTACCGGATCTCCGGCATCTCTTAAATTCACAAAGTTAATGCCTTTTACCACACGTCCGTCATTCACATCCAGACAAGGAATAATTCTCTTCGTAAACACTATGCATTTCCTCCCTGCAGCTTTGCAAAATTTTTCAAAATCGAAAGTCCAACCGTACCGCTCTTTTCCGGATGGAACTGACATGCAAATGTATTTCCGGATTCTACCGATGCATGAATTGTCGTACTGTACTGTGTGGTTGCTTTCACTATCTGTTCATCCGCTGCTTTCAGATAATAGGAATGTACAAAATATACATACGGATTTTCCTCCAGCCCAGCAAAAAGTCTTCCGTCATTCTGTAAATGCAGAGAATTCCACCCGATGTGCGGAATCTTAAGTCCCGACTGATCCGGAATCCGCAGAATCTGTCCGTCCAGCACATGGAGTCCCTCTACACCCTGACTCTCATCGCTTCCCTCAAAGAGAAGCTGCAGTCCCAGACAGATGCCAAGAAATGGCTTATTTTCCGCTGTCACCTGATGAATCACCTTGTCCAGCTCGTATTTTTTCAATTGTTCCATCGCATCGCCAAATGCACCGACTCCCGGAAGAATCACTTTGTCTGCGGTCTCAATCTCGTGAAAATTACGTGTGATCACACAGTCTTCTCCGAGAAAATGCAATGCTTTTTCCACGCTTTTTAAATTTCCAGCGTTGTAGTCTATTATTGCAATCATATAGGTCTTACTCCTAAATTAACAGTCTCCTGCCTTACTTTCTGCTATTTTTTTATCCCAGCCCAAGTTCTTTCAGCTTCTGATGCAATTTTACCGTATAATCATCCCGCTTTCTGGTCTGGTAGATATCCAGTGCCTCATCCCCTGTCATATCATAATCTTTCAGCAGTGCTTTGATAATCTTTCCTCCGATCTTCTCAAGCTGATCTTCACAGCCATACTCTTTGGCATTTTTCTGGTTCAGGTCATAACGCCCATATGCACATACCAGTGCATCAAGTGCATCAATTTTTGAACCGTAATTATCAAATACGAGATATGCCTGATACTTTTCCGAGACAGCAGCAAGAGTTGCCAGCTGATGATAAAGCTTTTCATCGCGCTCCTTGATCGAAAGCCCCTGCAGCTTACGGTATGCCTCCACATAAGAACCCTGCTCATATTTTTCCTTTGCCTGACTTAAGTTTGCCTGATACCCCAAAAGATTTGTCACAATCATGACAAATGCAAACAATGACACTGCCATAAGAACAATCGCAATCACCGGTCCCTTTGGCAGCGGCGGTGTGTTATCCACTTCCTTAGGTTTTTTCTCCTTTTTCGGTTTCGGCGGTTTTGGCTGTTTGGGCTTCTTTTCTTTCTTCGGTTTTTTCTCTTTTTTCGGTTTTTCCTTTTTCTTTTCCGGTTCCCTTCCGGCATCACCGCCTGTACCTTCAAGTTCCTTTAAGATCTGCTGGTTTTCCTCCGAAAGTTCACTGACATCCGCTCCCTGTGTATTTCCGATGTCAACCGCCTGCTTTTCTTCCTCATCATCCTCTCCGAAAATAATCCGGGAAAGTTTCTGCCAGAAGCCGCCTTCTTTCTCTTTTTTCTCTTTCTTATTCTTTTTCTTTTTTTTATTTTTCCCATTGGAAGCGGTTTCTTCTGCCTGTGCCGGTATGTCTTCCTGCTCTGTAAGTTCTGGAATCTTATCTGCCACTTCTTCCTGCGGATTCATTTCCGATCTTGCAAAATCACCGATGGAATCAGTTTCTTCCAAAGGTTTTCCATCTTGATCAGAAGAAAGCATATCCCCCAGATCCGATAAATCCTGATCTCCGGAAAGCATATCCATAAGATCCGAATCCGAAAGCCCTGACAGATCCAGTTCTCCATCCTCTTCTTTTGGCAGATTGCTGTCAAACGTTCCGACTGCATCATCAAGTGTATTCACCTCGAAATCATCCGCATCGGGTGGTATTGCAGTTTCCAACGGACTTTTCCCCTGAAAACCGGTTTCTTCTTCCTTTGCTGCATCCCCTGTCGAAAAATCATCCTGTGGAATATTATCGAGCAGATCATCCAGGGAAGCGTCAATCTGTGTGGCTTTTTCTTCCTGTTTTTTTTGATTCAGGCTCTCGGTATACTCCGGAATATCTTCCTTGAGCAGTTCTTCCTCAAACTCCCTCAAAAAATCTTCTTCATTTTTCGCTTTTGCCTTTTCCTTCGTTTCTTCTTCTCCAAACAATTGCTTTTCAAAATCATCTCTCAGAACCTGTTTTGCTGCCTGCTGTTCCTTCGGATGTTCCGTTTCTTCTCCATGCATGGAATTTAATAATTGATCCAGATAATTTTCCGATGAGTGGTCTCCCATGTGTTTTTCTCCATTCCATCTGTTTATTCCATAAACCTGCAAAGGGATGTGATGAAGCCATCACACCCCTTACTGTTTTGCCGGAATTTATTTGTTTCTCTTTGCAAGTAATTCATCAATGGCATCTACAAGACTTCCGATTTCAGGTTTGGTCAGCTGTGCATCTGCACCAAGCGACTCCCCTTTTCTTCTCATTTCCTCATTTACAAGAGAGGAGAAAATGATAACCGGAAGATGTTTCAGTTTGTCATCTGATTTGATCAGCTTCGTAAGACGATGTCCGTCCATCTGGGGCATTTCAATATCGGTAATGACACAATGAACGTTCTCGTCCAATGTCCCCGCCTTTTCAAATTCCTGAATCTTGTCCCATGCTTCCTGTCCATTACATGTAACAATCAGTTTTTCGTATCCTGCTTTTTTCAGGCAGTCCGTAATCAGACTGCTCAGCAACGGAGAATCCTCTGCAATCAGAATTGGATCCTCGCTCCGGCTTCTCTCCCCAATCTGTTCAATATCATTGACCCTGAGACCAGTTTCCGGACTGATGGATGATACAATTGCCTCAAAGTCAAGAATAACAACCAGTTTTCCGTCCATCTTGATCACACCAGTTGCAACACTTCCGTCTTCTCCATTAATCGTAGAATCCGGTTTGATGATCTCATTCCATGATACACGGTGAATTCCTACCACCTGATCCACATGAAATGCCACATCAAGTTTATTAAAATTCGTGATAATAAACAGACCTTCCTGTCCATCATCCTCCATGCCAAGACACTTTTTCAGATTGATGACCGTAATCATCACCTCGCGCGGCATAAAAATGCCTTCTACGCTCGGATGTGTATTCGGTACAGGAGTAACCTTCTGGTATGACAAAATCTCCCTGATCTTTGCCACGTTGATTCCGTAATGATTATCTCCTAATGTAAACTCTAAAATTTCTAATTCGTTCGTCCCTGACTCTAACAGAATATTTGTATCCATATACGTCCTCCCGCACTTTTCTGTATTGGTAATCCCTTATGTTTATTATATCATATTTTGTAAAATTTGGGGGCATTTATTTGTATTTCAGAGAATAAATTGTATCTTTTATTTCTGCATACAGTGTCTCACCCGAAATTTTATCAGCCTGGTCTTTCGGAATCTGAAACAGTAAAACCGCTGTTTTCTTCTTTCCGCCCCTGATGGTTTCCCCATAAGAGGAAAGACTTCTGGTTCCGAGCGAAGCAGTCTCCTTTATCCTGTTTTTTCCGTCAAAACATGCATAAAATGTAATACCGAGTTTTTCTGTATCCAGCCTGACCTTTTTCTTCCCCTTATTTTTAATTTCAAACTTCATCACAACAAGTTTGTTTCCATCCTCAGGAGTTACTGCAAAATAGTCTCCCTCTTGATAGATATTCTGAACCCTGCATCCTTTGTAAGAAACGGTCAGACCCGATGCATGTCCGATTGCCTCGGCGATCGGCATCGTCTCCATCTCCTGTGTCTGGGTTTCTCCCGTGGCATCTGACGCCATGTTGTTGTCCGCACTCTGGGTATTCTGGCTCTCCGGCATCTGGCTGTCCTGTTTTTGTGTTTCCTGTGTCTCTTCGGATGAAGCGGCTGTCATTCCGTCTTTCTGCTCAATATTATACTTTGCAAGGATATGCGCCGAATACTGCACGACCAGATTTTCTTCGTCCTCTGACAAATCATACATCTGGGTTCCACAGCCTCCCAACAGGAGTATTGCTGACACTGCCATCACAGGCAGACTTATTTTCTTTTTCATACTCTTTTACCCTCTTGTCACTTTTGCCCTATAATCTATGTTTTATGGTATCATATTCTGAAAAATAAGACAATCTTTTCTTTGCATTAATTATTGGTCTCCAATTCCATCCAAAACTCCACACCGTCCGGGTGATTGACTGCACCGCATTTCTGATGAAAAGAATCCATGATTGCCTTGACAATGGACAATCCGATTCCGCTTCCACCATATTCACGTGTTCTTGCTTTGTCTACTTTATAGAATTTCACCCAGATCTTGTCAAGATCCTCTTCGGGAATCGGGTCACCGGTATTAAACACACTCGTGCGTACCAGATGGTCATGTTTTTGAAAACGAATGGTAATCTTTTTTTCTCCTGCCGCATGGTTCATGGCATTGGTCAGGAAATTCGTAATCACCTCTTCCACCTTAAACTCATCCCCCCAGACATATACCGGACCTTCCCTGTAAAATTCGATATTCACCTGTTTTTGTGCCGCCATGATGGATGCAGACTGGATCACGCCGTCAATCAGCTCCGTGATATCAAACCGTGTCATTTCCACGGTATCATTGCCAAACTCCAGCTGATTGAGTGTCAGCAGCTGCTTTACCATATGATTCATCTTTTCCGATTCATCCATAATCACATCACAGTAAAAATCACGGCTCTCTGCATCATCATTGATGCATTCTTTTAATCCTTCCGCATATCCCTGTATGAGTGCCAGCGGTGTTTTCAGCTCGTGTGAAACATTCGAAAGAAATTCTTTTCTCATTTCATCGATCTGTTCTTTTTTCTCGATATCCTGCTGCAGGCTGACGTTTGCTGTCTTTAGTTCCGAAATCGTCTCTTCCAGTGTCTCCGACAATTCATTCATGGAATTTCCAAGTTCATCAATCTCCCGGCTCACATGACGTACCGGTATATACTTTGCATCAAAATCCAGCTGTGTCATCCTTCTTGCAATATCGGATAAGGCATGGATCGGATGGGAAATTCCTTTCGAGAGAACGATGATCAGAATCACACTTAAGATGATGGCTCCCGTGCTCACCATTACAAAAAACTGGTTTGTTATGCTCGCACTTTCCCGAATGCTTTCCACAGCCGCACGCATGTAAAGATTGTTTCCATTTTTTAAAGTTCCCAGAAGAACCAGATACTCCGACTGCAGCCGTTCATCGGTCTGCCGAAGCAGCGTATAATCCTTTCCGGATGAAAGCACCTGCACACGGCTGCGGTCACTTCCATACAGCCAGTCCTCCATCTGCATCTGAAAACGCTGTGCACTGCTGTAGGAACTCCATATCAGGTTTCTGTCCTGATCTGCAATAAGCATATTGATATTTCCGTTTGCACAGATTTTCTCGAACTGCACATACGCATCATCACTGGAATCCCCCTGCTTTTCACAAATCAGCCTTACCTGGTCAAAACTGCTTTTTAACTCTTTTTCCTTATGAAAAATATAATATTTTTCCAAAAAGGTGGTATTAAAAAACCAGCACATCGCAACCGTTCCCGCAACAATGACAACCATCGTCAAAATCAGCTGCCACGTCAGGGAAGTCTTTTGTTTCTTTTCCATTTAGGACACCTCAAACTTGTAACCCATTCCCCATACGGTTTTTATATAACTTCCACATGCCCCGAGTTTATTTCTCAGTTTTTTTACATGTGTATCAATCGTCCGTGCATCCCCAAAATAGTCATAATTCCACACACTGTTTAAAATGCGTTCCCTCGAGAGGGCAATCCCCTGATTATTCATAAAATATTCCAGCAGTTCAAACTCCTTGAAACTGAGTTCTACCGGATTTCCCGAAATTTTCACCTCGTGCGCCGTCTTATCCAGAATAATCTCTCCTGCCGTCTTAAGATCGGCCGCATCGCCGATCTTATTGGTCCGGCGCAAAATCGCTTCGACACGCGCCACAAGAATTTTCGGTGAAAACGGTTTGGTTATATATTCATCAACCCCAAGGTCAAATCCCATAAGTTCATCACTCTCATCACTTTTGGCCGTGAGCATGATGATCGGGACTTTGGATGTCTGACGGATTTCCCTGCAGACTTCCCAGCCGTTCATCTTTGGCATCATCACATCCAGAATCAGCAAAGCGATCGCTTTGTCTTTATAAAAAATATCCAGTGCTTCCTCTCCATCTGCTGCTTCTAAGACTTCATAGTTCTGCCGGGTCAAAAAATCCCGTACCAGCTTCCTCATCCGGCTCTCATCATCTACCACAAGGATCTTCACTTTGTCCATCTCTATTCTGCCTCCTGTTCCGTCAGTCTCAATTCCCTCTCCTCAAGCTGGCTTTCCCGTTCATCCAGCTGTTTTTCCCAGATTTCGTATTTATCAATCACCTTATTTTCATAGTTTAAAATCGTCACATTATCTTCGCTGAGCCATGTAATCACAAGCATCCCAATGATGCCAAGTGCAAAAACAACTGCGAAAAATGTACTGATGTGAAACAGTTTCTGATAATCCCGGTTCTTCTTCCGGCGGTTTTTACTGACCACATGCTCTTTGTTTTTCTGTCTTTTTTTCTTCTGCTTTATTTCCTCTTTGCTTCTTTTTTCTTTTGAAACCATTCCTTCTGGTTCATACACCGTGATCGGAAGAATATCTTCTCTCCGGATATAGGGAATGGTATACAGATATTCCTGAAGCCTGTGCAAAAAATCATATCCGACCGGCGTGACAAAAATTTCTTTTAACACCAGTTTGTTATATAACGCCAGCACAATATCCGGATCATCCATTCTCGTATTTTTCCGGATATAGCCGATGATCTCTACCTCATGTTTTGCTGTATGTTCCTGTTCTTTTGTTTCAAATGCGTAGCCTTCTACCTGATACATAACTTATCCTCTACCATTTATAAGCACTACTGGCATCCCGTTCGGCGATTTCGCCGTCCTGATATGCCTGAATCAGTTTTTTCAGTTCCTCAATGCGGATCATCATGCGCTTACCAACGTCTGTATCCCCCACCAGAATACGTTTATCCCGGTATTCCACTGCTTCCTGATGCGATACAATATCCAATTCATCTCTTACCGCCTCGTTTGACCAGTCAAACGGTTCATGGGCAGAAAGCGTCAGTCCATAAGAATTGTACGTCAGTGTATATCCTGCAATTCCCGTTTTTCTCCGGTATGTTTTTGAAAATCCACCGTCGATCAGGATCAGTTTTCCGTTACACTTGACCGGATTTTCGCCGGCAATGCGCTCTACCGGTACATGACCATTGATGATATGCACAAAATCCCCCGTCAGCCCGAATTCTTTAAGTATATTATCTGCCGTTTCCTCTTTGTCAAACAAATGATAATACGCATTCTTACTCTCATGATGCATGGACTTGTCCGCAAGAAAATACCGCTCAAACGTTGCCATCTTACTCCGTCCGTACAAAGGAGAATCCGGTGCCGTCCAGATATACCACATGATATCCCTTCCTTTTTCCCTCTCTTTTTCATCCAGAGAGAAAAATGCCTTGCGGACATAGGATTCCAGCACATCATAGAGTGCTTTTCCGCTGTATTCCCTGCCATATACATTTACTTTCTTAAATGTCCCATCCGGATTCAGCGGCACACATCCATGATAAAGCAGATTTCCGTTGTAGACTTTATACATGCTGCCTCGTTTTAGCAGAAGCCGTACATGGCGCTGCAGTTTCTCACAGTGTATAAACGAGGTGCGCAGCCGGTTCATGACTTCCTGTTCCTCAGGTGTCAGATCATACGGATGTTCCGGATCAATGGTAGGAAAACTGGTATCCAGCATGTCATAGGTTTTTCCATCAATTTCCACTGTTTTGTTCTCGTAATTAATACGGTGCAGCAGACAGCGGTTTTCCATACCATACTCCGGCCATTTGTGGATCAGCTGTCCTTCCAGTTTAAACTTTATGATGGCAATTGCCTTATGCATTTTCCGGTTCATCAGCGTTTCTTTCTTGCTTCGTTCCTCATCCGTGGAATCTTTCAGTACAAACTGTCTGCACGGATCATCGCGGTAAGCATCCATGGCAAATGTTGCAAGCGGAACCATATTGATGCCATAACCATCCTCAATCAGATCCAGATTCCCATACCGGATACTTGTCCGGATCACAGATGCAATGCAGGCAAGCTGCCCGGCTGCTGCCCCCATCCATACCATATCGTGATTCCCCCACTGGATATCAAACGAATGATATTGTTCCAGCTGATCCATAATCCGGTCCGGTGACGGACCGCGGTCATACACATCCCCGAGAATATGCAGATGATCAATGACCAGCCTCTGCACCAGTTCCGCCAGTGCCACAATAAAATTATCTGCCTGCCCAAGTTCCAGAATGGTGTTGATAATTGCCTCGTAATAGGCCTCTTTATTCAAAACCTCCTGCTTTTCCGTAATCAGTTCCTCGATTACATACGCATAATCCTCCGGCAGCGCCTTGCGCACTTTGGATCTGGTGTATTTGGAAGATACTGTCTTACACACCTCGATCAGCCGGTACAGTGTGATCTTATACCAGTTCTCGATATCGTCCTCGGTCTGACGCACCAGCTCGATTTTTTTCTGTGGATAATAAATCAGTGTTGCCAGAGACATCTTATCTGCCGTACTTAGCGTATGCCCGAATACGTCATCAATCTTTTTGCGGACGGCTCCAGACCCGTTTCTCAATACGTGGGAAAATGCTTTAAATTCCCCATGTATATCCGACAAAAAATGTTCCGTGCCTTTTGGCAGATATAAAATAGACTGCAGATTGATAATTTCCGTAGATGCTTTTCCAATCGTCGGATACAGTTCTGCAAGCTGTTCATAATAATGTAATCGTTGTTTTTCCACTTATAATACCCCTTTTCATGAGCATACATCCGCTCATTATTCCTATGAAACAGTTTACCATAATTTCCTGCTTTTGTGCACTCGTTCACATAAAAAACAAAAAAAGAACTGTATGCCGGACGCATCAGTTCCCTTTTATGTATTTATCCTATACCTTTCGTCTTTCCCCTTTCTTTTTGTTTTCTCTGGCGCCGGTAAGATATTACGATCCCGGCAAACAGGATCAGGCCGATCACCGGGAACAAAAAC
>ERZ780195.2998-NODE-2998-length-10684-cov-2.866780_pt1 | contig 10684 bp, 7 predicted proteins | sample MGYA00511017_ERZ780195 | MGnify/ENA primary metagenome ERZ780195 (study PRJEB29588, sample SAMEA2159974) | human gut metagenome | biome: human gut; feature: human-associated habitat; material: faeces | place: Denmark | collected 2008/2010 ...
TTTCTTCGGCTTCCAGCTGGCGCTGCAGGTCGGCCCGTTCTGCGTTGAATACCACCAGTTTGCGCATACGCCCGTGCCGGGGTGGGATGCGATCACGCACGGTGTGTATTTCATCTCGGCCGCGGGTGTCAGCGTCTATGTGACTGCGGACGCGCGCATCGACGCGGTACAGCACCGCGCGATCCTTCGTGGCCGTCGCGCCGACGCGGCGTTCTGGAACGGCCAGATCCTGTCCTATCCCGAAACGCGCGCGCTGCTGCCCGAGGCAGCGAAAAAGAATTATGTCTACCACATCCCGGTCGACGAAAAGGATGCCTGCGGCGTCCGCCGCAAATGCGAACGCAACATGGCCCGCTTCGGCGCAGAACTTCCCAATGTTTCGCTGCTGGAAGCTTACCCATCACAGATCCTGCTATAAAAACGACCAGCCCGGAGCCGGGTTGGTCGTTTGCTTTATGTTAACTTATTCTTCGCTTTCCGCAGGCGCGTGCTTTTCCTTCTCCACCCAGGTCATGCCGAGCAGGATGAGCAGGATCCCGGCGGCACGCAGCAGGCTGAACGTGCCGTAGAACACGTAATCCAGCGTCAGCGACATCCCGAGATTGCCGACCAGCATCAGAACGGAGGAGACCAGCGTGTTGGAATGCAGCGTCCCGATGATCTGCAGCAGCTGCGCGAGCAGTCCGCAGATGCTCCCGAGATAGACCCACCAGGGGACGGCTGTGATGTAGCCCCACGTGAGCTCCTTCCCGTTTTTGAGCACGAAGACGAGCAGCAGCGAAAGAACCGTTGCTTCCACATAGTTGATCAGCGCGCCGTTGGCCGTGCCGAACAGCTTTCCGGCCCGGACGTTCGTCATGCGGTTGATGGAGTTGAAAAACCCGTTCAGCAGGGCAGTCAGATAATAGATCATGCAGCCGCCTCCTCAGTTCAGCACCACAAGGATCACGCCCAGCAGCACGAGCGCATAGCCCGGCAGCTGCCGCCTGCGGATCCGCGTGACCGGCATGCCGAACAGACCGAACCGGTCGATCAGCGCCGAGGAGACGAGCTGCCCCGCCGTGGAGAGCGCCATAAACGCGCTCGCGCCAACATGCAGCGTACACCAGCTGGAGGTCGCGACGATCCCGATGCCCATCGCGCCGACCAGATACACATACCACGGCGCGCCGGAAAACCGCAGCGGCTGCCGCTTGACCAGCAGATAGCCGAGCAGCAGCACGAGCGCGATGCCGTGGACAAAGAAGCAGATGCCGAACAGACTGAAGTAGTTGCCCATCTGCGCGTTGAGCGAGACCATGACGCCCTGCAGAATGCCGGCCAGAAGCAAAAATCCAAGATACAGCAAAGCCTGTCCTCCGTTTCTCAGCGCGCAGCCGCGCCGGACTCGTCTGTCAAAAAGCGGTCGAGCTGCGCTTCGACCTCCGGGCGGCGCTTGAAGCGCGGATGCCCGGTCAGCTGGCCGCGGGCCATGACCATCCCGACGTGCCGCAGCGCGCGCAGATCCTCCAGCGGGTTTGCAGCGGTCACGATCAGGTCTGCGCACTTGCCCGGCGCAACGGTGCCGGTCTCGCTGCCGATGCCGGCGAGTTCCGCGCTCCGGCTCGTTGCGGTGTAGAGAGCGAAGGCGTTGGAGACGCCGGTATATTTGTGGAAATAAAACAGCTCGCGCCAGAAATCATACTGGGTGATCCACGGGCAGCCGACGTCGTTGCCGAGCACGACGGGAATGTCGTTGGCAAGCGCGGCCTTCGCGCAGTCGATGATGCCCTCAAAGACGATCGTACCGTTGTACTGCTCGACCTCGGTCGCGTGGGTGATGGAACGGTCAAACAGCGCGTAGGGCAGGGCAGGCGAGATCGTTGTGCAGAGAAACGCGCCGGTATCTTTGAACAGGCGCAGGATCTCCGCGTCCGGCTTTGCGCCGTGCTCGATCGAATCCACGCCGTTTTCCAGCGCCGCGCGCACGCCCTGCGGCGACTCGACGTGGGCCGCAACGCGGTATCCCGCGGCGTGTGCCCGGTCGCAGACGGCCTTGATCATCTCCGGCGGCATCTTCATTTCACCCGGGACGCCCTTTTCCTTCGCGTCCATCACGCCACCCGTGATCATCAGCTTGATGAGGTCGACGCCCTGCGCCTCTGCGGCATCCAGCTGCGCGAGCGCCTCAGGAATAGAGTGCGCGGCCACGGCGACCGACCCGGCCATATGTCCGCCCGGGACGGAGATCCCCTCGTTGGCGGCCAGGATCCGCGGCCCTACGCGGCGGCCTGCCGCGATCTCATCGCGCAGCCGCGTGTCAAAATCGGCAAGACCGCCGACCGTGCGGATGGTCGTGACGCCGCTCATCAGCTCCGTCCGGGCAAAGCCGCAGACCATCTGATAGGCGATCTTCCGCGTCAGCGCCGTGGAGAGGATCGTGCGGACCAGCTTTTCGTTGTCCCGCTGCTTTTTCTGCGGCTTGCCGCTGCCCGCAAGATGCACGTGCATATTGATAAGCCCCGGCATGATATATTTTCCGCCGAGATCGATCTTTTCGTATCCCGCGGGTACCTTTCGGTCGGACACTATGTCGGTTATCTTTTCGCCGTCGGTAAGAATGCACAGCCCCGCCTTCGGCTGCATATCCTTCGTTCCGTCAAGAATCATGCCGCCCGTAAATGCGTATTTCATTTGATATGACCCTCCTGTCCGGTCTTTCTTTGTTTTTAACTATTATATCACAATCGACGGGATTTGTACAGACGCACACGCACCGATATCAGACACATTTTATTCCGCCGATACGCGGTGAGACTGCTGAGACTCTGCCGCCGTGTATAATCCTTTCAGATCCGAAGGGAGGAGATATAAGCCTTGAATCATATCAACATAAAGATCAGAAAGAAAACCGCCGTTGCCGACGCGGGCGCAGTCATCGTGTGCGGCAACAGCGACTACACCGTCAGGTTTGATTTTGACGACGAGTGGTCGGGCACGGGCGTAAAGACCGCGCGCTTTACGCGCGAGAACGGCGGCTATACCGATGTTCAGTTTGAGGGAAGTGAGGTCGCGGTCCCGGCCATAAGCAACACACGTATGCTGTATATCGGCTGCTATGCGGGAAATATCATGACGAGCACCGCGGCGCCGGTGCGGGCTGTCCCGTGCTGCACAGACCCCGCGGGGCAGCCGGAGGAGCCGACGCCGAACGTTTACGCGCAGCTCATCGAACGGTTTGACCGCCAGGGCAGGATAAGCATAGGCTCAAACGGCAACTGGTTTTTCGGCAGCACCGATACGGGCAGGCCCTCACGCGGCGAGCGCGGTGAAAAGGGAGACAAAGGAGACAAGGGCGACCCGTACGGCGCGGACTATGTATGCGAGGCGGGCACCTCGGGCATATGGTATTACCGCAAATGGGCATCCGGCCGCGCCGAATGCTTCGGCAGTATCGTCTGTACCGGCGTATCGGCGACCGAAAAATGGGGCAGCGTGTATGAAAGCGCCTCCGAATACGGCGGAGAGGCATACCCGTTCGCATTTGCGGAGCCCCCGTTGCAGATGCTTTATGTCGAGGACGCCGGAGCGGCATATCTTATCGAAACACAGTTGAACACCCAGCGCCACACTGCCGCAAACACGGGCAAATGGTATTTCTGGCGTCCTGCCGAATCGCCCGGAGAGGTCGATGTGACGGTCGGCATTTGCGTTTTCGGCAGGTGGAAAGCCGATTGACCGACACCGCGCCGAGCGCCGCCAACGCCACCGCGGCTGTCACGGCGACGGGCACGGCAAACATTATCACATTCGAAACGGCAAGCCTTTTGCGCACGGTGAGCGTGCCTCGTATTTTCCGATCCTGTCACGTAAACGCATAGACATCCCTCCGCTTATATATTACCACAGGGCGATGGCCTCCGTTTAAACAGATGTTAAACCGCAAAGCATCATCTTTTATTTTATCACCGCGGCGGCGCATATGCAACGCCTGCGGCAGATTATCTGCTTTATTTCGCAAAAAAACGCCATGCGGCGCTTGATAAACCGCGCATAACGTGATATAATAAGGCGGTATCCGGAATAATTCCGGAAAAACAGAATATCTGATGAAAATACGGTTTGAAAAGTTATTAGCTGAGTAGATGAAAAGGAAATCAGGTTCGAATCCTGAACAACCGCCATTACTGTATTTGACGTGTAAGAGCTGTAGCGCCGCGAGGCACACTGCCCTCAGTCCGGCTTTGCCCGAAAAAGGCATAGCCATATCATAAGTCAGAATACCTGCCGTATTTGGTGCCATCTTATGGTGAGAAGAGTGCAGCCGACGCTACCGGACGTCCGTGCGGATCTGCATTTTCCCGCTGCGGTGTCACGGCGGCATTGACTGCGCTCCGCCCTTGGGCGTGAGCGCGGTTTTTTTCGGACGTGACCCGGCGACGTGCGGAAACGAAAGCAAAGCAGCCGGGAAAAAGGAAGGTATCTGACCATGAAAAAACGGAACTCATTCATCCGCATCTGTGCGCTTGCACTGGTGCTCTGCCTCGCACTTGCGTTCGTCTCGTGCGGCGGCGGCATCGACCGTCTGCGTGCTGACGAGATCGCGCGCCTTGACGTTTACAGCGAAGCCGACTACACGCCCGAGGACTGGGCGAGGCTCAGCGAGATCTACCAAAACGCGGTAGATGAAATAGAGTCGCTGAAAAACAAAAAGGACATCAAAGCCTTTGACCACGAAAAGGTCAACGACGAAATGTCGAAGATCAAGACCGGCGCACAGCGCGCGGCGGAAGCCAAAGAGGAAGCCGAAAAAGCTCTCGCAGAGGCAAAAGCCGCAAAGATCGCCGCGCTGAACAACTACAACAAGGCAGACTACCGCGATGCGGAGTGGAAGGCGCTCACCGACATCATCGAAAAGGCAAAAGCCGAGATAAACGCTCTCACCGACAAAGCGGCGGTAGATAAATTCGACACCGCGGCCGTCAACGCCGAGGCGGCAAAGATAAAGACCGACGCCGAGCTTCTCGCCGAGGAAGAAGCAGCACGTCCCGCCCCGAGCATCAAGACCTCGCTCGATGACGGAAAAACATACTCCGGCAAGACCCTTACGATAGACGTTTTCGCCCGCAACTGGCAGAACGCCAAGATAGCCTCAAAGGTCACTCTCAACGGAACGGACGTTGCGGTCAACTGGGACGACGCCGAAAAGACCAGCTTTACTCTTAACTTCACCGATGGCGAAAACGTCGTTACGATAACGGCGACCGACGGCAAAAAGACCACAACGGTCACATATCACGTACAATACGTCAAGGCGGCGCCGAGCTTCGTGTTCTCGGTCGATGCCTTTACGATAGGCTGCGGATACATAGTGGAGCCGACCGTCGTAACGCTTGACGATGCCACGATAGACGCGATCGCTTCCTATTGCGCCGAGGAGCACAAGTGCGATGCGGAGTATGTAAAGGCGCATCTCAACACGGCTCACGTTCTGCTTTATCTGCTGAATGAATACGGCTACACTGCGGAATACAACGGGAAACCCGATCAGAGCTTTTATCTTTCATATGTAAACGGCTTTGATAACAGCGACAATATTCCCGACAACCTCCGCGAAAAGCTTGAGTCGAACGGCTTCAGCATAAGCGACGACAGCGACGACTCGCTCGGCGAATTCATGTATACATGGGGCAGCGGCTGGATGTACTGCGTGGACGGTGTGTTCCCGAACGTCGGTTTTGCCGACCACTATATACAGGACGGCGAAGTGATCCGCGTTCAGTTTACGCTTGCATACGGCTCCGACATAGGCGGCTCGTCTGCCATGGGCATGGGCGGCACATCCGACTATTTTGAGAATGCCGGCGAGGCACGCGACAGACTGACAAAGGCAATGGCACTTGCCGCGCAGAAACGCAAGGATAACACCAAAGAATATTCCGCGGCATTTGACGTCATATCGCAGTTCGGCATCACCGCCGCCGAGCTTGACGCCGCCACGGAAGCTCTCATGGCAATACTTAAATAATAAAAATAAAAAAGATGAAAAGATTTTCGGAACGTGCGGCGGCGCTGCTGCTGACGCTCATCCTGCTGCTTGCCGCCGCACCCGCGGCGGCAGCGGCATCTGTCGGGACCGACGATATGCGCGCGGCAGCCGACGGTATAATCGCCTGGAAAAAAGCCGACAACGGCTCAGAGCCGGGCGGCGACCTTATAAACAACGCATTTCTTGAGCTTGCGGGCACGACGCCGGGCGACTGGTTCCCGATAGGGATGAGCAGGCTCGGTGTGACCGATGATTATGACGGCTATCTTGCGTTTCTCCGCCAAAAGGTGGAGAAACGGTATGTGACAAAAGACAAGCTCAGTCGCGCCAAAGCGACAGAATGGCACCGCATAAGCCTTGCCGTGCTCGCTGCGGGCGGAGACCCTACCTCATTCGGAAAGAACGCCGACGGCTCTGCCATCGATCTCATCGCCGACGGCACATATGACCGCGGCAGGACGGCGCCGCTCGGCAGACAGGGCATAAACGGCTGGATATGGGGGCTCATCGCGCTTGATTCCATGCGATATCCCGTTCCCGATGGCGCATTTTACACCCGTGACGATCTTATCACCGCGATCCTCTCACAGCAGCTTTGCGACGGCGGCTTTGCCCTCACCGGCAGTGCGGCAGACCCCGATATAACCGCCATGGCTGTTCAGGCGCTCGCGCCATACTACAATGAGGAAAAAAGCTATTCCTATACGCTCAAAGCCGACGGTACAGCGCGCGAGGCGACTGTGAGACAGGCCGTGGATGCGGCGCTCACCGTGCTTTCGGCGCTTCAGCTCGACACGGGCGATTTCATAAGCTGGGGCACGCAGAATGTCGAAAGCACCTGTCAGGTCGCGGTGGCGCTCTGCTCGCTCGGCATCGATCCCGCCTCGGACAGCCGCTTCATCAAAAACGGCAATACACTGATCGACGGCATAATGCGCTACCGCCACGAAAGCGGCGGGTTCGTGCATTCGTACACCTACGACCCGGACAACCCCGCTTCGCTCCCCGACAAGCCGAACTCAATGGCGAGCGAGCAGGTGCTCTACACCATTGCGGCGATACTGCGGCAGGCAAACGGAATGCGCACGCTGTACGACTTCCGTCCCGAGATGAGCGACGCGATGAAAGAGCGCATACGCAGTCTTACGGACTCTGTATCCGCGCTGTCGCCCACTGCGGGAAAGGAAGAGATTTCTGCCCTTCTCGGCGTTTTTTACGCACTGCCGGCAGACGAGAGGTGCTATGTGCCGAGCTATGCCGTGCTTTCGGATGCGGCAAAAGCCGCCGGCATCGACATTGCAGCCGTTGCGGGCGCGACGACCGTTGTTGAGGACACCGACAAAAGCGGAACGGACGAAAGCATTCTTTATTTTTCGCCCACCGACCGCGCCGACGCCGACGCGATACCCGACGAGCCCACGACAGCCGATTATGTGACCGTCGTAAAGCTGCTCGACAAGCTCGAAAGATCGGACGATTTTGACGGCAAGGACGGATACATCAGCCGTCTGACCGACGCCAAAAACAAGATAGACGCGATAAGAGCGGAGATCGACGCGATAAACCGCGATATTGCCGAAGAGCTTTATCCGTTTGAGTCGATAGGACTTTCGGACAAAAAGACCGTTGACGGCATATACCGCCGCGTTATGGCGCTCGCCGAGCCCGACCGAGCACTTATCGAGCATTCAGAGGACCTTATAAAGACAAAGACCAAGACCGACGGCCTGTTTCGCGCGCTCATTATCGGCGCGGTGCTCGCCGTTATTGCGCTTGCCGTCGCGTTTATGCTCGTGCGGCGTATAAGAAAGCGCAGAAGAAAGAAAAAAGCCGAAATGGATGAGCTTGAGCGCAGTTGGGCAGATGAGCCCTGACCTTCTCATCCACGGCAGGGAGACCGGTATCGAATGAAAAAAGACATACTCGCCGTGTTTGCGATAGTTCTTATCGCGGCGGTGCTGATATGCGGCACCGAATTTCAGACGGTTGACGAATATTATCTGACTCACATCGACGATATCACGCCCGATTCGGAGACGGTATTTATAAGCATACGCTGCGACACCGTTTACGGCAACTACGACGAGCTTGACGAGAATCTGAAAGAAGGCGACTGGATCCCCGGGGACGGCGTGATACTGCCGGTGACGGAATACGTGCTGCGCCCGGGAGACAGCGTGTGGGACATTCTGAGCCGCGCGGTAAGGTACAACAAGATACAGATGGAATACCAGGGCGCCGACGAAAATCAGTTCGGCAGTGTTTATGTCCGCGGGATAAGCTACCTCTACGAATTTTCATGCGGTCCGCTTTCGGGCTGGATGTACATGGTAAACGGAGAATTTCCTCAATACGGCTGCTCAAGATACGAGCTGCACGACAAGGACGTTATCGAATGGGTCTACACCTGCGACCTCGGGCGCGACGTGGGCTGCGAATGGATGAGCGGAGGCGGCACGCAATGAACGAAAGACAGACCGCCTTCGGGCATTTTCACCCCGTGCCGGCGTTTGTGTACATCACATCGCTCACGCTGGTGACCATGTTCACCTCGCACCCCGTGATACTCGCTCTCTCGCTTGCGGGCGCCGCGCTTTTCTCGGTGTCGCTTCATACGCTGCGCGAATTCCTTTCGGATATTTCGTTTTACCCGCCGCTTTTCATTATGATATCGCTGACCAACCCCCTCTTCTCACACAACGGCGCGACGCCTCTTTTCTTCATGAACGGCAACCCGGTGACGCTTGAAGCGCTGTGGTACGGCGTCGATATAGCAGCAATGACAGTTGCCGTGCTGCTCTGGTGCCGATGCTTTTCCGACATCATGACATCGGACAGAGTAATGTACCTCATCGGACGCGCAGCGCCGAAGGCGGCGCTCGTCGTTTCAATGTCGCTGCGCTTCATCCCGCTTTTCAAAAGAAAATGGCATGAGATAAAGCGTGCGCAGATATCCATGGGCTACTATTCGGAGGCGGGATTCGTCTCAAAGCTGCAAAGCTCGGCACGTGTGTTTTCGGCGCTCGTCACATGGGCACTTGAAAATGCCGTCGATACCGGCGCATCGATGCGCGCGCGCGGCGGAGGGCTGCACGGGCGCACCCACTTTTCGCTTTTTCGCTTCACTTCCTCCGACGGCGTGCTGCTTGCGGCGGCGGTGCTTCTCGGCGGGATATCCTTTGCGGGGCTCGGCACGGGCGCGTTCCGCTTCGGCTTTTACCCGCGGATATCAACTCCCGATCTCTCGGCAAGATCCGTATGCCTTTATCTTGCATTCGCGTTATTTTGCCTTATCCCGTTCATCATCGAAATCACGGAGGCACTCAAATGGAAATACTTGCGCTCGAAGATCTGAGCTTCCGCTATCCCGGATGCACCGAAAATGCCGTCGACGGCGTTTCCCTTACCGTCCGCGAGGGTGAATTTCTCCTGCTGTGCGGCAGATCGGGCTGCGGAAAGACCACACTGCTGAAGCTGATAAAACGCGAGCTTGCCCCGCACGGAGAGCTGAGCGGGAACATACTGTTCCGCTCAAGACCGCTCGACTCGCTCACCGACCGGGAGAGCGCGCAGAAGATCGGCTATGTGCTGCAAAGCCCCGAGGCGCAGATCGTTACCGACAAGGTGTGGCACGAGCTTGCCTTCGGGCTCGAAAGCCTCGGCTGCGACAGCGACAGCATACGGCTGCGCGTCGGCGAAATGGCAAACTATTTCGGCATCGACGGGTGGTTCAGAAGCGGAACGGCAGACCTCTCGGGCGGGCAGAAGCAGTTGCTCAATCTCGCCTCCGTAATGGCAATGTCGCCCGAGCTTCTGATACTTGACGAGCCGACCTCACAGCTTGACCCGATAGCCGCACAGAATTTCATAGCCACGCTCTCCAAAATAAACCGCGAGCTCGGAACGACCGTGATAATCGCCGAGCACCGGCTCGAGGAGCTGTTCCCCACCGCCGACCGCGTGGCGGTCATGGACGGCGGCAGGATCGTCGCCTGCGATGCGCCGCGTCGCGTCTGCCGTGATATGCGCTCGTCGGAAATATTTGCGGGCTTTCCGTCGGCGGCGCGCATTGCCGCGGGACTAGGTGCGGACACCGACGACCTGCCGATAACGGTCAGAGAGGGCAGACAGTTCCTTTCGGCTTTTCCGCATAAAAAAGCCGCCGAAAAGGAGCCGGCGCTCTCATCCGAGCCCGCGCTGACGATGAAAAACGTATGGTTCCGCTACGAGCGCAGCGCGCCCGACATATTGCGCGGCACCACACTCGAAATAATGCGGGGCGAAATATTTTCCGTCCTCGGCGGCAACGGATCGGGCAAAACAACACTGCTCAGGACCGTGTCGGGTGCCGAACGCGCCTACCGCGGCAAGACCTTCATATTCGGCAAAAATATAAAGGAAATGAAGCAGACCGAGCTGCATCGCCGCAATGTCGCAATGCTTCCGCAGAACGTGCAGACGGTGTTTCTCAAGGACAGCGTGCGCGCCGACCTCACCGACATATACCGTGTGATGGGCCGCACGGGACAGGATGCCGGGCAGGCGGTCGCCGACATAGCCGAACGCCTCGGCATTTCGGCGCTGCTCGACCGGCTGACTGCGCTCGGTCCGCGCCGCGTGGTCATCACCGGCATCGTCACCGACCGCGCCTCCGGC
>ERZ780195.2999-NODE-2999-length-10678-cov-4.950579_pt1 | contig 10678 bp, 9 predicted proteins | sample MGYA00511017_ERZ780195 | MGnify/ENA primary metagenome ERZ780195 (study PRJEB29588, sample SAMEA2159974) | human gut metagenome | biome: human gut; feature: human-associated habitat; material: faeces | place: Denmark | collected 2008/2010 ...
CCAGACCTGCAATGTTCAGCAGCTGGACCAGGAACAGCTTCCACTGGGGCATCACGACATAGTCAACACCGTCGTTGATGCGCACAGCAGGTGTTTCGCGGTCATCCGGGCCAAAGGTGTTGTCCACGATCTTACCGTAGACAAAGTAGCCCACGATCAGGATCGCAAGACAGAGTAAGAAACTGATCATACCAGAAACCTCCTTTTCGGTTTTGCTGTTCCGTCTGGAAAATCATCCCATCTTTTCCATGCAGGACAGCCAACTTTCTGTGCTCATGTTAACATATTTTTCATAAAAGCGATACTCCGGTTCCGGCATACCGGCATATCCAAATTGATATACCAGCAAAGTTTTTTAGTTGCAGCTCCGTTTCCTTTTTGCGCTTATCTGCACACAAAAACAGCCGGAACGACACATCGTTCCGGCTGTGGGGTCAAATTTCTTTGCCGATCCCGGCGGTTTTTGCGGTCCTGGTTTTTACCAGTTCTTAACCGGTCTGCCCCTTACTTTACGGTCAGGGCCGCCTGACGGCGCAGCAGCTCGATGAACTTTTCCTCCTCCGGCCGCAGCCCGCCCTTGTCCGGGTACACCAGCACATCCCGCATACGCTGGTTCTGGGCCGGGCATTTTTTCAGCACCAGATGGTACTGTTCCAGTGCCCGCTGCGGCATGGGCGACGCCCACATGTAGGCCGTGGGCAGGCTCTGCAGAATGGAAAACTGGCTGCACCGCTCGTACACATGCACCCGGCGGTTCTCGTTCACCTGCCAGCGCAGGCTGCTGCCTTCCTCGCCCGGCAGCTGGAAGTCATCGTGCAGCACCTCGGTGTAGCGGTTCAGCTCGGCCAGGTCATGCACCTCGTGCCGGGCCAGAGGGCTGTCGCGGTTCACCAGCAGGCGGTACTCAAACTCCATGATCTGCTCCCGGTGCAGCCCGCGCCGGGCACAGTAGCGGCTGTAGTAGTCCTCGTCCTCCTCGGCGTAGCGCAGCAGGGCCAGATGGTAGCCCCGGCGCAGCACAAAGTCCAGCCCCTCCATGGAACCGGCCTCCCGGATGTGCACCCGCAGCTGCTCGCTGCCCGCCGCCTGCTGCAGAAAATCCACCGCCGCATAGGACGCATAGGTGGCATGGGGCAGGGCCACCCGCAGCTCTGCGCACTCGCCCTGCCGACGGCGGGCGTCAGCGTCCAGCCGGTCCACCTCCTGCAGCACCCGCTGGGCCTGCTCGATGAAGTGCCGTCCCTGTTCGGTGGGGATCATGCCGGTGGACGAGCGCTCAAACATGCGGATGCCGTATTCCTCTTCCAGGTTCTTCAGCGCCTTGCTCACGTTGGGCTGGGCGGCGTACATCTGCTTTGCCGCCGCGCTCACCGAGCCCCACTTCATGATGGCCACCAGATAACGAAGTTCCGTAATATTCATGCTGTTCCCCCGTTTTGTGTGATACTGTTTATTGTATCAATTCCCCTACCGCACTGTCAAGCCGCCGGGGCGGCAAAGACCCGGCAAAGGAACCTCTTGCACGGCGGCAGCCGGTTGCGCTATAATACGATTATACTTATCATAAATGCAAAGGAGCGCTGTGCCATGCCGGGATACCGTGTGCTGCGCATTGAAGAGCAGATGTACGGCTGTGAGGAACTGCCCGCCGGGCAGCCTGTGCTGTGCGATGTGGTGCTGGAGGGCACCGACGGTGCCTGCTGCACCCTGCCCTACCCGGACAAAGAACTCACCCGGCTGGGCATCGACGAGGGCAGCCGGGTGCACCTGCTGCCGGACGGCACCCTGCAGAAGATCTCGGAGGAACTGTTATGAAGCAGATCAGAACTTCGGCCCTCATCGGTCTGGGGGCCCTTGGTATCCTGTTCGGGCGCAAAATGCCCGGCGTGCAGGTGATTGCCGACGAAGCCCGCATTGCCCGCTACGCCGCCCAGCCGGTGGTGTGCAACGGCGAGGAATGCCGGTTTTCCTACGTCACCCCGGCCCAGGGCAAGCCGGTGGACCTGCTGCTGGTGGCGGTGAAGGCCACCGTGCTGGACCAGGCCATTGCCGACATGAAGAACTTTGTGGGCCCGGACACCGTCATCCTCAGCGTGCTCAACGGCATCACCAGCGAGGAGCACATCGAAACCGCCTACCCTGGCCGCACCCTGTGGAGCGTGGCCATCGGTATGGATGCCACCCGCAGCGGCCGCACACTGGTGTTCAACCAGGCAGGCAAGATCCAGTTCGGCGAGCGGGACGGTGCTATGACCGGCCGTGTGCAGGCCGTGGCCGACTATCTGGACGCCTGCGGCATCGCCAACGAACCCTGCAGCGACATCCTGTACAAGCAGTGGAACAAGCTGATGGTGAACGATGGTCTGAATCAGGCAGCCGCCGCCTTTGACCTGACCTACGGCGGGCTGTGCCGGTCGGCTGAGGCACAGGCCAAGATGCACGAGGCCATGCAGGAGGTCATCCGGCTGGCCAATCTGGAGGGAGTGCCTCTGCCCCGCGACAACGACGAGCAGTTTTTGCGCACTGCCATGCCCACCTTCAACCCGGACGGCATGCCCAGCATGCGGCAGGATGTGCTGGCAAAGCGTCCCACCGAGGTGGAGGAATTTGCCGGTGTGGTGCGCGCCCGCGCCAAAAAGTACGGCATGCCCACCCCCGCCAACGACTTTTTCTATGCCCGCATCCAGGAGATCGAAGCGGGCTACTGCAAGTAAGGAGGACTTTATGGACCTGAATCACGCTCTGCGTTTTCTTGGCTTTCCGGAAGATGAGATCCCCGCTCTTCTGGAAGAGGCCAACGCCTATGACCCCGCCCTTCTGGAGCGGGCTTTTGCAGACGAAGCCATGGAGTGTCTCCCATCCGGCTGCGCAAAAAAGCTGCTCGGCACCGGCCTGAGCGCCAGCTTTGTATTCCACCTTGCCATGCGGAACGTGTTCCTTTTGGTCCATTGTTTCCCTCTGGAAACATTCCGCACCGTTCTGGGCAGCGACTGGGGCGATATCCTCAACGAAAACCACGAGCGACATGCTTTTGGTGACGAGCGCGTTTACGACTTTCTGGACCGGCTGACCACTGACCATCTGACAAGTGACATCACGGACCTCTGCGATACGATCCGGGACGAACTGCGCACCGACGAAGAGTCCGAGTAAGGAGCTGCCATGCACAAGCTGTATTTTACCCGCCACGGCGAGACCGTGTGGAACGTGGAAAACAAGATCTGCGGCATGACCGACAGCCCTCTGACCGAAAAAGGCCGCGCCCAGGCCCGGGAGCTGGGCGAAAAGCTCCGGACCAGCGGCCTCCGCATCGATGAGATCCTGTACTCTCCCCTGTCCCGCGCCGCCGACACCGCCCGGGCCATTGCGGAGGCCACCGGCATTCCTGCCCGGTGTGAGCCCCGGCTCCGGGAGCAGTGCTTTGGCCGCTACGAGGGCACGCCCCGGGACGGCGAAGAGTTCCGCATCTCCAAGACCCACTTTGCCGACCGCTACTCCGGCGGCGAGAGCATGATGCAGCTGGCCCAGCGCATCTACAACCTGCTGGACGAGCTCCGGGCCGACACCGACAAGACCTACCTGCTGGTGGCCCACAACGGCATTGCCCGGGTGGTGCAGTCCTATTTTTACGATATGACCAACGAGGAGTACGCGGCGGCAGGCATCAAAAACTGCGCGTTCGTGGAGTTTACATTCTGAAAACAGAAAGGACCCGCCGAGGGTCCTTTCTTTGTTTGCGGTTATTCTGCCTTGCGGTAATGGAACTGCTGGTCTCTGGTGATGAACAGGCCGATGCTGACCAGCAAAGCGGCCAGCTCGGCGGCTGTCACGGCCAGCCAGATGCCGTCAATGCCCAGCAGGAGCGGCAGCAGCAGAACCGCCGCCACCTGAAACAGCAAGGTGCGCAGGAACGAGATGAGCGCACTGGTCACGCCATCGCCCAGGGCCGTGAAGAAGGAGGACGCATAGACGTTGAAGCCCATGATGAGGAAGCTCAGGCCATAGAGCCGGAAGGCCCGGGTGGTCAGAATGAGCAGGTTTTCATCATAGCCCACAAAGAAGCGGGCCACATGGGGGATGATGAACATGGAGCCGATGGTCATTACCACCGCAACCACACCGATGAGCTTCAGGCTCTTGCGGTAGAGGTTGTTGACCTCTTTGCGGTTATTGGCACCATAGTGGTAGCTGACGATGGGTGCACTGCCCACAGCGTAGCCCACAAACACTGCCACGAACAGGAAGGATGCGTACATGATCACACCATAGGCGGCCACGCCATCCTCGCCCGCAAAACGGAGCAGCTGATAGTTGTACAGGATGTTCACCAGCGACATGGAAAGGTTGGTCATCAGCTCAGAGGAGCCGTTCACACAGGCTTTCAGCAGCACACCGCCCTCAAACTGCGGGCGGCAGAGGTGGAGCAGGCTGGTGTTTTTCCGGTTGAGGAAGTAGAACACCGGCAGCAGGCCGCCCACCACCTGGCTGAGCATGGTGGCAATGGCGGCACCCTCTACGCTCCAGTGCAGGATACCCACCAGCAGCACGTCCAGCACCATGTTGGTGCAGCCCGCGCCCACCGTGAAGTAAAAGCCCAGATGCGGCTTTTCAGCGGTGACAAAAAAGCTCTGGAACATATTCTGCAGGATAAAGGTGGGCAGGCTGAGCATCAGCACCCGGCCATAGCGCAGGGCGTAGTCCAGCATCTCGCCTTCTGCACCCAGCATCAGGGCCACCGGCCGGAGCAGCAGCATCCCCAGCACGGACAGCACGATGCCGGCGATCAGCGCCGTTGACATGAACAGGCTGAAATAGCGGTCGGCACGGGCTTTATCGCCCTCACCCAGCGTGATGCCCACAATGGCGCTGCCGCCGGTGCCCAGCATAAAGCCCACTGTGCCCACCAGCATGGGCACGGGCATGATGAGATTAACTGCCGCAAAGGCCGTTTTGCCCACAAAGTTTGAGACGCACAGGCCGTCCACAATGCCGTAAATGGAAGTAAACAGCATGGTGCCGATGCAGGGCAGCACAAAACGGATCAGCCGTGAATAATCAAAGTGATCCGAAAGTTGAATTTTCTGTTTTGACATGGATTCTCCTTTTTGCAGGGGTGGATCACATCATCCCGCCGGGCCGCCAGCCGGTGCAATAGCGGGCGTAATCGCGGTCGGCCTGTTTGACGTAAAGGAGGAACTGTTCCCTGCCTTCCTTGTCCGTGACCTGACGGACTTTGGTGGGCAGGCTCTGGCGCTGGAGCAGCTCCAGCTCATCGTTGAGCTCTTCCTCGGTATCAAAGGCATCCAGCTTGGTCCAGTGGGTGGCAAAGAGCCAGATGTTTGCAAGGGTGTTATTCATATTCAGTCTCCTTTTCCGGGGCATCGGCAAGGATGCCGGCCCGGTAGAACGGCGCAATGGCGTTGGCATCGCCGTGGCGCACGATGGAATAGGTAATGTCGCAGTAGGGCTGGATGGCCGTGCTCTTTTCCACGGTGGAGATGAGCAGAACCTGCAGCTGCAGGCGGCGGAACAGCTCCATCATGGGGCGGATGCGGTCGCTGGTCATCTTGCTGAAGGCCTCGTCCAGCAGGACAAGGCGGATGCTGTTCTCGCTCTTCTGGTAGATCTGCAGCAGGCTGGCGCAGATGGCCACATAGAAGGGAGCCTGGTTTTCGCCGCCGGAGGAATCGCGGCTGACGCGGGAAAGATAGGCCTGCTGGCCCGAGACGGTGTTGGTCACCTTGATGTCATAGTCCAGATAGGTGCGGTAGTCCACATAATCCGAGAGGGTGGCACCGGATGTGGTGCGGCCCTCCTGCCGGGCCCGGGTGTTCTCGTCCACATCGGCCATGATCTTTTCCATCAGCTCGTCCACCTGACGCTCATAGACGGGGTCGGCGGTGGCGGCGAGGTTGTCCAGCGAGTCGCCATCGGTCATCTGCTGGTTGCCCTTGTCCACAATGACCTGATAGAAGGCGGCCAGCTGGGGGTCACGGCTGGGCTCCAGCTCAAAGCGGTAGACTTCCTCGCCGTAGGTCAGCTGCTCCATCACCTTGTTCAGCTCCCGGAACTGGCGGCGGGCGTTGAAAATATCATCCTTCATCCGGAAGAGGATATCCTTGCGGAAGCGATCCTTGCAGTCCCGCTGTGCCTGCTCCAGCCGGGCGGCGTAGCGTTCCAGATCAATGCGGACAAGGCTGTCGTGCTGGGCGCGGTACTGCTCCACCCCGGCCAGACCCAGCGGATAATCGCAGACGTAGTGCTCGTTGTAATCCCTCTGGGCGGGTTCCAGCGTGGAAGTGAGATACGCCCGCAGGGCATCGTCCAGCCTGGTCTGTGCCTTTTCGGCAGTCTGTGCGGCGGCACGGGCCGTGCGCCCGCCCGTCATCAGGCCCTTTTTGCGTTCCTGTGCCAGAGGCTCCAGCAGCGGGTGCTGTGCAAAGAATGCCTCTGCCGCCTCCCGGCTCTGTGCGGCGGTCTCCACCGCCTTACCCTGCTCTGCCTCACAGGATGCGATCTGCTTTTCGCAGACGCGGATATCGCCGCCCACCTGCTCCACAGCCTTGCGGGCAGTCTCCCATGCAGCTTCCCGGGCTTCTTCCTCGCGGTAGAGCTGCTGCAGCATGGGGTTCTCACGGCAGTCCGCCAGCTTCTGCTCCTGCGCGGCGTAGTCGGCACGGGCGGCATCCAGCGCGGCCCGGCTGGCCCAGAGTTCGGCCAGCTGTTCCAGCGCATGGCCCCGCAGGACGTTCTGGTACTGGTCGTAGGCAGATTTCAGGGTCTTTTCGGTCTGGGCGGCTTCGCGGCAGCGGTCGGTCTGGGCGGCAAGCTGTGCTTCCAGCGCGTCGGCACGCTCCCTGCGGGCATCCAGGCCGATATAGCGCTGGGGCCTGCGCAGGCGTTCCAGCCGGAAGGGATGGTGGCGCAGCAGGTCCCGGGTGGCGCTGTCGGGGAAATGTTCCAGCGTATCGGGGGTGTCGCAGCAGACGATGCGGCGCAGGATGGTATCCGCATACTGTGCGGCCAGCGGGTTCTCGCTGGTGACCTGGGCGGCAAGGCTGTCGGCGGGGGCTGTCTCCGCATGGCGGTCCGCCTTGCGGATGCCCGGGGTATCCAGCAGGCTGATGGGCCCCACCCGGTCGCCCAGCGCCACAAAGGCGCTCTTGGCGGCGGCGTAGTGGGCAGGCGGCACAAGGATATCGAACCGGCGGTCACCCAGGCAGGCTTCCACACAGTCCTGCCAGCTCTCGTCGGCCACGGTCAGCAGCTCACAGAAGATCTTTGCATCCGCTGTCATGCCGCGGCTTTTCAGCTCGGCATTCACGGCATCCCGCACTTTGGTGGCGGCATCGCCGTGGGGGTAGACCCACTTGCCGCCGGACACGGCGTTCAGCTCGGCCCGCAGGGCCTCCTGCTCTTTTGCCAGATCCGCCGAAGCCTGCCGGGCAGCAAAATACTGCTCCTCCAGCGGTTTTTCGATGCGGGCCAGGGCCTCGGTCAGGGCGGGGAGATGTTCCGCCGTCAGGCGCTGGGGCCAGAGCTCCTTCTCCACCGCAAAGCCGCTGCGGTTCAGCTGGGTCAGCAGGCCGGTGATGGTATCCGCAGTTGCTTCCAGACCATTCCTTGTCCGGGTTGCTGCATCCAGCGCGCTCTTTTTCCGGGCCAGCTCCTCGGTCAGGGCATCCAGTGCCCGGCCCGCGCCGCTGTCACCGGCCGCACCGTGGGCCGCCAAATAGGCCCGGCGGGCTTCGGCTTCGGCGTTCTTGGCGGCCTCGTATTTTGCGTTCAGGTCGGCCAGCTGGCGGCGGCCTGCATCCAGATGGCTCTGCCAGGAGGCATCCTCACCGGCATCCGCTTCGGCGCGGGCCAGCAGGGCCGCGCCCCGGTTGACAAGGGCATCCGTTTCTTTGGCAGCAGCTTCCCGGCCATACGCCACGATCTGTTCCAGCGCGGCGGCACGGGTCTGGGCCTCGGCCAGAACGGCGTGGAGGTTTTCCAGCTCCACCCGGTCGCCCTGCAGCGCTTCCAGATCCAGCTCCGGCTGGGGCAGGATGTACTGGTACAGGAACTCCCGGAAGTTGGGGATCTCGTCCATGCTGGTGCCCATCTGGAACACTTCGTTGAACTTTTTGCCCAGCGGGCTGGACGCCCGCCCGATGCCCAGCGCCCGGCAGATGCGGTCCCGCGCTTCGCTGGGGCTGCGGGTGTAGGACAGGCGGCCCACGGCGGGCTTGAAGTCCTCCTTGGCGCTGGGGGCACCGGTGCGCGGATCAAGGAAGGGCAGCTTTTCCAGCGTGATGCCGTCCTCGGAGATGTACCAGGTCTGGTCGCCGGGGTGAAGCTCCTGCATGGGGCCCTCGGATTCCACCCGGACAGCGATGACAAAGTTTGTCCGCTTGACGGTATCCCAGAACTCGGCACCGATGTATGCCACCGTGCGGCCCGGGCGGCGGTAGGCGTTCTCGCCGCGCTGCTTGGCGTGGACAGAACCCTGCAGGGTGCGGCCGCTCTTTTTATTGCCCAGGGCATTGAAATTGCGGTTGGTGGTCAGGCAGTAGCGGATGGCATCCAGAATGGTGGTCTTGCCCACCGCGTTGACACCGATCATATAAGTCAGACGGGCACAATCGAAGGTGACATTTTCAAAGTTGTGCCAGTTGATGAGCTTCAGGCGCTTTAATTCGATCATTCTTCTTCCTCCCCGCTGGCATCTCCGTCAGGCCGCTCGTAGAGGGCCAGTTCCTCCCGGGTGCGGCTGCTCTCGGCGGCGGCATCGGCAAGGTCTGCGTCCGGCAGAGCCAGCAGCACGGTGGGGAACACCTCGATGCGGCTGTCCAGACCGGTCAGCCGCCCCACCGGGCGGGCCAGATTATACCTGCGCAGGGTGCGCATCAGCTCCTCCAGCGTGCGCTGGTCCAGCCGCCGGGGCAGGTTCATCTTCTGCAGCTCTGTCTGCACCTCTTCCACCGTGACCAGCACCTGATCGGCGCTGGCGGCAAGGCTCTCCCGCTTTTGCAGGTAGAGCAACCGCAGCACCAGCAGCAGGATGCTCTCGTATTTCAGCAGCCGGGCCTGGCTGCCCTCGTGCTCGTTGACCAGGGCCGCCGCCTGCAGCGGGGCCGGGTACAGCAGCACAGCGTAGCCCAGCGGTTTGAACACCGCCCGCACCTCGGGCAGATGATCCTGCACATAGAGATATTTTGCCCGCTGATCCTCCACGCTGCCCAGCACGAAGCAGTGGTTGAGCAGGTAGTTTGCGGTCTCTTCCAGCATGTTAATCGTTGCCATCGTTTTCCTCCTTGCGGCGGGTCAGGACAAAGTCCTCGAACCGGAAGCCGCCGCGCTCCACCCAGTTGCCCGTGAGCCGGATGTCATAGTTCCGGTGCGGCGACTGGGAATAGGTATGCAGGCCGATGATGCGGGCAAAATCGCCCGGATATTCCTCCGCCAGGGTGGATGCCTCCACCTGCGGGCGGGCAGCCAGTGCCTGCTGTGCCAGCAGGGCCACGTTCTCTTCGGTGACAGCCAGCCGGGCGTAGTCCAGCAGCAATTGCTGCTCTTTGCGCAGCTGATTCGGGTCCAGCGTTTCCGCCTGCACCGGGGCCAGCGGGGCCGCCGTGCGGGGCGCGGCCGGCGGGTACAAAAACTTTTCGCCAAAGGCGGCCGCCGGGTACAGATGCAGATGGGCGGCCACCGGGCCGTCATCCGGCTCAAAGAGCTGGTCCGGGGTGCGGATGTCCTCGGCGTAGCGGCGCAGCAGGGCCGTGACGCTGCCCTGAGACGAGCGGTCGCTCAGCAGCAGGAACTGTGCCCGCTGCACGGCTCGCTTGCGGTAGCGGATGTGGCTGGCGTCGATCTCCCGGATGAGGGTGCTCATCTCTTCCAGCGCGTCCCGCTGCTGCTGGATGAGGGCCCGCACACGGGGCGCAGCCTCGCCGGGGGCGCAGCGCTCCACACGGGCGTAATCCAGTGCCAATTGGGGCAGATACGTTTCCTCGCAGGCGTCCAGCCCTTCCTCCAGATAGGCGCGGTAATTGAACAGGTTGTCGCTGGTCTTGAAGCGATGGTAAGCCGCCGCCACCACCTTTTCTTCGTACTGGTCAAACAGCTCCAGCACCTCCTGCGGGGTGCGGTTGCGGGTGAGCCGGTCGATGTAGTGGCCGATGGAGGCGTTGAGGGCGCGGAGAGAGCGGTTCAGTGCCTCAAGGTCGCCTGCCACCTCCCGCAGCACGTTTTCGTAGGGGCTTTTCTCTTCGCCCACATTCTGCAGCAGCTGCCACGCCTTGTAGAGCTTGCCGGTATAGGTGACGACCCGGGGGTTGAGGATCTCTTCCAGCGCCTCGAGAAGGGGCGTCACCTCGGGCACGAAGGCCAGCGCAGGCTCTTCCTCGTAGCTGCCGGGCTGTTCGGCCAGCCAGCCGGTGCGCCGCAGCCGTGGTGCCACCCCGCCCCCAACGCCGGAAAAACAACCCGACAACGTGAAGTCCTTCACGCCGCTGATCCAGCAGCGTCAGCGCCGCCACTATACCGTTCTGGCGGTGCTGATCCTGTGCATTGCAGCGGCCGTCTTTGTGTTTACCGGCGCCATGTCGGCGTCCATCGCTCTGCTGGGCGATGCGGCGGACAGCCTGTCCCTCTACGTCAACCGCGGCGACGGCGGCTGGCCGGTCAATACCGG
>ERZ780195.3000-NODE-3000-length-10676-cov-12.453630_pt1 | contig 10676 bp, 9 predicted proteins | sample MGYA00511017_ERZ780195 | MGnify/ENA primary metagenome ERZ780195 (study PRJEB29588, sample SAMEA2159974) | human gut metagenome | biome: human gut; feature: human-associated habitat; material: faeces | place: Denmark | collected 2008/2010 ...
ATTGTAGAAAGGTGTTGTAGTGAAATGATTAATTATAATAACAATATAGATAGTTTAAAAAAATATAAACATATTCATATGATTGGTATTGGTGGCATTAGCATGAGTGGTATTGCCGAGATTTTACATAATTTTGGTATATTTGTTACTGGTTCTGATGTTTCCAGAACTAAAATAACTGATAGATTATCTAGCCGTGGAATTTTTATAACAATTGGCCATGATACAAATTTAGTTTCTAAATCAGATTTAGTTGTTTATTCTGCTGCTGTAAAGCAAGATGATCCTGAACTTGTAGAAGCTAGAAAAAATAATATTGAAATCGTAGAAAGATGTGAATTTGTTGGTTATTTAACAAGAATATATAAAGATACTATTGGTATTTCTGGAACTCACGGAAAAACCACAACTACTTCTATGGTTTCTTTATGCTTTTTAGAGGCTGGACTTGATCCTACCATTCAAGTTGGCGCAATTTTAAAACAAATTAATGGAAATAATAGAGTTGGTAATAGTGATTACTTTATTTTAGAGGCTTGTGAATATGTAGAAAGCTTTTTAAAGTTTAGTCCTAAATCTGCTATTGTACTAAATATTGACAATGACCATTTAGATTATTTTAAAAATCTTGATAATATAATTAATGCTTTTAGAAAATATGTTGCAATTCTTCCATTTGATGGGCTTCTTGTTGCAAATGCAGATGATAAGAATTGTTTTGATTTAAGAAATTATACAGATGCTAAATTTGTCACATATGGTATAAAAAATGAAAAAGCAAATTTTGTTGCAAGAAATATTTCTTTTGACAAAAATGGTTTTGCAAAATTTGATGTGTACTATAATAATAGTTTTTATTCAGAAATCAGATTATCTGTTCCTGGTATACACAATGTTTCAAATGCCCTTGCTTGTATTGCTCTTTGCAGGCAATATGGAATTTCAAAACATACTATAAAGTCAGCATTATTGAGTTTTACTGGTGCAAATAGAAGATTTGAACTTGTTGGTTCTTATGAAAATATTAGTGTTTTTGATGATTATGCTCATCATCCAAGTGAAATTTTAGCAACAGCAAATGCATTAAAAAACAAAATTTATCGTCAATCATGGATAATCTTTCAACCACATACTTATAGCAGAACAAAAAATCTTTTAGATGATTTTGCACAAGTTTTAACTAATTTTGATAATATAATAATTACAGATATATATGCAGCCAGAGAAACTAACGATTATAATATTTCTTCTCAAGATTTAGTTAATAAAATCAAAGAATTAGGTAAAAATGCAACTTACATTTCTGATTTCGATGATATTGTTACATATGTTAAAGAGCGCGCATGTCCTAATGATATTATTTTAACAGTTGGTGCTGGAACTATAACAAATATTGGTAAAAAAATTTTATTAAAATAGACAAGAAAAAAGCTCGAATTTTTTCGAGCTTTTTTTCTTGTCTATTTTATCTTATTATCCATATAGCAATTACTGCTAATACTATTATTATTCTATAAATTGCAAAGACTTTAAAACTTCCCTTCCTTAAATAATTTAATAAAAATTTAATTACTAAAATTCCAACAATAAAACTTGTTACTACTCCTATCCAAAATGATAAACTTGTTAATGCCAAGTCTCCTAAGCTGAAAATTACTGCTGCTGCTGTTATTGGTGTTGCTAATAGAAAAGAATATTTTGCAGCACTTTCTCTATCTATTTTTAGCCATCTTGCTACTGTCATAGTAATTCCAGAACGTGATACTCCCGGAAATGCAGCAGCTAATGCTTGTGATATGCCTATTAATATAGACTGTTTTAATGTTATTTTTTCATATTTTACTATTGATTTAGAATTTTTGTCTACCCAGTATAATAAAATGCCCATAACAATTAAAGCAATAGCTATTAATATCATTTTTAGGTTTAAATTGTCTCCTATTATTTTGCTTGAGATTTTATCTAATATTAAGCTTAATATTCCCGCTGGTATTGTTGCTATTACTAATTGCCAAAATATTTTTCCTTCTATCGTCTTTTCTTTTTTTACTACTTGCTTATAGCCTCCCACTATTAACTTTATCCAATCTTTAAAGAAATACACTACTATTGCCAATAGTGTTCCCACATGTAGTGCAACATCAAAAGAATCTGGCATCGATTGCCACTTTAATAGCCAAGGAAATAAATTTAAGTGTGCTGAGCTTGATATTGGTAAAAATTCTGTTAATCCTTGTATTACTCCTAAAATAATTGCTTGTATTATTGTCATTTGTTATCGTTCCTTTCTTTTATTATATTATATATTGTTTCTTTTATATATTCTGCTGAACTTATTGGTGCTATTTTGCCAGGTATTCCTAGCGCCCATATTGTTTTTATATTTAATTGTCGTGCAACTTCAAAATCTATTCCTCCAGGTGCTGATGCAACGTCTATTAGCAGTGTATTTTTGTTTAGCAGTTCTAGCCTTTTTTTATTTAATATCAAAACTGGTACTGTATTTATTATTATATCAAACATATCTATTTTTTTGTTTAGTTCCTCATATTTTATGCTTTTGCTTCCATATGCTTCTATCCAAGTAATGTCTTTCCCTCTTGCACTGCAATACACATTAGCCTTAAATGCTGTCAATCTGTCTACAAGTATTTTTCCTATTCTTCCATATCCAATTATTAATATATTACTATTATATAGGTTTTTCTGCGTTTCTTTTATTGCTATTTCTATTGTGCCTTCTACCGTAGATATAGCATTTAATATAACCAGCCTTTCGTCTTTTAATATGTCTATTGTTTCTATTTGTTCTAATATCTCTGCAGGTACTGAACCTCCTATTAGTAATTTGTCTCTAATTTTGTTGGCAAGTGTTTGTATTTCTAATTTTTGGTTTGTATAATGTGTACATATGTATTTTCTATCTTTAGTAAATGGCGTTGGTCCTATTATTATTTGGTTTTGCAATGCTTCGTCTAAATTATTATGGATTTTTAAATTATCATTCTTTTTTTCAAAATCCAACAACTCCTCACAATTTTCAAATCCCCACGCTTTTATTTTATTTTTATCTTGTGCTAACAGTTTAATTAGTTTTACAGTTCTTAAATCTCCACCAATTATTGAAATTTCCATATTCATTCTCCTTTTATATTAATTTTAGTAATTTCTTCGAAGTGCAGGCAATTAAAATCGCCCCTACATTTTTCATAGATTACTTTACACTATCATATTAATTATATAAAAAGAGTTTTTAAAATATGTCTATCTTTCTCTGCCTTTATATTTTTGATTTTCTAATACATTTCTCATCATTTTCAAATCACTATTATTTAATTTTCCTACTATTGAGCAAGTGTTTTCTAAATGCTTTTGAACTTTTTGATCCATTGTTAGTTTTCGTTGTTGTTTTTTTCTATATTCTGCTGGTTTTTCTATATTGTTCTTTATGGGAATAAATATTGTGTCCTTTTCCATTTTTTCATATAATTCTGGTTCTATTTCTACCGCAACTTTCATATAATTTATGGCTTTGTCTTCATCACCTTTAAGCATTGCTATTTGTGCTAAATAGTAATATGAACCTGATTCAAGTTCTTTATCTTTTAAACTTTCAAATAAGTACATCTCGGCTTCATCTAGTTCTCCATATATTATGGCAATTTGCGCTAAACTTAATTTTGCGTGATATAGCAAACTATTTAATTCTGCTGCTTTTTCATAGTATTCTTTTGCTCTTTGAAAATCATTTAGCATTGTATAAGCTATTCCTAAGTTGTAATAAAGATTATAGTTGGCCGGATTATATCTTAGCGAATTTGTATATGCTGATATTGCTTCTTTGTATCGTTCTTGTTCTATCAATATGTCTCCTAATAATTCAGTACACTTAAAATGCTCAGGTTTCTTCTTTAACACATCCTGTAACAGTTCTATTGCCTCATTATTTTTTCCTTCTGCATGCATTAAATTAGCAATATTATAATTTATTTCTATTTCCTTTGGACTTATTTCTATTGCTCTTAAATATTCTGAAACTGCATTTGAGATTCTTCCTTCTTTTTCATATACTTCTGCTAAAAGTTTATGGCCTTCAAAACTCTCGGGATATTTGTTTATTAATGTAAGCAAATATCTTTTAGCTTCTGTTTCTTTTCCCATTTTTAGCATCAAATTTGCTAAAAATATATTCAACATCTCTGGAAAGTCTATTTTTTTCCTTTTTTCCAATCCAAATACTACAACTGGTAGCATTATTGATAATATAAATGCAATTAATTTTAATGTCACATTTGTACCTTCTATAAAAATTAGTTCTATAAAATTTATTAAAATTCCAATAAATTGCATTAATAATATGTATAAATACTGTGTGTTATTTTTTTTTATCATTTTAAAGAACATTGTTATAAACATGACAACAGCTATTATATTAAATATAATTTCAAATATCATATCTCCTCCAATATTTTATTTTTCAAACTTTTGGTTGTATCTTTCCATGCATTCTTCTATTATCTTTTCTGCTTCAGTTCTTCCTAATATTTGCTCTATTGTGGTAGTTTTTCCTTCTAATTGTTTATATACTTCAAAAAAATGCTTTATTTCTGCTGAAATCTGATGTGATACTTCTGAAATATCATTGTATTCATTTAAAAATGGATCTTTTTTTGCTACTGCAATTATTTTTTCATCATATTCTTCTCCATCTATCATTATTAAAACACCTATAGGATAACATTCTACTAGCGTAAGTGGAATAATATTTTCTTGGCAAAGTACTAGTACATCTAATGGATCATTATCTCTTGCATATGTTCTTGGAATAAATCCATAATTTGCAGGATAATGTGTAGATGTATATAATACTCTATCTAGTTTTAGCATACCTGTTTCTTTATCTAATTCATATTTGTTTTTTCCACCTTTTGATATTTCTATTACACCTATAAAATCATCTTTTTGTATTCTTTCTTTTGCTATGTCATGCCATATATTCATAATCGTATTCCTTCTTTCTATTCCAATATTTTAAGTCAAATTTCCATAAATGTCTACACATATACATTATTTTTTTATTTTTTTTATATTTGTATTGACAAATCTACCCACATCGTATTATAATATAACTTGTCAGTTCAAATACGCAGATGTGGCGGAACTGGTAGACGCACAGGACTTAAAATCCTGCGGTTGAATAAACCGTGCCGGTTCGATTCCGGCCATCTGCACCATAAAAGCATCAAGGAGTTCGTAAGATAAACCTTGATGCTTTTATAATAAAATTGCTAGATTTTTCTAACAAATTTCTAACAATTTTGGAAAATACTTAATTATTTAGGTATATTAGAGTCCAGATCTAATATATCTTTTTTATTTGTTTCAATATTCTTATTGCTATAAAAACTAAGTGCATTTTCAATAGCAGATGCAGATTTGATTTTTGTACTCGAATCCAAGTGTGTATATCTTTCAGTAGTTCTTGAACTTGAATGACCAAGCCAATCCTGTATTTCTCTTAGTGATATACCTTTCTTTACAAGCAATGTTCCGACAACTATGCCTTAAATCGTGGAATCTTATTTCTCTTAAATTATTATTTCTTAATATTTGTTTAAATTTATGACTAACATAGTCAGGCTTTCTTAAATTTCCTAACTCATCTAAACAAACATAATCTTTGTATTTTTTATTGTAACTATCTTTAAATATAGACATATAGTATTCTTGCATTTTTCTAGTATAGAGTAAAAGTTCCTCAATTTCTTTAAATAAAGGCAATGTTCTATAACTAGATTTATTTTTTGTCTTTCTTTTAGTAATAATTTTGGTTTTTGTTTTACTATTTTCGTTTTCATCTGTAACTGTTACTACTTTATGATTTATTGTAATTGTTTTATTTTCAAAATCTATTGCAGACCACCTAATGCCTAAAACTTCACCTCTTCGTAATCCATAGAAAGCAGTTAAATAAACAATTAATTCTAAAGGCGTGTCTTTTACTACTTTGAATAAATTGTTTAATTCATCTTCATTATAATAGTCAGCAATAAATTGTTCTTGTTGTGGTCTACCAACTTTTATAGCTGGATTACTTTGTATTAAGTCTGTTTGTACTGCATAATCTAATGCCTTTCTAATATTAGCATGATATTTTACAACTGTATTTCCTTTAAGCCCTTGTGAATATAACCAATTATAAAAATCTAAAATATGTACTGGTTTTAAATCTTCTAGCATTACTGGATTTTTAGTAAAATATTCTTTTGTTCTGCCTTCAATTTGTCTTTTATAACCTGTATATGTAGATTCTTCAACTTGATGTTTTATCATATCAAGCCATTTAATCATAAAATCTGAAAATGATATTTGTACTTTTTTATCTTCTGTTTTGGTAGTTGTAATTGTTTCTAGTTTATTTTTAAATTCATCTCTTATTTGAATAAGTTTCTTTTCAGCTTTTTTCTTACTTTCGTTTTCTTTAAATCCTGTAGATACCCATTTCATTTTTCTAATGCCATCTACATAGTAAGTTAATACTGTATAAAAAGTCTTATTCTTAATTGTTAAATATGCTGTAATGTCATACATAAAAATCTCCTTTCTTATTTTTAAACAGTATTTTTAGTTAAAAAAGCGATAACATTTATCTTAGGTATTCTGTATAGCTTTCCAACTTTAATTGCTTTTATAGTACCTTTTCGTACTAATTCGTATGCTGTTTGTTTACCAATATTTCCTAGCATTGATCGTAGTCCAGATACATCAACAACATCAGGATAATTAGCAAACATTTCTTGTGTGTAATTGTTGTCTTTCACTTATGTTCCTCCATTTCTTGTAAAATCAAAATTTTGCATATAGTTTAGTAGATTTTTTTAACCATCCCATCTACTTAAGGGAATATTATAGATAGTTTTACTTGCATAGGAATTTTACCTCTCCGCTATCAGCCGAGCGACTCCTCAACATCATGTTAAGCCAAGCCGAAGTATCATTATAATGTTCTATAATACTGGTGTTATGACACTAAATTTTAGTGTATTTTTCAATGTACTTTTATAGTTTTACAATTTTTCATTGCAAAACTATTGTAATTATGATAGCATTATAGTATAATAATTATAGATTGTCAATAACAAATTATAAAAAAATAAGAATTGTTAACTATAAATTTGGAGGAAGTATTGAAATGAAAGCAAATTTGCCAGAGAAAAATTTTTTTGATAGTTTTTATATTTGGTTTAATAAAGAAAAAAGAGAAGAATATTATTCAACACCTTTATATCTTTATAGTGTAAATAGAAAAGATGATTTTGAAAATAGACTATTAACATTATATTTTGATAAAAAAGAAGTTAAAGGAAGAACTAAAGAAGAACAAGGATTAAAATATCCTGGAAATATGTACTTTCCTTATGTAGAAAGATTTGGAATGTTTTTATTAAGATTTTTAAATGCTAATTTAGAAACATATGAATCAGCTTATGAAACCTTCTTCTTTGCCTATGGATTTGAGATATTAAAAGATATAGATGAAAATTATACTTTTGAATTAAAAGGAAAATATGAAAACGATGAAGTATATTTAAATCAGATGGAAAAAATATACAATGACCTACAATATAAGATACAAGAAATACAAGAAGAAATGAAAGCATTTGTAAACTATGTATTTAACCTTGATGAACAAGAAGAATTAAAAGAATATACACCTAGTCAAAGATTTGCTGTATATTTAATTAAACATAAAGGACAAGCATACACTTATAATAGAAATGACAATATTATTCAAGATAGCTATTCAAATAAAAATTTAGAATTATCACATTTTAATGATAGGCAATTACTGGATAGTTTTAAGAATAACACAATGCTTGTTTCTATGATAGATACACATCAAAGTGATGACTTGTCTGCTATCTGTTATGCAGTATTAGAAGAATTAGTAAAAACAACTAATAATCCAATTAAGAAATGTCAAAACTGTGGAATGTATTTTATTCCAAACTCAAGACTTGATGAAATTTATTGTGATTATCCAAAAGTAAATGGTAAAACTTGTAGAGAACAAGGTGCAGTACAAGCTTATAACGAAAGACTAAAACAAAATAAAGCATTAGCAGAATACAGAAGATTATACCAATTAAAGTCTATGGCTGTTGGTAGAAATAAAGATAATAAACAGATGAAGAAAGATTTTGATAAATGGAAAAAGGATGCTAAAGATAGAGTTAATAAATTGAAACATGGATTATTAACAGAAGATGAAGTATATGAGTGGTTAGTAAATAATAAATGATGTTAGGAGTTGAATTTATATGATTTTTTTAAGTCACAATTATAAAGATAAAGATGTAGTAGGACCAATAGCAGTATCATTAGCTAATAGATATGGAAAAGAAAATGTATTTTATGATTCTTGGTCAATAAAACCAGGAGATGGAATAATTAATGAAATGAATAATGGATTAGAAAAATGTAAGTATTTTTTCTTTTTTATAAGCGAGAACTCATTAAAGAGTGGAATGGTAAGTTTAGAATGGCAAGTAGCACTTAATAAATCTACTAAAGGAGAAACAAAATTCATACCAATAAAAGTAGATAATTCTAAACAACCAACAATTTTAATAGATAAAATATACATAGATATGTATAATATTGGAATGCAACAATCATTGCAACAAATTATTGATATAATAGATAATACAGATTCCAATATATATAATTCTACATATAGCAATGTTTATTATGAACTTAATATAATTTCGAAATCAGAAGTTGATATTATAGTAAAAGCTAGAAGATTCATTGAGCATACACCTACAATTGATGTTTCTTTCTCAAATGGGTTGTCTGAAATTGATTTTAAAATGATTGCACCACCTAACCAAAACAGTTTTGCAAGTATGACAGTATCATTGTCTGGAAAAGTAAATAATTTTAATTGTAGAGGAATAAAATCAATGTCACAAGATTTAACGCCTGAACAACCTTTGTATTTTAAAGTAAAAAATATAAATCAATTAGAAATTAATCATTTACAAGTTTGGATTGTAAATGGAGAGAAAGCTACTTTATTAAAAGTAAATAATTAGGAGGTTATGTTTATGCAAAATACGGAAACAAATAGAATTGAAAACAAAGAACAACTAAATGAAGATTTTGAACAAGAAGTAATTGCTTTTCTTAATTACAAAGAAGGTGGAATTATCTATGTAGGTGTTAGAAAAGATGGACAAGTAGTTGGACTTAAAGATGTTGATTTAACACAATTACAAATTAAAGATAGAATAAAAAATAATATACAACCTTCTACTTTAGGTTTATTTGATGTAACTGTGGAAACAATAGATAATAAAGAAGTAATAAAAGTTATAATATCAAGTGGAACTGAAAAACCTTATTATTTAAGAAAAAAAGGAAGAACTCCAGAAGGATGTTATATTAGAGTTGGTAGTAGCAAAGAACGAATGACAGAAAGAATGATAGATGATATGTATGCTAGAAGAATCAAAAATACATTAAAAGAAATTGACTCCCCTAGACAAGAGTTAACATTTAATCAATTAAAAATTTATTATGAAGAACATGGATTAAAATTAAATGATAATTTTTTACAAAATCTTGATTTATTAACAAGTGAAGGTAAATACAATTATAATGCATTTTTACTAGCAGATGAAAATACTGTTTCTATAAAACTTGTAAGATATTTAGGAACAAATAAACTTGAATTATTAGAAAATTTAGAGTTTGGAAATCGTTGTTTAATTACTGCTACACAAAGAATATTAGACAGACTTGAAGTTGAAAATACTACATATGCCAAAATAGAATACTTTGGAAGAAAAGAACAAGAAAAAATTGATAGCAAAGCATTAAAAGAAGCTGTTATAAATGCTATAGTACATAATGATTATTCTTATGGAAATTCTCCAATTATAGAATTATACTCTGATAGAATTGAAATAACATCTGCAGGTGGTTTGCCACAAGAATTATCACAAGAAGAATTTTTAGAAGGTGTTACTGCTCCCAGAAACAAAGAACTTATTAGAGTATTTAAAGATGTAGATTTAATTGAAAATATAGGTTCTGGAGTTTTAAGAATTTTAGATGCTTATGATAAAAGTTGTTTTAAATTTATGGATCATTTTTTAAGAGTTTCTTTTAAATATAAAGAAAATCCTTTTGAATATGACCAAAAAATTGACCAAGAAAATAACCAAAACGAATTAAATACAATACAAAATAAAATTCTTAATTTGATTAAACAAAACCCAAAAATAACTCAAATGGAAATTGCTAAAATATTAGGTGTTTCAAGAGAAAAAGTTAAATATAATATTGCAATTCTAAAGGTTAACAATATACTTGAAAGAATTGGTTCAAACAAAATTGGAGAATGGAAAATATTAAAATAATTTATGATGATAGAGTGGTAGTAGAAAATATTAGTTTTGATATAATTAAATGGTAAAAGAGGGATGATGAAGTGAGTAAAGAAAGAAGTAAAAGAAAAATAAGTGTACAAAAAATATTTAATCTAGTAAGTCTAATGTTCTTACTAGCATGTGTTATTTTTTATGGAGGAAGATTTATTAAATTATACATAGAAAATAACAAAGTAGAAGAAACAAATTCTATGGCTAAAAACATTAAAGAAAGCAATA
>ERZ780195.3003-NODE-3003-length-10667-cov-9.598285_pt1 | contig 10667 bp, 7 predicted proteins | sample MGYA00511017_ERZ780195 | MGnify/ENA primary metagenome ERZ780195 (study PRJEB29588, sample SAMEA2159974) | human gut metagenome | biome: human gut; feature: human-associated habitat; material: faeces | place: Denmark | collected 2008/2010 ...
ACTGATGCCGGCTGTCTGGGGAGAGCAGTATTATTTCTTAGGACCGGTGTTCCTTCTCTTTCTGCTTTTCCTCCGGCGTTTTGGGCTTGGGGAGGGCATAATGATTGCCCCAGTTTTCCGCATAGTCCTTCAGCGTGCCCAGCCGCTTGAGGGTCTTTTTATCGGAACGATTTCCGATTTGGCAGAGCAGTTCGTAGGCGTCCTTCTTAAAGTCCAGCAGGTCATATACATCCACCAGCACTTCCTTGGCCTGCTGATCCTCACTCTGCTCAAGTTCTTCCTTGAAGGTATATAGAGCGCGGACATTGTCTGGACCTTCATTGGTCGCAACAAACTGTTTTTTTAGTTCGATATAGGTTTTCTGATATTCTGTCATTGGTCGCACCTCCCATCAATCCCACCAGAAATACCAGACAGTGGACTGCCACAGGACATCTGCCAAGGAGCCAATGCTTCCATCCTCATTCTGATCCAGATCTGGGCAGAAGCCATATTGCTCCACAGCCACTTCCATAGCTCTTTCCTTGGAGATCGGAGTCGGAAGTTCAAACTCCAATTCATCGTGGCTCATGGCGGCAGGGATGGCACCATGTTGCTCGAACCAGTATTTCGCCACTGCCATCAGGTCCGGTGTGTCGGGACACTCATTCCAATTTCCAAAGGGCAGATAGGCGAAGATCTCCCAGGGGTTCTTGACCGGAATTTTGGCCAGAATGAGCGGATAGGTCATGTGGCTATCCGAATCCCAATAGCAGGAGAAGCGGTCATTGTCATAGCCGCCCTCCATCTCGCCCAGGACTTCCGCCTCCCAGTCCATGTCATCGTCCTCGGCTTCTTCCTTGCGCTGGCCGGTCAATTCCTCCAGAACCGCCTTTCCGTCCTTGACGGGAGCGGAGAGCATCTTCTTTCGATACTCCATTACCGTTTTGAGGTCAAATTCATAAAAGTCCGCATCGTTCTCCGGGTCGGCGTTCATCACCAGACACTCCAACAGCGTTTCATCATCCGCCTTGATGAGCACGGGAACAAAGCCCTCCCGTACCCCCAGCCGCTGGGCGTAGCTGTATGCCGACATGATGGGGTCATCATCTGCCATGGATGGGAAATAGGTACACTCGCAGTCCAGATACTCCATGATGGCCTGAGCAACCTCGGAAGGCTCCAGCGTGTCCTCGTCGAAGTCCTGTCCCTGCCAGTTTTCAAAGCGTTCTTCGATCACCTCTGCCATAGCCTGATAGTAGTCCTCTTCAAAGGGGATGAACAGGTAGGCTTCATCCTGGAACTCATCGGAGTGATACCGCTCCGGGCCGAAGAAGCGGAGGGCGTTGTCGTCAACATCGGCAGGATAGTAGGGGCTGTCGCCCTCTCCGTAGTAATAGCCTGCAAAGGCACGGCCTTGCTGATTGAACAGCACAGAGAACAGACAGCCGTCCAGCTCATCCCGGATAAACTCCCGCAGATCCACGCTGGCAGGGTCGGCTTTGACCTGTTTGGCCACTTCGCTGTATTCTTTCAGGAAGTCCTCACCCATCAGGTCGTGCTCCATGCACCAGCGCAAGTAGATGGCCATGTGGTTATAAGCATTGATGGGGTCAATAGGCAGTTCCTTCTCCTCAATGCTCTCAAGGTGATAGGAAGCGTCGTCCATCTCGCCGTCAAAATCATCATTGGAAAGGGTGCTACGGGTGATAGCATTCTGGCGGGTGGGATTGACCACAAAGCTGATGCCGTTCATTTTGTCCAACAGGGCATCTGCATCATGCTCCATTTTATATTCCAATTCATCCCGGTAGAGGGGGATCACCTGATAGAAGTTGACCTCCTCGCCGCCCGGCAGGGTGCAGACCTCGCCGCCCTCCTCTGTACTTTGGGGGCCGGTGAGAATGGCGGCACACAGCTTCGTATTTTCCGCAAAGTCCTCCTCATTGTCCATGGTATGACCGAAGCCCAGCCAGGTATCGCTGGCAATGGGAAGGCGGGCCAAGGATTTCAGCAGGCGGATGGGCCAGTACCACTTTTCGTCTTTCATGGACTCCTGATCCAGCTTCCAGTCCGCAGGCAGGGCAATGGCCAGCTCCGCCCGCTCCAGCTTATATTCCGCCAGTTCCTCCGGCACATTCATCCGGTGAGCGCCCATGCCCATGGTGACCAGGGTGCAGTAGTCCCGCTCCTCAGAGGGCGGCACCACGCAGATGTCCACATGGATGTCGGGAGAAACCAGCTCATGGAACACATTCTCGAACTTGCCGAAATACTGCTCAATGTGCCCCTCGACGGCTTCCATCTCCTCCTCGGTGTAGACTTCGGGATTACTGAATTCTTCCTCATCCTGCGTGTCATCATTGTCTGAGTGGTCGCAGCTGTCATCCTCCGGATCTCCCTTTATAGGCTCGTAACCGATCTTCAGGGTCATCTGTTCTTCTGGCAGAGAGATGCCGGGGCTGCGGGTGATGGTGTGCTTATCGTCCGCAGAAAAACCGATGGTCTCGCCGTCTTGCAGCGTCACATCACACGCCAGCACATAGGAGGCAAGGCTTGCCAAAAAGTCCCGTAGTTCCTCCGGCTCAGCGTCGGTGTTCAACACCTCCATTTCCTCCTTGCCAAACACATCCATGCCGTAGGTGTAGCCGTTTAGGCCCCCCTCGCTCCGGTACAGGCCGAACCAAACCCAGTTGAAGATGGGCAGTTCGTCCTCTTTGAGCATATCGGCAAGGCCCTCATAGAAACGAGGCTCAAATACCACGCCGCTGGTGTAGACACCGGTGGCGTATTTCTGCTTGCAGCACACTGCCATCGCCTTGGTGAACAGCTTACCTCGTTCCAGCAGTTTTTCCTCCTCGCCCAACACAGCCACCATGATATGGGCCTTGTGCGCTTTGGCCACTTCTACGGCCTCTGGCCACATATAGTTGTTTTCGGCGTTGATCTCTGCTTCATTGTCCGGGATGTGACCGTGGAATAGTGTCACAATCAGCATCATATTGCCGACCCGCATTACCACAGCGTCATTGCTGTTCTCAACATCTTCGTCGCCCTCATCCGGCTCCTCATCTACGATACCCCATTCTTCCCGCAGATCTCGAATCAACTGCTCCTTGTCCCACTCTGCTTTGGAGAGGAGCACAGATCCGGCAAAGGAACCCTTATGGTCGGTTTCCTCCTCGTCGGCGTCATCCTCAAGACCCCCTGCATCTTCATCCGGATCATAGAGGGATTCATGCTCCAGTCTGCGGATAAATTCCTCAAAGCTATCTGCCAGATGGGTAATTTTATAGTCATTTTCCTGATCCACATGGACTACCGCAGGCTCTCCCTGGGAACCGCAAGCCCGGTAGTCCAGGAAAATCATATCGTGTCCGGCGCTTGGACAGTCGCAGATGGCCACACCGATGGCAGGATACTCCCACTCATCGATCATAAACTGGCTGCCCAGCTCTCCACAGAGGGAGCAGCTCTTTTCTCGTCCGATGCCGAAAATGCCGGTGATGGCCACATGGTCATCTGCCCAGCAGGTAGGTTCATCGCAGGGATAGCAGGTGTTCACCGGAATGCCGCCGTTGTGCTGCTTCATCAGCCAGATGTAGGCGGCGGGCAGCTTGTAGCCCAGTTCCTCCTCCACGCTGGCAATCAGCTCATCGGAAGGCGGCTCACTGACATATTCTTTCAGTGCATACCAATTATCATCCCAGAAGTTGGTGAGGTCGAAGCCCTCAAATGGGGTATCACCGGGCACGAATTTGGCCTTCTTCTTCCGGCTGCGCTGGTGTTTCCGGATCTCCGCCTTACACTCCCGAATCACCGCCGGAGCATTTTCATCCTCCGGGTCCAACTCTGCCCACCGCTGGGCGTAGGGAATGGCCTTTTCCTCCTGGCCGTAGAGATACTGATAGCCATAGGCCATCCGCATATTCCACTCCGCCTTGTCCTGGCCTTCCTCCCGGACGGACTCCAGCACCTCAATGGCCCTCAGAAGGGCTTTGTCTCCCTTGGATTTCAAAGTACCTTCGTCATGGTCCCCGATGATGGCGTAGTTCTCCAGTGCACGGGCCAGGGCGTAGGCGGTGCGGTAGTTCCTCCAGTTCTCCGGGATGGCATTCAGTGCCTGGATACAGCGGGTGTACTCGTCTTCGGCGTTCCACTGCTCCAGCTGAGCGAAGAATGCTTCGGCGTTCTGTTGGGTATAAGGAATATAGTCCATGCCCGTCAGCGTTTCGTCCAACTCGTCATCCTGATTCTTAGTTTCTGGCCCATCATCTTGTTGCTTTAGGGGTACAGAACCTGCTTCACGGCGGAAGGTGTGGAAGATGGCCCAGGGGATGTCCGTGCCTTCAAAGAACTCTTTCGCCATGTTCAGCGCCTCTCGGATGTCCCAGGCGATGAAGTCCACATAGCCGCAGTAGAGGCCGGTTGCCCCGCCGGTGAGAGTGAGCACTTCCGAACCATCCCCGCCGGTGAGCACTTCCTCCAGTTTGTCCCGGAAGTCGAAAATTTTCTGACTGCCTTCCTCCTCCCGCAGGGTATCCAGGGGATAGCAGAAGAAGCCCGCCACCGCGCCGTCGGCATGGAGATCGTCCATAAAATCATTGTCGGCATTCAGATAGCCGTTGATGAGCGGCACACAGCAGGTGGAACCGGCCATTACATCCAGCCGCCAATCGGCGTCCGGGTCCTGTTTGGGTTCCATTTTGTAACCAAGGTAGCTCTCCAGATAGGCTTCCGGGTCGGTGGAGAGCTCCAGGCCCTGCTCCCGCAGTTTGTCGGGCAGCTGGGACAGGAGGAAGGACGGCTCTGCCTTGGGTTCCTCCAGCACATCAAAGCTGTCTATGTATCTCATGTGGGGGATCTCACCCAGCACCTGATCGGTGAGGGTGGTGAGCATCCACCAGGCCCGGCCTTCTTCCTCCCGGAGCATAGGCAGCAGCTTTTCGCAGTAAGCGGAGATGGCGAAGCTGTTTTCACCCTGCTCCTCCAGCCAGATCTGCACATCCTCCCCGGAGATATCCCAGCCGTCCTCGGTGCGCAGGCCGATGTTCTGGAGGGGCTGACGGCCCACCAGGATGTTCCAGTGCTCCAGCACCTCCTTGGGGGCGTGCTTCTGGAAGTAGACCAGCTCAAACAGCTTGACCTTGTCGCCCTCCGGGGTGAGGATCAGCTCATGCTTTTTGCCGTTGAAGCCCATCTCGAAGGAGATTTCGTCAAACGCCTGGTTCAAAGCCCCTTCCATTGGGGCCACGAGTTCTGCGCCGCGGGTGTAATCTTTGTCCTCATCCATCATCTGGCGCAATTCTGCTTCCATCTCGGCAAAGGTTTCCCACCAGTTCTCTGTCCGCTCCCGGAAGCACTCCCAGAACTGCGGCAGAGAAATACCCTGCTTGCACCGTTCGATAAACTCTTTGGTGTCATCGTCACCAGGGCGGACTTCCAATGCCTTTTCAAAATATCGCAGAGCCCGGCCCTCCTGATCCAGATAAAAGTAGGAGTAACCCATGCGGAAGTTCCAGTAATAATCGTCCTCGAAGTATTCCTCATGGGGCTTTAGCAGAGCGAGGGCCTTTTTGAGCATTTCTTTGCAAGTTGGCTTATGTGGGTCTGCCAGATTGTTATAGGCACGGGCTAACTCACTGTCCATCTCAGGGGTACGCTCCTCGGCGGGGATGGCCTCCAGCGCATCAATAATTTTATGTTGTTTGCTCTCCTCATGCCACTTCTGGCACTGCTTCAAAATATCCATATCAGGGTCCTCCTCGTCCTCATCTGGTTTCCAGTCTTTGATCAGCTGGAACACGCCATTTTCATCCCGCTCAAAGGCGCAGGGAGCGGGGGTGTTCAGCAAAGGGATGATGTCGGGATCGTCATTGCAGATCGTGTTCAGCTTGTAGATCCCGGCGTTGTTAGGGTCGTCCATGTACTCGTCGCTCTCATCACCGGCGGTAAAGCGCCAGCCGCTGTCCCAGCCGCCGTCCGGCTCCTCCCGGTAGCAGTAGCCAATCTTGCGGCCCTCTACTGTGATGCGGTTGGTGGCGATGCAGCCATCGGCACCCTTCCAGTCAGGGAGCAGAGATTTCACATCCTCCGCTTTCACATGGTAGTCCCGGTTGCGGCCAGCGGCCTCGTACAGTTCCTTCCGCAGCGCCTCCACATCCCGAGCCATCTCCTGGATCTCCTCGTTGTCCATCATCTCACTGAGGTCATATTCCAGCGGATTCTGGGCAAAATCCGCCAGTGCCTTGTTCATGGCGTCATGCTCCTCTGGCGTGACGGTGATGCGGATGCGGCGGGCAGGGGTGTTGTACTCGTCCAGATCCTGAAGGTTTACACTGCCGCTGACGCTGCACTCCAGTAGGATGGCGGCCAGATCAGTGACCACATCAATGGCGAAGTGGAAGTCCATCTCCACGCCATCGGAGTGTGTAAACTCCAGATACTCCACGGTCTGGCGGAAGTCCCAGTTTTGTTTGTCCAGCCCAATCTTGGCAAATATCTCGCTGAGGGGGATCTCCTCTTTCTTCTGGTCTTCCAAAAATGCCACAAGGTTCAGACTGTCATCGGAACCGCCAATAAAGTTGCCCCAGTATTTTTTGATATACATTTGTCGTGCCTCCTGTTCTGAATCCAGTCGATCAATGAGCTGATTCAAGTGTTCCAACCACGCAGGAGCGATCTCACCGCTGTCCTCGTTCTTCCAAAGATCCACAATCTCACGGATGCCGTCCTCGTCCGGCACCTCGTTTTTGATGTCGGTGAGCTGCCGCAGCAGGAAAGCAAGGGCTTCTTTGGATGCTGTGAAACCGGTGACTTTATCCCATATAGCTTCTTCATGATCGTAGTCCAGCTTGCCATTATCCTTCCATTGGAAATACAGCTCCGCCAGAGCCATCGCAGTATTGTCAAAGAGGAAGTCGATTTGTGAGAAGTCAGCTCCCAGCATGACTTCCTCTTTCATCAGTTCGATCATCTCGCCCAGATCCATTACCGGATGCTCCGGTACATATTCATTTTTGAGGATGTCCAGTACATCCAGCCCTTCGTCACGCTCTAATGCTTTTATGCCCCATGCTCCCATGTCGGCACCTCTCTTTCTTTATTTTGTATCAAGCTTCTATTGTCAATCATAGTTCTCCAGCCGAATGATAGGCCGATAAAAGTCATAATCTCCGTTTAGTTCATTGTCCTCCTGCACTTCCGGCTTACAGTGGGGCGAACAGGGTAGGAAACCGAGAAATGGGCCCAGCCCACCGCAGATATTGCATCCGCCATCACCGCCGCAGGTGGTAAGCCTATCAGCCTGCACCACTTCCCGCATATAGGGATCGTAGGCGATGGACAGGCCGAAGAAGTTGGGTTCCTCCATGTCATAGGGCCGGTTCTCATCCTCATCCATGTCCTCAAACCAGCGCAGACGCATGGAGTAGTCTAACCCATCTCCCCACGGGAACAGGGTCCGACACCCGCCGCCACACAGGTAGGCCCACTCGTCCGCCGTGGGCAGGGAGAAGCCCCTGTTTTCCAGCATGGCAAGGAGTTCATCGTAATCAGTGCGGTTATAGATCCAGGTCTGAAATCCATCTTCCGTCCGCTCAATACGGGCCGACTGATGCAAGGTAAGACTGCTGCTGTCACTCCAGGCAAAATCACGGAATTCCTTCAGCCAGTCAGGGTGGGCAGTCAGCCTGGGATCGTCCATTTTGACTGGCTCCCAGTTAATTTCCTCCAACTCCCGGCCCACCAGCATGGGGCCAATGGCCACTTGCCGGACGGGAGCCATGCTTTCCCGGATCATCTCCTCCGGGTTCTGCGGTTCCATTTCCCATTCCCGGAACAGATACTCCAATTCCTCCCGGCTCTCCTGATTCAGTCCCACGGCAAACTGCTCCCAGCCCAGGGTGACGGTATCGCCGGGAACAAAGACAAACTTCCGGCCATCTTTTTCGAATATGCCGGTGGTGCTGCTCTGGCCCCAGCGGTCAAAAGTATGTAGATCAAGAAAGGTCATAGTATAACGAGCAGCCAGGCTTTCCATCAGTGTCTGCTTCTCGGTGGTGTCCATTTGATTGAATTGGGGACGGGACAGTTTTTCGTTCATAGTAAGTTCTCCTACAGCCTATCCAGGTTTTCCTGTAAATCGCCCTGCATCAAGTGCTGGGCAATGGCTTGGTTCAGTGGCTTATGGGGGTGATAGGCTGCCTGCTCTACATCGTGGAGGCACTCCGCCATCAATACCTCCGGAGAAATGCCTTCCCGTTTGCCATAAAGATGGCCGAAGGCATAGCACACAGACTTTAGAAAGTCAAAAATGTAGTCGTGATTTCCGCGCATACTGGGCAGATCATTGAATGAGCCCATACCACCGTATGCCCGAAGATGGTGGGCAACCTCCCGCTGCTGGTTCCAGTCCTGAATGTCCCGCTCCAGCCAGCCGATCCAGTTTTGGAACTCTGGATGGTCTGCCAGAAGGATGGAGCGCAGACAGGTCAGAGCCTCGGTATAAATATCAGACTGTTTCATTGGCCATCGCTCCCCCAAATACCTCCATAGAGCACACCATCTTTTCCAAGGAACAACATCCGGCTGCGAAGCAGGCTGCACTGCTCCACAGCGACCTTGTTTCCGTCACAGGTGGGAATAGCCTCCTGTTTTTTCCCAAGGTGATCACCATGAGCGGTAAGGAAGTAGAATTTATCCCGTTGCTGGTATCCGCCTTGAAACAGGAAGGTATTGCCGGACGGGGCAACAGAAAAAGCTCCGCTTCCTTCGATTGGCAGTTCAAATACAAAGTCCTCTTTGAAGTTCGTCCGCACCAGCCGGAATTCATCGTAATAATGAAACCACAGGTTTTCTTCTTCGTCCAGGCTGATGGCGTAGCAGTCATAGATGGAATAGTTCTCATTCTTCCAGAGAGGAGTTCCCTCCGATGTCCATGCAATCAGGCCGCAAGCACCCAGAGGTTCATCCCAACCGTAATTACCAAATACACCTTCGTCAAAGTAGCTGGTAATGATGGTGCCATCTTTTTTTACCACACAGTCTTGAATGCCATCCCCCAGGCAGAAACGGGACAGCACAGCTCCGTCCCGGCTGACGATCCAGGCGTTCTGGTCGGGGCCGTTTTCCCGATAGGCGCATCTTGCCCCCAGCAGGAGGAAGTGATCACCTGCGGGCCGCAAATAATGAAACTGGAACTTCAAGAGGCCAAGAGGAAACAGCGTCGTTTCCAGCACCCGCTGTTCCGCCCAATCCAGCTGGATTTCCACTGCGGTATAGGTGGAAGGAGTGCTGAGCCAGTCCTTACCCTGTGTTTCGGACGGCTGTTCCATGAGAAGATAGACTTTTCCATCCCTTGCCGTGAAAAAGTCTGTCACTTCTGTGCCCTCCAGATGTTTTTCCCGGCGCAGCTGGTCCAGGTCAATGATGGAGAACAACGGCAGATTTTTGGCTTTTATAGGTTTGTTCATAGTGTCTCCTCCTGGCTACTTTAACGCTCCATCATAGGTGTGGCTTTCCCAGGCGGCCTCAAATTCCGCCTGCTCTATGACGCAGGCGTGGAACTCCTCACCCCAGACATGGGCGTTCAATTCCTCCACGGTGGGGATCGGCGTGATCTCGATGGCGCCGTCGTAAAGGTCAGGGATATTGCGGGTGCGGCCATCTGCAAAGATGTCAATGGAGTGGAGGGCCAGCCGCTCATTTTCTGTATCCACTTCATAGAGGATCACCGACGGTTCTCCCTCCGGTGCGTCCTCCCAAAAAAGCTTGATGTACTCCATCATTCCATTTCCCTCATTTGAACCAATGCCACCCCGTCATGGTGCCGGTTACCTCATCTATCTGTATTGCAATATCATAATTGCCGCGACAGCCCAGCAAGGCCGCGAGATGATCGTTTTCCATAATCAAATCACACGCTGTCCCACCGATGATGACATATTGATTTTCAAAACCTTGAAATCTTTCCTTAAATTTTGTAAATCCACTGACCATTACTCATGCAACCTTCTTTCCTGCAATTCATCTACTGCTTCTTCAATTCTTTCATCATTTGTATCTGTAAAAGATAAAACAAGTGAAATATCATCAGCACTGTTATCCTCTGAAAATTGTTTTGGGTTGTATGCCCATAATTCAAGTCTGACCTGTTTATCCGGGTCTATCAATTCATCAGTCAGCAAGGCTTTATCATAATCTTTCTCACTAATTGCATAGGTAACAACTCGGCTTGGATTTAGCATTGTTTTTTCAGAAAGTGCCGTTTCCCCTGCAAAGACCATATTTGCTGTAACTTGCGTCTTATCTATATATCCTGCTTTGCGGACAGGAGTCGTCAAATATACTTTTGCTTTTTCAAATAATTCATCTCGCTTATATTTTGACTCAATAAACTTGTTGACACCGTCTTTTGCTACCAAAAACAAATCCGTCGTTTCCAACTGCTTTACTGCTCTGGTCAAGGTCATTGCTGTAAACGGAAGCACTTTTCCGGCTTCTGAAGTATACAATCGTTTTTTCTTACTGTACAGATAAAATAAAAACAACTGCTGCGTGGAGTAAACAAACTTACCCGTCAGCTTTTGGGGTTCTTTTTCATCAGAAAGCATTGTCCCAATGAAAGGAAGAAAGACCTGCTTATCAGTAATAAACGGTATATTATTTTCTATAAGACTTTTTCTTCG
>ERZ780195.3016-NODE-3016-length-10641-cov-2.721519_pt1 | contig 10641 bp, 8 predicted proteins | sample MGYA00511017_ERZ780195 | MGnify/ENA primary metagenome ERZ780195 (study PRJEB29588, sample SAMEA2159974) | human gut metagenome | biome: human gut; feature: human-associated habitat; material: faeces | place: Denmark | collected 2008/2010 ...
GGATGCACTGGGCGGCGGAATCGGCCCGCTGATCGTACTGGCCGGGCAGAAATTCCACCGCAAAGCAGCTTTCGCCAAGGGGCGCGCTTTCTTCATAGAGCACATCGACCGCCGGTTCGGAAAACACCTGCCCGCAGGCGGCGGCAAATTCCGCAGGTGTGAGGGAGAGCCCGAGGTCCGAGCGCACGGCTTCGAGATAATCACCGCCGGCGGTCAGAAAGCCGCTTACCGTGCCTCGGCGGCGCGGGCGGGCAGAGCATCCGTTCATCTGTTTTCCTCCTCTATCATCTTGCCGAGGCAGACCGAGCCGTATTCAAACGACGGGTCCTCGGCGGTCCCTGTCAGCCGCACGGGCAAAAGCCTTCCGTGCGGGTTTTCCGTGGCGGGAACGCGCACCTCGATGAACGAACCGGTATGCCCGACGGCAGTTGCGCCGTCAAAGGTCTCGAAAAGCACCGACGTCATCGGGCTGTTATTTACGGCATCGTCGAGTATTTCTTTTCTTATTCCGCGCTCAAGGTCGGAGAGCACCGCCGCGCGGCGATGCTTTTCCGGTTCGGGTATCTGCCCGGGCATTACCGCGGCAGGCGTGCCTCGGCGTGGCGAGTACGGAAAGACATGAGCTGCGAGAAAGCGTGCGCGGCGCATGAAGTCGAGCGTTTCGGCAAAGTCCTCTTCCGTCTCGCCGGGAAAGCCGACGATGACGTCGCAGGTGAACTGCACGCCGGGTATCGCCGCACGCAGGTCGTCGAGCACCTTCATGGCGCGGTCGGCGTTGTATTTGCGGCGCATTGCCGCAAGCGTGCGCGAGCAGCCGCTCTGGAGCGATATGTGAAAATGCGGCGCAACGGAGGAAAGGCGTGATATTTTTTCGATGAATCCGGGGCGCAGGAGCGACGGCTCGAGCGAGCCGAGACGGATCCTCACGCCGTACCGCCGCACTTCGGGCAGCGCGTCTGCGGCGCAAAGGAGCTCCTCAAGACTTGTGTCCCCGAGGTCGCGCCCGTATGAGGCGACTTCTATTCCCGTAAGCACCACCTCGCGCGCGCCGCCGCGCACGAGCCCCGCTATTTCTTCAAGCGCCGCGTCCTGCTGCTTTGAACGCACGGGACCGCGCGCGTCGGGAATTATGCAGTAGGAGCAGCGGTTTTCGCAGCCGTCCTCTATCTTGACGTATACGCGCGTGCGGGAAAAAGCCGATATCGCCATAGGCTCAAATGTGTTGACGCCGAACGCGGGAACATCCGAGAATGCCGCGGCACTTCTGCCGCGTGCAACAAGACGGTCGAGCTCGTCTATCGCCGCGAGCTTTTTTGTATTGCCTATAACGGCATCCACGCCCGCTATCGCCGCGAGCTCGTCGGGGGATGTCTGAGCCAGGCAGCCCGTTACTATCACAAATGCGCCGGGAGAACGTGAGCGCAGACGGCGTATCATCTGACGCGATTTGCGTGCCGCCTCAGCCGTGACGGCGCAGGTGTTTATAATGTAGGCGTCGCAGCGCTCCTCGGGCGGGAGCACGGTGTACCCGCGGCGGCGAAGCTCCTCTGCGGCGGCTTCGCTCTCATATTGATTTACCTTGCAGCCGAGGGTGAGAATACCCACGGCGGGCTTTTTTTCGTTCATCCGGACACCTTCCGTTTTTTGCGTTTCTTTGTTTTTATATTGTATCATAAAAAGCGCTCCTTGTAAAGATTTGCCCCGCTCGGGAAACGCTAAAAAGCCGTGCCGAAAGAAAAATCGAAAAATTCGTGAGTTACGACGAAAAAATGCTTAAAAAGTATTGCAAAATCCGATTTGGTGTGATATAATGTAGCGTAATTGCGGTAACAGGCAGCATTTTATATAAAGCGAGGTGTTAAAAGTGAAAGAGGGTATCCATCCTAAATACGAGGAAGTCACTATCCGGTGCGCATGCGGTGAGACCGTTCGCACCCGTTCGACCAACCCGAAGGGCGGAGATATCAGAGTCGAAATTTGCTCAAAGTGCCATCCCTTCTTTACCGGCAAGCAGAAATTCGTTGATGCAGGCGGCAGAGTTGATAAATTCAAGAAGAGACTTGAGGCAAGCAGCAAATAAGCTTTGTTACGAAAGTGGGGGCAAGTTGTGCGCAGAAATGTGACGGCTTGCCCCGTTTCGTTTTTTTCTCCGTTTTTCATTCCACCAGAAAGGAAGCGGAAAAGACATGATATTGAATGACATCAAAAGCGATGAGAGCAGCGTGCGCGCGGTGCTCGTGGGCGTTGACACGTCCGATATGAAGGAGGGCGAATGCGACGTTTCGCTCGACGAGCTTGAAAGGCTCGCCGACACCGCAGGAGCGGACGTTGCGGCGCGCCTCGTGCAGGCGCGTGAAAAGCCCGATGTGAGGACTGTCATAGGCAGCGGAAAGCTCGCGGAGCTCAGGACGGTCTGCGAAGAATGCGGAGCCGAGCTGTGCGTTTTTGACTGCGAGATGACGCCGTCGCAGATAAGAAACGTTGAGGACGAGCTGGGAGAGGTGAGAGTCATAGACCGCTCAATGCTCATACTCGATATTTTTGCGCAGCACGCGGCGACTGCCGAGGGCAAGCTGCAGGTAGAGCTGGCGCAGCTCAAATATACCGCGCCGCGTCTTGTCGGCAAGGGCAAGCAGCTCTCAAGGCTCGGCGGCGGCATAGGCACCCGCGGTCCGGGCGAATCGAAGCTTGAATCCGACAAGCGCCACCTTGCAAGGCGCATAGCGTCGCTCGAGGCGGAGCTCGACGCGGTGGAAAATACACGCCGCACGACACGCGCGGCACGCGAGCGCAGCGGACTGCCGCGCGTTGCGATAGTCGGTTATACGAATGCGGGCAAATCCACGCTCCTGAACCGACTGACCGATGCGGGCATTCTTGCCGAGGATAAGCTGTTTGCCACGCTTGATCCCACAACACGCAAATTCACGCTGCCGGGCGGCGAGAGCGTTTTGCTGACCGACACGGTCGGGTTTATCAGAAGGCTGCCGCACCACCTTGTAAAGGCGTTCCGCTCGACGCTTGAAGAAGCGGCGCTTGCCGATATACTACTGCACATTGTCGATGCATCCGATCCGGAATATCCCGATGAGATGAAGGTGACGGAGGACCTGCTCACCGAGCTGGGTGCGGGCGGAAAGCCGGTACTTACCGTATACAACAAGTGCGACCACGAGGCTGAGGGCATACCCGCTCCCACGGTGGTGCCGAACGGCAGAAACCGCGCCGTCTGCGTTTCGGCGCTGACGGGACAGGGGATAGACGAGATGGTCGCAATGCTCGAGAAGATCGTGCGCGAGGGAAAGATCCGCGTGAGATTCAGATTCCCGAACAGCGACGCCGGGCAGCTTGCGGTGCTTTACAGACTGGCGGCTGTCGAGGATGTTGAGTACGGCGACGAATATATCACCGCCACGGCGGTAGCAGATGCGAGAACGCGCGGCGTTCTTGAAAAATACGAACTGAAATAAAAAATACCGCGGTGATGCGGGAAAAGGAGGCAGCTATGGAATTAAAGCCGTATAAGACTCTCGGCAAAAAAGGCGAAAGCCTTTACGAGGATCGTCGTTCGGAATTTCTCGGCTGCGCTGTTCCCGTGTCATCCGAGGAAGAAGCTGCGGAATTCGTGCGCAGCGTAAAAAAGCAGCACCCCGCGGCGCGGCACAACGTGTGGGCATATGTGCTGCGCGACGGCGCCGAAAGGTATTCCGACGACGGTGAGCCGCAGGGCAGCGCGGGGATGCCTGTGCTTGAGGTCATGCGCAAGTCCGGTATCTGCGATGCCGCGGTAGTGGTCACGCGTTATTTCGGCGGCATTCTGCTCGGCACGGGCGGGCTTTTGCGCGCTTATTCGTCGGCTGCAAAGCAGGCGATAGCCGATGCGGGAACGGTAAACATGATACCGCTTGTGCTGATGACGTTTTCGTGCGGATATTCCGACCATCGGAAGATAACGCTCGAGCTGCCGCGCTTCGGCGCTGCGGTCGAAAAGACGGAATTCGGCGCAGAGGTGGAGCTTACCGTTTCGGTGCATACCGAAAATGCCGATCCGCTTGCGGCGCGTGTCACCGAAATGACCGCCGGAAGAGTCGGTGCGGTGCGTTCCGGTATGAAATACGGCGCCGAATAATGCCGATATGCTCCATTATCGAAAATTTTTATAAAAAATGTGCCGAAAAAGAAGCATTTCGACGTTTTTGTGCGTATATTATATATGAGAGCCGAAATTTTGCCGTCCGTGCGGCAAACAACTAAAATAAAAAGGAGGAACGGAGATGATCCCTCGTGAAGTCATCGAAGAGGTCGTTGCGCGCAGTGATATAGAGCAGATCATAGGCAGTTATGTGACGCTGAAGCGTGCCGGCTCGAATCTTGTCGGGCTCTGTCCGTTCCATAATGAAAAATCACCGTCCTTTACCGTTTTTCCGAATGACCAGCATCCGCATTTTTATTGCTTCGGCTGCGGTGCGGGCGGCGATGTGGTCACATTCATAAGAAAAGCCGAAAACCTTGATTATGTTGCCGCAATAGAATTTCTTGCGGCGCGCGCGGGTATAGAGATACCTCACGACGAGGCAACGGCGCGCGATTCGGTTTCGAGAAAGCGGATACTTGAGATGAACCGCGCTGCGGCGCTCTTCTTTCACAAGTGCCTTTACGATCAGCGCTACGGCAATGAGGCGCTTGAATATCTTACCGGAACGCGACAGCTTACCGGGGCGACCATCAAGCACTTCGGGCTTGGGTATTCGCCTAATGACTTCGGCATTCTGACCTCATATCTGAAGCGCCTCGGCTATACCGATGAGGAGATGACCGCGGGCTTTCTCTGCGGTATAAGTCAGAAAACGGGACGGCCTTACGATTACTTCCGCAACCGCGTCATGTTCCCGATAATCGACGTGGCGGGGAACGTTGTGGCGTTCGGCGGACGCGTGATGGACGACTCAAAGCCGAAATACCTCAATACATCCGACACTCCGGCATTCAAGAAGAGCCGCAACCTGTTTGCGCTTAACTTTGCAAAGGGCAAATGCACCGAAAAAATGATCCTTTGCGAGGGATATATGGATGTGATCGCGCTCCACGCCGCGGGATTTGAAAATGCGGTGGCGACTCTCGGTACGGCCATAACCGAGGAGCACGCGCGGATAATGGCGAAATACACGAAGGAAGTCATCATCTGCTACGATTCGGACGAGCCCGGCATAAGGGCGGCAAACAAGGCGATGCGGGTGCTCGGCAGCGTAGGCGTCGAGGTGCGCGTGCTGCGGGTCGAGGGCGCGAAAGATCCCGACGAATTCATAAAGAAATACGGCGGGCCGCGTTTTTCGCTTCTGATAGACAAGAGCAGGACCGGGTTCGAGTTCAAATCCGAATCCGTGCTTTCCAAATACGATGTGAAGGATCAGCAGGGACGGCTGCGCGCAGCCGAGGAACTTGTTAAGATCATTGCCGACTACTACTCAAACGTTGAGCGCGAGATATACATATTCCGCGCGGCGGAAAAGCTGTCGCTCCCCGCGGACGTGATACGAAATGATGTTGAGCGAGAGCGGGCACGGCGAAGAAAGGAAAATGCCGCAGAACTCAGCCGCAGGGCGACGGCGTCGATACGCGATTTCGGCGACAGGGTCAATCCCGATGCCGCCAAGAACCCGCGTGCGGCGGTCGCCGAGGAGACCGTGCTGGGGCTTTTGCTGCTTGACGACTCACACCGTCGGCTCGCGGCAAGCGGAAAGCTCGGGCTGACGGCAGACGATTTCTTTACGGCTCTCGGCAAGCGGGCCTACGGTGATATCTGCCGTATGGAGGAGAGCGATCACGGCTTTGATTTTTCAATGCTCGGCGAGGACTTTTCAGCCGATGAGATGGGACGGCTCGAGCGCTGTCGCAAACGGCGCGAGCAGCTCTCGGAAAACGGAACGGATGTTCTGATCGCCGCGACGGATGTACTGCGCGCTGAGCACGCCAGGGACGGCGGCTCCGGCTCACTTTCGGGCGATCTTGAAGCAAAACGGCGTGCATTGGCACTCAGCAAGGATAAAACGCCCTGAAATGGAAATAATTAAACCGTATGATCCGCTGTATATTTAATTTGTACAATATATAATTGACATATACTACCGCGCGGCGGAGCCGCACACATACCGAAAGGAAAACAAAATGGACGAAAACGAAAAGAAGATGGACGTGAACGAGCTTATCGAAAAGGAAAAGAAGGGTAGTCTCGGCTCCGGTGAGTTTGACGACAGTCTTGACGATCTCGATTACGATATCGACAAGATGGACAAGGTCTACGATGCGCTTGACGAGGGCGGCATCCCGACAGGCGGCGAGATATCAAGCTCGGAGATCGACAAAATAGAGAGCGAGGTCGAAAATTTCGGTGTCGGCGAGAATATGGAGCGGATACTCGAGCAGGAGGGCGTGACCATTGACGACCCCGTGCGTATGTATCTCAAGGAGATAGGCAGAGTGCCGCTTCTCGATTCCGACAGCGAGCTTGAACTTGCAAAGATCATGACCGACGAATCAAAGCCCGCCGAAGAGCGTCAGGCGGCGCAGGACAAGCTCGTTGAGGCGAACCTGCGTCTTGTCGTCAGCATCGCAAAGCGATATGTCGGTAAGGGAATGTTCTTCCTTGACCTGATCCAGGAGGGTAACCTCGGTCTGATGAAGGCTGTCGAAAAGTTCGATTACACCAAGGGCTACAAGTTTTCGACATATGCGACATGGTGGATACGCCAGGCGATAAACCGTGCAATTGCCGACCAGGCGAGAACGATAAGGATCCCCGTCCACATGGTCGAGACGATCCACAAGGTCAACAGATATCAGCGCCAGATGCTCCAGGAGCTCGGGCGAGAGGCTACCGCCGACGAAATAGGCGAAAAAATGGGCATGAGCGCCGATAAGGTGCGCGAGATAATGAAGATCGCACAGGAGCCCGTTTCCCTTGAGACTCCTATCGGCGAGGAGGAGGATACTCACCTCGGCGACTTCATTCCCGATGAGGACACCCCGGCTCCCGCCGACGCCGCATCGCAGACCATACTGCGCGAGGTGCTAGACCGCGAGCTGCACACGCTCACGCCGCGCGAGGAGCACGTCATAAAGCTCCGCTTCGGGCTTTACGACGGCAGATGCCGTACTCTCGAGGAGGTCGGCAAGGAATTTGACATTACCCGTGAACGTATACGTCAGATAGAAGCGAAGGCGCTGCGCAAGCTGCGTCACCCCAGCCGTGCAAGACATCTGCGCGGATTTATAGACTGATATCCGCGCTGTTTGTGTCATGTCGGTGTTGTAATTTTGCCTATTGCACAAAAAATCAGAATCAAAAACGTTGTATTGCACAAAAAAATCGTGGTAATGCAAAAAACGGGAGTGATGTATTGGTGTATTGTGCACAATAAAAATGTCGTCGGAACGCGTCATAAGGTCCGTTTGACATTTTGTTTACAAATACCGATGAAATTCCGACTTGACACTATTCGGATTTTGATGTAAAATAATTATAATTCACAGTAGCAGTGCGCACGGCGGTGCGCGCCCCTTGCAAGGAGGACACGCAGTTATGAACAAAAGAGTAATAAGTCTCTTTTTCTGTTTTCTCATGCTGGTAAGCGTTGCGGCAACGGGATGCTCTCTTGTCAATACCGGTAACGGTGAGGATACCACAACGAGCACAAACACGACCCCTGCCGAGAGCGGTAACCCGATCACGCTCACAATGTACATACCGTGCGAGAAGCCCGTGGCTGAGGAGGACCGCGCAAAGGTCGAGGAAGCCATCAATAAGATAACAAAATCAAAGTTCAAGACCCAGATCAAGCTTTATCTGCCCACTCTTGACGAGTATTACAGCACCATCGAAGGTGTTATGAAGGCTCGCGTCGAGGAAGAAGAGCAGAAGACTCTTGCGGAATCCGAGCTCAAGAAAGCCATCCGCGCTGCAAAGGCCGAAGGCATCGATGCTGCGGTGGCAGAGTCGAAGTTCTATGCGGAGCACCCCGAATGGGTCAAATATCAGGAGACCGAGGCATCCTCCGACACAGAGGAGACTGTGCCCGAGACCAAACTCAACGAGCTCGGCATGCCCGAGCTGAAGTATCCCGACGAGCGTGAGAATCAGCTCGATATAATCTGGCTCGGCGGCTACGACCGTCTGATGTCCTACGTCAACGACGATCTGCTGCAGCGTCTTGACGAGGAACTTTCCAGCTCCTCCAAGAAGCTGAAACAGTATATCTATGGCGGCGCTCTCGATGCCGTAAAGACAGCCGGAAACGGTACCTATGCCATCCCCAATAACACCGTTATCGGCGAGTATACCTACCTGCTTCTTAATAAGAGACTTGTTGACAAATATAAATACACCCCGGCCGATCTCACAAACATCGTCAATTGCGAAAACTTCCTTGCAGATATCAAGAAGTACGAGCCCGACGTTCTTCCCATCGTCGGTGATGTGCCGGTAACTCTTGCAAAGTACTGGAGCATCGACCCCGACACCCTTGCCGTTGATTACGACAAGTTCAACGTCATCGGTCACTGCATAAACGACAGCGCGACGCTCGGCTCCATGTTCAGCTTCGCGGGTGTGTTCGGCAACAAAGCCGACGGTTCGAACACGACCGAATTTGCAAAGCAGCTTCTTGCCATCCGCAAATACAAGGATCTCAACTACATCACCACCGACACCAACACCACTAAGGAATACGCGGTGCGCATCGTCAAGGGCGGCGGAGAACTGGTCGAGACCTACGGCGATAAGTATTACATGAATGTTGTTGAATCTCCCCGCGCCGGATACGACGATATCTTCGGCAGCATGCTCGGTGTTTCCACCTACACCAGAAGCCTGAAGAGAAGCATGGAGATCATCACATACCTTAACACCAACTCCGATCTGCGCAATGTTCTGCAGTACGGTGTTGAGGGCGTCCACTATGAGCTTGACGATGACGGTCTGCTTCACAGACTCAATCAGAACTACATGATGGACATCAACAAGACCGGCAACGTGTTCATGGCTTACCCCGAAGAAGGTATGCCCAAGAATGTCTGGACCTACGGCAAGACTCAGAACACCGATGCCAAGACCCTTATGACCCTCGGTCTGCGCTTCAAAGAGGATGATTTCACTGTCTCGGAAAACGCGCAGGCGATAGATAATCTGAAGGCTGCCATCAAAGCGGTCAACGATTATTCCGCGCAGGTCGAAAAGAGACTCAATGAGGCAAAGACCATTGAGGAGCTTGAGACGATCATGGCAGAGGTCGCCGACTGGTTCGGCAGCGATCCCAATGTAAAGGCGATAACAAAGGCGGCAAGTGATATGGATCCCACGCCTTCTCCCAACTCCGTATACTTTACATGGCTTAAAGACAATAAGTTCATTCAGGACGAATAATATCCGCATGGATAAAAGAAACGCCCCGTGCCGCAATCTTGCGGCGCGGGGCGTTCGTGCTTCGACCGATTTCGCAGAGCGGAAGAGAAACGGGCTTCAGAAAACCGTTTCAACTACTTTTTTTGATTCGGCAGGGGAGTATCGCCATATGTCCATGTGCGGAGTTTTCTCGCAATCAACAAAATATTTTATCGGAGCCGGAACTTGAGGCAGAGTGTGTGCGTCAATGAGCACGAGCTTGACTTTCATCCTTTCGGGAATTATACTTTTTATGTAAACGGCTGCCGTGTCGCCGATATTCAGCTCATCTTCGGCACTTCCGATGCGCGGCTCCGCAAGCCCGGCAAGATTAGGCGTCAGCTCAAAGAATATGCCGTAGTTTTCTATGCTTCTGACTATTCCGGGCACTGTTTGCCCCACCGCAAAGAGCGCCGCATTTTCTTCCCATGTGCCGAGAAGCTCCTTGAGCGTAAAGGTAAGCTTGCCGTCGAACTTGTTTTTTAGCACAGTGCGGATAAGTTCGCCCTCAAACAGCCTTTGCGACGCATGCGAAATGCGCGACACCGAGAGCATATCAATCGGAATGAGCGAATTTATCCCTGCGCCGATATCAATAAACGCGCCGAATTTTTCAAGGTGAGTAACTTTTGCGTCGATAACATCACCGACGGACAGATTGGAAATATAATTATCCATACACTCCTGCTGCACAAGGCGGCGCGAAAGAAGGGCTACTGTCTCCCCGCCGAAATCGCCGATGCCCGTAACCTTGAAACAAACAATTTTGTTGACCTTTGAAATGAGCGCAATGTCGCGCACCGAACCGTCGGAAATGCCGAGCGCACCCTCTTTGTACGGAATGACGCCGTGAATTTTGCCGAGGCGAATATGTAAATTGCGCGCAGTGTCGCAAACGGTGACTCTGCCCTCAAAAATTTCTCCCGCTTTGACGGCGGTTTCGACCTCGCCGATGTTTTCAAATTCCTTTAATAGAGCGGGATTTACGCCCTCCGGCAAAAATTTCATAAAATTTCATAACCTTTCATTTTAAAGCATACTCTGCCGCCTAACTTTTGACGGCAATATAAGAAAGTTGCGGCAAAAATTGCGCCGCACATTTTGCATTTTTCGGTATTTCATTTATATGCCGCTAAATATTTAATTATGTTGATAAAGGCAAAATATGGTGCTATAATATATAGGATTAAAAATAAATATGTTTA
>ERZ780195.3017-NODE-3017-length-10636-cov-3.947737_pt1 | contig 10636 bp, 7 predicted proteins | sample MGYA00511017_ERZ780195 | MGnify/ENA primary metagenome ERZ780195 (study PRJEB29588, sample SAMEA2159974) | human gut metagenome | biome: human gut; feature: human-associated habitat; material: faeces | place: Denmark | collected 2008/2010 ...
CCATCAGGTCGAGCCCCCCGGCCGCCTGCATACATCCTGCCGCCGCGATGACCGCTACGATCATCAGCATCACATCGATCGGCGGAGAAGTCGGTTGCAGCCCGAATATGAAAGTAAGGACACCCAATCCGATGCCTCCCATTACACCGAGGCCGATACCGCCGAGGCGTGCACCGAGGATGATCGCGACCAAAACAAAAAAGAATTGCAGCAACATAGGAGAGGCGGTTAGCGGTAGGAAACGATTAAAATCCCACAAAAGTAATCATTTTCGGCAATAACCGGCATAAAACAGAGGGAGCACTACGCCTCTACCCTTTTTTGAAAACACGAAGGCATCTCACAAACAACCGAAAGCATTCCACGCAACGGAACGGTTAAAACACAAAGGCCCCGAACGCCACCTGTTTCCGGGATTTTCACCAAACAGGCCATCCGAAACGGAAACTCAGGCCGGATGATTCCGGAGATAGTCGGCGCAAAGGGTGTGGGTCAATCCATCGATGATCCCGATTGTCGGTACGAAGATCGTCGCAGCTTCGACGTGCCGGGCGATCGTCAGAAAAATCTCAGCCGCAGGGACGATCACGTCCGCCCGGTCGGGATTGAGCCGGAATTGCTCCATGCGCTGCTCCGGATCAAGCGGTTTGAGCCGGTTGTACAGTTTTTGGAGCGTCGCTACCGGCAACTGTCCGTCGGATTTTTTCCCGGACAGGCTGTACAATTTATTGATATTGCCGCCCGAACCGATGATCTGCAGGCCGGGATACGCATCGCGGAGCGCGTCCATATCGGTCAGGCGCTCGAAGGCCACATCCCAGATCCAGCTGACGTCGCGGCCGTCCTGCGTGCGGTCGTTGAGGCAGGCGGCGAAGACGAACGGCTCGGTGCGCTGCGTGAGGAAGCTCAGCACCTGGTTGCAGCCGGCGGGATTTTTGATGAGGATCATGCGCACGTCGGCGCCGCCTATTTCGAATTTCTCCATGCGTCCGAAGCCGCAGGAGAAGTGCGACAGAGACTGCGCGGCCTTCGTCAGATCCAGGCCCAGTGCCTTCGCGGCCGTCATGGCGGCGCAGGCATTATAAATGTTGTAGCCGCCCGGCAGGTTGATCAACGCGGGGATCTCGGTCTGGCCGTCGCGGAAGACGACCTCGGAATGCTCCTCGTCGCTCGTGACGATGCGGCTCACGCACAGATCGGGTGTCGGCCGCGCATAGCCGCAGTGCGGGCAGCGGTAGCCGCCCAGATGGCCGTAGGTCACGAAGTCGTATTCGTACTCGCTCTTGCACTTGATGCAGTAGGGCGCGTCGGAGACCTCCGCCACATGCCCGGCATAGATCGGCGTGCTGACGCCGTAGAACAGGACCGGGTTCGGCACGTCATCATGCAGGCTCGTGATAAGGGAATCGTCCGCGTTGAGGCACAGGACGGCGTTGGGGCTGTTCTTCGCGCCGATGCGGAGCTTTTCGAGCGTATGCGTGACCTCGCCGTAGCGGTCGAGCTGGTCGCGGAAGACGTTCGTGAAGACGATGACTTTGGCGTCGACGTATTTGCTGATGAACTTCAGCGCCGCCTCGTCCGCCTCGATGAGGGCGTAGGGGTATTTGCAGCGGCCGGTCAGCGTCGAATGGACGGCAAATTCCGCCGTGACGCCGGACAGGAGGTTCGCGCCGGATTTGTTGGCAAAGTAAGAGATTCCAGCGTCCTGCCACGACTGCTCGATCATACGGGACGTCGTGGTCTTGCCGTTGGTGCCCGTGACGATCACCGTCGTCACGTTCTTTGCAAGTTCACCCAGCAGGTTCGGGCAGAGCTTGAGCGCTACGCGCCCGGGGAAATCCGTGCCGCCTCTGCCCAGCAGGCGGATCAGGCTCCGGCAGAGCTTGCAGGCAAGCACTGCGATCATGACTCGTAATTTCATGGCTACGTTTATACCACTTTTTCGGTCAAAACGCAACCATTGGCTAAAAAAAGCATTTGGTTACGAAAGATTTACAAAAATGGACTTGTATTGGTTGTCATAATCTGATATAATCGAGCCAAATCCGTCAAAACATGCGCCGTTCCGGCCGAGGAACGGAAAAAGGAGTCTACAGAAGATGCAAAAGGTAAGAAAACTGCTCTGCCTGCTGCTGTGCGCGGCGATGCTCATGTCGATGAGCGCGGTCTGTTTCGCTGCGAACAACAAATACAGCAGCTGGTTCAAGACGAACTACGACGAGATCAACCAGCTCGGGCTGATGCCCGCCTCGTTCAATGGCCTCGACCTCACCAAGGACATCACCCGCGGTGAGATGTGCGAGCTGGCCGTGTACGCCTTCGAAAAGGCAACAGGCAACGACATCGACCTGTCGAACGAGAACTTCACGGGCTTCACCGACACGAACGACGAAAACATCGTCAAGGCCCATCTCTACGGCATCGTCAACGGCTATGAAGACGGCTCGTTCCGCCCGAACCAGCTGCTGACACGGCAGGAGTTTTTCAAGCTGATCGAAAACTTCTGCACCGCGGCGGCCTTCTCCCCCACGGCTGCGGACGGCGCGCTGAACGGCTTTGCCGACGCGAACAAGATCTCTTCCTGGGCGAAGGAATCCGCGCAGATCTGCGTGAGCTACTCCTATGTGCAGGGCGCGAAGCTCGGCAATGGCACCTATCTGAACCCCAAGGGCAACACCAGCCGGCAGGAAGCGATGACGATGTTCCTGCGCTGCTACAAGACCATCCAGTGGTTCTACGATGAAAACGTCAAGAGCGCGACGGTCGTCGTCGACCAGATCAACCTGAACGTCACGGTCACCAGCGTCAGCAAGACCATGTATGTCTGCCAGTCCGGCTCCATCAACGTCCGCGACTCCTGGACCACCGGCAGCACGAAGGTCGGCGAGCTGAGCTACAACGCCTCCGTCACCGTCACCGGTATCACGACCACCACCTCCGACGGCCACCAGTGGTACCGCATCAAGTATAAGGGCATCACCGCCTACGTCCGCGCCGACCTGCTCTCCGACAAGAAGGACAGCACCGTCACCCCGGGCGGCAGCACCGGAAATGGCGGCGGCACCGTCTCCGGCTCCGGCGCGGCGAGCGAGATCGCGAACTTCGCCATGTCCTTCATCGGCTACAGCTACGTCTGGGGCGGCAAGAGCCCGTCGACCGGCTTTGACTGCTCCGGCCTCATGTATTATGTGCTGACGCAGTACGGCTACAAGATGAACCGCGTGGCCAACGACCAGATGAGCCAGGGCACCTACGTTTCCCGCAGCGATCTGCAGGTCGGCGACCTTGTCTTCTTCGGCTACGGCAATTACGCCAACCACGTCGGCATGTACATCGGCGGCGGCAACTTCGTCCACGCCTCTACCCCGTCTACGGGCGTGCGTATCAACTCGCTGGACGAATCGTATTACAAGACGCGCTTCCTCTGCGGCAGACGCATCATCTGAGTATCCCAAACAAAATGCGGCCCCATCCGATATGGATGGGGCCGTTCGTTTATCTTTTACAGGGCTTCCGCCTCGCTCAGCCAGAGGCGGCTGGAGGCGTCGGAGGGCATGCGCCAGTCCCCTCTCGGGCTGAGCGTCACGGAGCCGACCTTCGGGCCGTCCGGGATGCACGAGCGCTTGAACTGCTGCTGGAAGAAGCGGCGGCAGAAGGTCTTGAGCCAGTGGCGGATGGTCTCGTCGTCATATTTCCCCGCATAGGCATATTTCGCCATCCGGAAGAGCTTGCGCGGGCGCGTGCCGAAGCGGAGCGTATGGTACAGGAAGAAATCATGCAGCTCGTATGGGCCGACAAGGTCTTCCGTCTTCTGCGCGATCTGGCCGTTCTCGTCCGCGGGCAGAAGCTCCGGGGAGACCGGCGTGTCGAGAATGTCCAGCAGGACCGCCTGCAGGGCGGGCGCGCTGCTCGCTGCCTCATACTGCACGATGTAGCGCACGAGCGTCTTCGGCACCGAGCAGTTGACGGCGTACATGGACATATGGTCACCGTTATAAGTCGCCCAGCCGAGCGCAAGCTCCGACAGATCGCCGGTGCCGATCACGAGGCCGCCGGACTGGTTGGCAATGTCCATCAGAACCTGCGTGCGTTCGCGCGCCTGGCAGTTTTCATAGGTCACGTCGTGCACGGATTCGTCATGGCCGATGTCGGCGAAGTGCTGCCGGACGGCGGCGGTGATGTTGACCTCCTGCACGCTGACGCCCAGCTCCTCGCAAAGCTTCACGGCATTGGACTTCGTGCGCTTTGTGGTGCCGAAGCAGGGCATCGTGACGCACTGGATCTGCTTCCGGCTGCGCCCGCAGAGGTCGAACGCGCGCGCACACACGAGAAGCGCGAGCGTGCTGTCAAGCCCGCCGGAGATGCCGAGCACGACGGTCTTCGCGTGCGTATGCTCGATCCGCTTTTTAAGGCCCTGCGACTGGATGCGCAGGATCGCCTCCGCGCGTGCGCGGAGCTGGTCGTCATAGGGCGGGACGAAGGGATTTGGAGCGATGGGCCGCGTCAGCTGTGTCTGGCGAAGGGGCTGGTGGAAGACGATCTGCCGCAGGCCGGGGACGGCGTCATAGCTCGTGGTGCGGTGCCGCTCGTGCATGAGCCGCTGCACGTCGATCTCGGTGATCGTCAGCTCAGCGTCGGCAAACGGCTCGTTTTCCGCGAGGATGGTGCCGTTTTCCGCGATCAGATGATGGCGGGAGAAGACCATGTCCTGCGTGGACTCCGTCGGGGAGGCGCTGCAGTAGATATAGCCGCAGGCCAGCCGCGCGGACGTCGCGCTGACCAGCATCCGGCGGTAGTCCGCCTTGCCGATCACCTCGTCCGAGGCGGACAGGTTGGCAATGATGGCCGCGCCGCCGGCCGTGAGGCGGGTCGACGGCGGGCACGGGACCCAGAGGTCCTCGCACAGCTCGACGCCGAAGGTATAGTCCGGCAGCTCCGCGCAGGCAAAAAGCAGATCCGTGCCGAACGGCACGCTCTGGCCGCAGAGCGTCAGGTCGTAGATGTTTCCGCCGAGCACCGACGCGGAAGAAAACTGCCGCTGCTCGTAAAATTCGCCGTAGTTCGGCAGGTACGTCTTCGGCACCACGCCGAGGAGCCTGCCCGCGTGGATGACCGCCGCGCAGTTATAGAGCTTGCCGCCGAAGCGCAGCGGCAGGCCCACGGTGAAGACCGTGGAAAGCGCCGCCGTCTGCTCAAGAATGCGGGCAAGCGCCGGCTCCACCGCGCCGAGCAGGCAGTCGGAGAAAAACAGATCGCCGCAGGTGTAGCCGGTCAGGCACAGCTCCGGCAGCGTCAGCAGGTCGACGCCGGCCGCGTCCGCCTGCCGCACGCGCGCGAGGATCGTATCGGTATTGGTCTGCACATCCGCGACCTGCACATCGATCGTCCCGGCCGCAGTCTTGATAAACCCATCAGTCATGAATCTCTGCTCCTGATTCTTTGATATACCTATACGATACACGCTTTCGGACGAATTATCAAGAAAAACCTGCATACAGGATCTTCTGCCGACAAAGCTGCAGCGCTGAATGCCGCGATTCTCTGTCTGAATCTGGGAATTCAAAGATTGACAGTGTCCGGCGAATGTGCTATTGTTGAAAAAAGGCCCATATATTTCAAAACAAGGAGAATATGCGACATGAAAAGAGTGCTGAGTCTGCTCCTCGTCATAGCCTTGCTGTTCGCGCTCGGGATCCCTGCGCTTGCGAAAGAAGCAGGTCTGTCAAACTTCAAAAAACAAGTGGAATACACCGGGTTCTCAGATGTTCCCGGCTCCGCGTGGTACGCTGACAGCGTGAAGACTGTATGCGAATATGGGTTGATGAATGGAAAAGCAGATGCGAAGTTCTCCCCGTCAGGAAACATGACTATTGCTGAGGCGGTTGCGATTGGCTGCAGGCTTCATGATATTTATGTCGGAGGGTCTGGTAAATTTGAGCCATCATCTCCGTGGTATAAAGCTTACGTTGACTATTGGCTAGCATTTGCCGAGTTCCCATATTATTTCAGAGGAAAAGATGCATCTTTTTGGTCGAGTGAAATAACACGGGAAATTTTTGCTTTTGTCATGGATGAAGCTCTTCCAGAAGAAGCGTACAAAAACATTAACAATATTGCTCCCGGAATACTTCCTGACATTGACCTATGTTCTGACCATTGGGGTTCTATTTACACTTTATATAACGCTGGAATCTTAACTGGCACCAACGATTCAGGTTATGATGGAGTCTACTTCCCCGAGAGGCCAATTTCAAGAGCGGAAGTAAGCGCGATATTATCCAGAATCATTATACCGGAGTTTCGACAAAAAGACGTTCTCGATTTACCAACCATCAACCTTTTCGCAGTATTCCGTGATGAAGAAGGACGCCCAGTTGCGAGCATGGATTATGACACGGAAATATGTGCTTGTGTATCGGAGAGCGCACAGCATGGCGCCGTTACCTGGATGTCGCTGACCCCAGATATCGCAACCGTCGAAGCGGATCCTGCGCCCGGAGATTTTCCAAACTTCAAGATGGCCGTCATCCACGGCGTATCGCCTGGGACTGCGATCATTCAAGCTAAAAACTGTCTCGGCGATCAAATGACATTCTCTATTGTTGTACAACCGGGCAAATACCAATCAACTTCTTCCCTCGAAGACACACAACCAGATTCAACACAGCAAACGGCAAATAGAGCTTCATTGCAGACTAATTGTAATTACATCATCAACACCAACACCGGCAAGTTCCACTACACATGGTGCAGTAGCGTGAAGAAGATATCCGAAAAAAACAAGTGGAATTACACCGGAACGCGTGACAGCGTGATCAAAATGGGCTACGAGCCATGCAAGAATTGTAACCCGTAATATTTGCCGGCGCAGTTGCATATCCCCTTGCGCTTTCGTTTTCGTATGCCGCAGACTTTTTTCAAGCATGGCGGTACAAAGGCCGGAAAGTTTTGCGCAGAGTGTGCCGAAAAATACAGGCATCTCATGAGAAATCATCTTGAAACCAGCGGGACGACCGATAATTCCAAGTAGAATCAAACATGTACCCAAAACTCAACTTGAAAAGGAGAACGTATTATGACCGATCCGAAAACCGCTGCCATGGTAGAAGCCATGCTTCAGCGCAATGAAAACTTCCGCGGCACGTCCGTCAATGAAGCAAAAATGAACCTCTTCACGCAGATCCGCCAGGAATCCGATGAACTCGCGCATCTCATGCGCGGCACGCTCACCGTAAGACCGCCTGAAAGCACCAAGCGAAACGCCATGGTCATGATCGACCTTCCACTGCCGGTCTGCATCTTCAATGAAAGCGTGCGAAGCCGCCTTGCAAGGCTGATCGAGAAAGCCGACGACGTAAGCTTTGCCGCGCCGACCGGCGAATCCATGCGCGTCACCTTCGGCGTCCACGGCGTATGGGAGGACTGAGTGGAAGCGCTCAGAATGAAAGCTTTACCCGTGTACGCATCCGCTATCACAAATCCGCACCGAAAAAAATGGAAAGCAAATCAATAAGATTTGCAAGAATAGCGGCCTTCTTCTCGTTAAGGAAAGTGTGTTTTTCCTTCCAAAAATGGCTGGAAGCCTTGATACAAAGAAAAACCAGCAATCACAGTCGATTGCTGGTTTTCTTGCTCTGGCAGGGGATGAGGGATTCGAACCCCCGCAAACGGAGTCAGAGTCCGGTGTGCTACCGTTACACAAATCCCCTAAATGGCCTCTTGCCGAAGCGCATGATTATTATAACGATTTCTCGCAAAAAGTCAAGACTAATTTTTTCTTTTTTGCAGAAATTAAAACCGGGCGGTACGGGCCTTTGATGGTGAAAGAATGAAACGCAGGAAATTTTCGCAGGCAAACGGCAGCGTTTGCGGCCAGCGGCGGTGATTTTCTGATTTTTACCAAGGAAAACAGGCTTTCTTTTACATGCTTCACACGCGGTTTCTTTCCCGCCGGAACGGCCAAGATAACGGCGCCGAGACTTTTGGGGAGAGGATGAGAACATGAAGCAGTTTCTTCATAAAAAAATACCGGCCGCGCTGATGGCCCTGTGCCTGCTGCTGGCGCTCTGCTGCCAGACGCTGGCCGCGGGGCGGACGCTCGTGCCGGGAGGATATACGGTCGGCATCAAGCTGTATGCCGAGGGTCTGATGGTCACCGAGGTGGAGCCGGACGCGCCGGCCCAGCGCGCGGGACTGCGGCGCGGCGACGTGATCCTGACGGCAGGCGGCAAGAAGACCGCGAGCGCGCAGGCGCTGCTCGACAGCATCCAGTCGGCCGAGCCGATCGTCGTGCGCGTGGAGCGCGACGGGCATGAGGCGGAATTTCTGGTCACGCCGGAAAAAACGGCAAGCGGCTACCGGCTTGGGATCCTGGTCCGCGACCATATCGCGGGGATCGGGACGGTCACGTACTACGATCCTGTGAGCCTGCAGTACGGCGCGCTGGGCCACGGCGTCAGCGGGCTCGACGGGACGCAGCTGCTGATGCTGCAGTCGGGCTATCTTGTCCGCGCGAGCGTGGCGGAGGTGCGGACCGGAACGCGCGGGACGCCGGGCGAGCTGCACGGGATCTTTGATGTGACAGACGCCGTCGGGACCGTGGAAAAAAATACAGCCTGCGGCATTTTCGGCACACTCTCACAGCCGAAGCCCGGAGAGGCTGTCCAGACGGCGCCGGCTTCGGCGGTCACGACCGGCGCGGCGGAGATCCTGTCCAACGTGGACGGCGAGCAGGTCCAGCGCTTTTCCATCCGCATCGACCGCGTCGACCCGGACGCAAAAAACGGCCGGAATCTGCTCATCACGGTGACGGACGAGGCGCTGCTGGCGAAGACCGGCGGCATCGTACAGGGCATGAGCGGCAGCCCGATCCTGCAGAACGGGAAGCTGGTGGGCGCGGTGACGCACGTGCTGGTGAACGACCCGACGATGGGGTATGGCGTACTGATCGAGAATATGCTGGAAATGGCAAAATAATTTCTGCCAGAGGCCAAAGGCCTCTGGCTTTTTTTGCTTGGATGTGATACAATGCGTGCACACTACAAAAACGCGGCTGCGGCTGCGTGAAGATAGATACCTTCCCTACGAAAGGAGATGTTCATGGTGTTCAAATATCTGTACGGAACCAAACATTTTCAAGGGGATCGTATGTTCTGAGTCCCCCTGCACCAACAGGAGGAACAAATGCAGAAAATCACATTAAAAAAGATCGATGAAACCAATTTTCTCTCCGCATTCGGGCTGAAGCTGCGGGAGGGACAGGAGCGATTCGTGTCGCATCCGGTCCGGAGCCTTGCGCAGGCCTACGTGTATTATCACCAGTGCACGCCCTTCGGGATCTTCTGTGACGAGCAGATGGTCGGCTACGTGATGGTCATCTACGACTATGATCTGGCTGAGTATGACATCTGGCACATGATGATCGACAAGGACCGGCAGGGGCTGGGATATGGGACGGCTGCGCTGCAGCGCTGTCTGGAATACATCGCGAAGAAGCCCTTCGGGGATTCCGACAGGGTCGTGCTGACCTGCCACCGGGAAAACGGCGCGGCGCTCGCGCTCTATCGGAAATTCGGCTTTGCGGAGACTGGCAATGCGGATGACGAGGAGATCGAACTGGCCATGCGCGTAAACCATTAAACACCGGAGCCGCCGTACAGAGAGCTGTACGGCGGCTTTTTCTCGTGTTTTTCCCGCTTCCCCGGTTGACATTTGCCGAAACGTCTGCTATCATGAGTACAACCTTTTTAAGGAGAACGAAACGATGTTCACTTCTGTTTTTGCATCCTACTATTACTTTACTGTCGTCAGATAGTAAGGTCAATTTGTGATGCGCAGAATCGGTAGTTTCCATGCGGCACAGAATTGACTGTGCCGCATTTTTTATTGCACTGGAGGTCAAAACCATGATTGTCGTACTGAAGCACAACGTCCCCGAGGAAAAGAGAAATCAGCTCATCAACTGGCTGCGGAACCAGAATATTGACGTGCATCCCTCGCTCGGCGAATATCAGACCGTGCTGGGTCTGGTCGGCGATACGAGCCGGATCGATATGTCGCTGCTGGAAAGTCTGGATATCGTCGATTCCGTCAAGCGCGTGTCCGACCCGTTCAAGTGCTGCAACCGCAAGTTCCACCCCGACGACACCGTCGTGAGCGTGGGCGACGCGAAGTTCGGCGGCGGGCATTTCGCCATGATCGCGGGGCCGTGCTCCGTGGAATCCGAGGAGCAGATCGTCTATGTCGCCAAGGCCGTCAAGGCCGCGGGCGCGCAGCTGCTGCGCGGCGGCGCATTCAAGCCGCGGACCTCCCCCTATGACTTCCAGGGTCTGCACGGCGAGGGTATCCGCCTGCTGGAGATCGCCAAGCAGGAGACGGGGCTGCCCATCGTGACGGAGCTCATGAACATCAAGCATCTGCCGCTGTTTGACAACGTCGACGTCATCCAGATCGGCGCGCGCAACATGCAGAACTACGACCTGCTCAAGGAGATGGGCTCGGTCAAAAAGCCGATTTTGCTCAAGCGCGGGCTTGCCAACACGCTCAAGGAGCTGCTGATGAGCGCGGAATACATCATGGCCAGCGGCAACGAGCAGGTCATCCTCTGCGAGCGCGGCATCCGCACGTTCGACGATTA
>ERZ780195.3024-NODE-3024-length-10615-cov-2.969981_pt1 | contig 10615 bp, 8 predicted proteins | sample MGYA00511017_ERZ780195 | MGnify/ENA primary metagenome ERZ780195 (study PRJEB29588, sample SAMEA2159974) | human gut metagenome | biome: human gut; feature: human-associated habitat; material: faeces | place: Denmark | collected 2008/2010 ...
TGATAAAAAAACCAGGAAGCGCTGGCTACGAAGACGCTGAACCAATCATATTACACGGCCATATGGATATGGTTTGCAAAAAAAAGACAGATGTCGAGCATGATTTTCTGAACGAGGGGCTAGATCTCTATATAGAAAACGGATACATCCGTGCAAAAGGCACTACGCTTGGCGCGGATAATGGCATCGGCATTGCATATTTTTTGGCGCTATTAGATGATGATACGCTGCCCCATCCGCCGCTAGAAATCGCTTTAACTGTCATGGAAGAAATGGGAAAAGTAGGCGGAAATGCATTAAAAGGTGAGTGGCTCAGCGCAAAGCGAATGATAGACTTAAATTGGCACAAGGATGACCATTTGTTGACAGGTTGTGGAGGAGACGTTTCCGTTAAATACACAGTTCCCATCATCTATGAAGAGAAAAAACAGGGGACCATTGCTTATAGTATCGACCTTATGGGATTGCGTGGGGGGCACTGTGAGTTCGACATTGTATTAGATCGCGGGAACGCAATCAAGCTGATAGGACGTATCATTAGGAATTTATTGGAAGAGATAGATGTGCAGTTAGCCTGGATATCTGGCGGCGTACAGAATAATGTGATTCCCTCTGAATCCCGGGCTGTCGTCATAATTGATGTACAGAACCAAAAGAGCTTTTTAGAAATATTGGAAAAAACCTATGAGGAATTAAAAAATGAATACGCGGTAACCGATCCTGATATTCAACTAAAAGTAGAGAAGGCACAGTGGAATGGCAAGGTGTTCAGCGCAGAAACCACTGAGATCGTTGCAAAATCGATTATGCTCATTCCCAATGGTGTCATGAGCATGAGCTTCAAAATCCCTGGGATTTCTGAGTGCTCTAATAACATAGGTTTGATGACGATGGAAAATGACTGTGTAGCCATTATTTCCACTATCACAAGTGGAGTGACAACGCGTAAGCACGAAGTGATGAAAGATATTTGCTCTTTGGCACAACTTGTAAAGCATGGAGTGACGGCAAAACAGTTTGGAACGGATGCCCCTGAGTGGGAGTACAACCCAAATTCTAAGCTGCTAGCGGTTACGAAAAAGGCATATCTGGAGCTGTTTGGAGAAGAGGCCCAGGAAGAAGTCATGCCGGCTAGTTTGGAGTTAGGCCTGTTCCGAGAAAAGGTGGGCGGCGTGTTAGATATTATTTCCATTGGCACAGAAACACATGGTGTACACACGCCGGACGAAGAATTGAAAATCGATTCTGTGGCAAAAACATGGAAGCTATTTAAAGAAGTACTGAAACGATTGAAATAAAAAGGAGGATTGACGATGCAAAAAGCTGGAAATATTCCTGAAAAAATGCATGCAGTAATGTGTTGTGGCCCTCAGGATTATCGCTATGAAGAGGTGCCGGTTCCGCAAATCAATGAAGATGAAATATTAATTCAGGTAGAAGCCTGTGGAATTTGTGCTGGTGATGTAAAGTCCTATCATGGTGCTGCGATGTTCTGGGGCGATGGGAAACTGCTCCCTGTTTGGAATGATGCACCTTGCGTAGCAGGACACGAGTTCATTGGTAAAGTAGCTGCAATTGGCGATCATGCTGCAAAGAAATTCGGCCTAAAACTGGGAGATCGTGCGATATCAGAGCAGATTGTGCCCTGTGGCCAATGTAAATTTTGCAAAGAAGGCAGTTGGTGGATGTGCCAAGATCAGCATATTCACGGTCACCAAAAAATCGTAGCCGACGGCGGCATGGCGGAATATATGAAATATGGTGCAAATGATAATGTACATAAGGTGTCAAGTGATCTAAAACCCGAACATGCGGCGATGATTGAGCCGCTATCCTGTGCAGTACACACTGTAGAACGTGCGGATATCAAGTTTCACGACATCGTTGTAGTTGCGGGTATGGGACCTATCGGGCTATGTGATTTGCAATTGGCCAAACTAAAAAATCCGAAATTATTGATAGCAGTAGATGCAAAGGACAGCCGTCTTGAAATTGCAAAGCACTTAGGGGCAGATGTTGTATTAAATCCCACTACTTGTGATGCAGTGGCGGAAGTAAAAAAACTTTCGGGAGGTTATGGGTGTGATGTTTATATCAATATAAGTGGGCATCCCTCTGGAGTGCTTCAAGGATTAGATATGGTGCGTAAGCTGGGTACATTCGTAGAGTTCGGCGTTTTTGCAGCGGAAACTTCAGTGGACTGGAGCATTATTGGAGATCGCAAGGAAATGGATATCCGGGGTGCACATATCAGCGGCCAGCATGGCTATGAAGTGGCGATCAGTATGCTGGAAAAGGGCATCATTCAAGTAGACGAAATTGTTACCCATCAATTTGCGTTAAAGGATTGGAAGACTGCCTTTGACATGGCTGGTGCGGGAGATGAGTCCATTAAAGTGGTGTTGAGGCCGGATTTTTAAGGAAAATACTATGAATAAGCTAAAGTGCAAAGCGTATGACCTGAGAAAAAATGTATTAGATATGATTATGGCTGGTAAATGCGGACATATTGGCGGCGACATGAGCGTAATGGAAATACTAGTAACACTCTATGACCGCATGAACGTTTCGCCTGAAATGGCTGCATCGCCTGAGCGGGACCGCTTTGTTTTGAGCAAAGGACATTGTGTGGAAGCACTATATGCCGTTCTCGCAGATAAGGGCTTTTTAGACATTCAAGAGGTAATCCATAGCTACTCTAAATTTCATTCTAAATACATCGGGCATCCTAGCAATCAACTCCCGGGTATTGAAATGAACTCCGGTTCTCTAGGACATGGCCTCTCCCTGTGCGTTGGTATGGCCCTGGCGGGAAAAAAGGATGAATATGGCTATCGAGTTTATACAGTCATGGGGGATGGAGAATTAGCAGAAGGCTCCATATGGGAAGCTGCCATGGCGGCTTCACACTACCATCTAGATAACCTCTGTGCCGTAGTAGACCGCAATCAACTGCAGATATCTGGCAATACGGAAATGATCATGTCTCACAACGATCTGCACAGCCGGTTTAGCAGCTTTGGATGGCATGTCATTGATGTGAAGGATGGAAACGACGTGGATCAGCTAAGTGCTGCATTTGACGAGGCAGAGCAGACGTATCATGTGCCTTCTGTGTTGATTGCCAATACCACAAAGGGGTGTGGCTCTGCCATCATGGAGAATAAAGCAAATTGGCACCATAAGGTTCCCAGTCAAGAGGAATACGAGCAAATTGTCAAAGATTTTGCGCGGAGGAAGGAGCTGTTGGGCAGTGAATAAGATCGCCAATAGAGCTGTGATGTGTGAAGTGCTAATGGAACAGGCAAAAAGCGACCGTGACATTATCGTGCTTTGCAGTGACTCCAGAGGAAGTGCGTCTTTGAGTCCCTTTGCGCAGACATTTCCCGAACAGTTTGTGGAAGTGGGCATCGCAGAACAAAATTTGGTAGGGATAGCGGCTGGTATGGCAAGCTGTGGGAAAAAATCGTTTGCAGTATCTCCGGCTAGCTTTCTCTCCACCAGGAGTTACGAGCAGGCAAAAGTAGATTGTGCCTATTCCCATACAAACGTAAAACTAGTGGGCATTTCAGGCGGCATTAGCTATGGCGCATTGGGCATGACGCATCATTCCGCACAAGATATAGCGGCTATGTCCGCCATACCGGGAATGCGCGTTTATCTGCCGAGTGACCGGCATCAGACGAGAAAACTATTCGAAGCATTGTTAAAAGATCAAGAGCCAGCCTATGTTCGCATTGGACGAAATCCCACCTTGGACATTTACGAACAAGAGAATATCCCCTTCATTATGGATAGAGCCACGTGGCTGAGAAATGGTACCGATGTGGCGATCATCGCATGTGGAGAGATGGTATGCCGTGGATTACAGGCGGCAGATCTCCTGGAAAGACAGGGCATATCTTGCATGGTGCTGGATATGTACTGCATAAAACCGCTTGATAAAGAAGCAGTGCTACAGGCAGCGCAGAATACAAGGCTGGTTGTCACAATAGAAGAACACGCCCCTTATGGAGGGCTGGGTTCGATGGTGAGCCAGGTGATTGCATCTCAGTGCCCACGCAAGGTGGTGAACCTGTCGCTGCCCGATACTCCTGTAGTGGCAGGGGAATCGAATGAAGTGTTTGAATACTATGGCTTGGATGCAAGTGGCATCGCCAAGACAGTATTGCAAGGATTAAATAGGTGAAAATATGGCGGGGAAATACATACTTTCCGTGGATCAGAGCACCCAAGGGACGAAGGCGCTTCTGTTTGATGGAGAGGGAACCTTAATAGGCCGCAGTGATGTGGCACACAGACAGATAATTAGTGAAGAAGGATGGGTCAGTCACGATCCGGAAGAGATATACAGCAATTTGATCGCGGCCATCAAGAATGTGATAGCGCATACCGGTATTGACGCCAATGAAATATGTGCAATGGGCATCAGCAATCAACGGGAAACAGCGCTAGCATGGGATCGAAAGACGGGCAAGCCCGTATGTGATGCGATCGTCTGGCAATGTGGGCGTTCAAAGGATATCTGTACCAAAGTGCTTTCAAAGGGCTGGGGAAACACGATACAAGAGCGGACGGGAATACCTGTTTCTCCCTTTTTCCCAGCTTCTAAGTTGGCATGGATTTTGGAAAACATCCCTCAAGCAGCTGATCTGGCCGCGCAAAACGCCATCTGCATGGGTACGGTCGACACGTGGCTGGTTTACAAATTGACGGGTGGGAAGAGCTATAAGACAGACTACTCAAATGCCTCCCGGACACAGCTGTTTAATATTTTTACACTCCAATGGGATGCAGAGGTATGTGGTGCATTTGGAATTCAGCCACGACATCTTGCAGAAGTTTGTGACTCCGATGCGAACTTTGGGCAAACTGATCTGGAAGGCCTTTTGAAGAAGCCCATCCCCATTTGCGGAGTGCTAGGCGATTCACATGGTGCACTGTTCGGACAGGGCTGTTTAAATAGAGGGATGATCAAAGCGACGTATGGCACAGGTTCCTCTGTGATGATGAACGTTGGCAGCAAACCGGTCATGAGTAGGCACGGGGTGGTCTCTTCTATTGCGTGGAGGAGAAGTGGAGAGACCCAGTATGTCTTAGAGGGCAATATCAATTACACAGGCGCTGTCATAAGCTGGATGCAAAAAGAACTAGGGTTAGTCGGATCAGCAGCGGAAACACAGGCTTTGGCAGAGTGTGCAAATCAGGAAGATACTTGCTATTTTGTTCCAGCATTTACGGGCTTGGGAGCTCCGTATTGGAAACAGGAAGCGAAAGCAATACTATGCGGAATCACCAGATTGACAGGAAAAGCAGAGGTGGTTAAGTCTGGCCTAGAATGCATTGCATACCAAATCACAGATATTCTCGCCTGTATGGGCATGGATGCAGAGATTCCCATTTTGGAATTGCGCGTAGATGGTGGGCCGACAAAAAATGCTTATCTCATGCAGTTCCAGAGCGATATCGCGAATTTGCCGATACAGGTTCCTGAATCAGATGAGCTCTCAGGAATAGGCGCAGGATACATGGCTGGCCTTTCCTGTGGCGTCTTTGATCAGAAGGTGTTTGAAAAGATTGGCAGAAAGAGATTCACGCCGAAGATGGAAGAGACGAGGAGAGCTCAAAAATATCAAGGATGGAAAAAAGCCGTTGAGCTCACATTCTAAAAGGACAATCCAATGAGAGCACTTAAAGAGGTACGTAATCCATTTCATAATAAAAAATAGGGGAGGGCAATACAATGTCGTTTAAAGTAACATTTATAGGCGCTGGCAACATGGGATTTCCATGTCCTTCATTTAACGATCCTGACCATCCAGAGGATGTGGGATTTGAGGTAGTGGGCGGCACGGGATTTGTTCGCCAAATCTTTACAGATCTGATGTCTGTACCTGAGTTCCACGATATCGAAGTTTCTTTTACCGATAAAAATGAAAAGAACCTTCGCATTCTGACCGAACTATGCCAGCGAGACCTGGATGCAAATGGGATCCATATTAAAATCCATGCTACGACAGACCGCAGAGAAGCTCTAAAAGGGGCTAAATATATATTTAACAGTATGCGCGTGGGCGATGATGCCGCGTATGCAGCAGATACTGAAATTCCGCTGAAATACGGTGTTGACCAGAGCTTTGCCGACACCATCTGTGCTGGGGGCATCATGTATGGGCAGAGGATGATTGCTGAGATGCGGGAAGTTTGTAAAGACATTCGAGAAGTTGCAGCGCCAGATGCCATCCAACTCAACGACTGTAACCCCAATCCCATGGTTACGTGGGCATGTAACACGTGTTTTGGAGTCCATACAATTGGCCTATGCCATGGCGTTGTGTTCTGTACTCAGCAAATTGGCAAGGTGTTGGGGATTGACTATAAAGAGCTAGACATCGTGGCTGCAGGTATCAATCACCAAACTTTCTTCTTGTCTATCAAGCACAATGGTGTGGAACTAAAGGATAAGCTGCTTCAGGCGTATTATGATCATCCTGAAATCTGCAGTCAAGAAAAAGTTCGTGTGGACGTGTTGAAGAACTTTGGCTATATTTGCACCGAGACCAATGGACATCTCTCTGAGTACGTTTCTTGGTATCGCACAGATCCGAATAAAATAAAAGATTGGATTGGCATGGATTCCTTTACAGGGGGAGAAACAGCAGGCTTTTTGAGACTCTGTACGGAAGGCCGGATTTGGTATGAGGCGGATTGTGAAAACTGGATGAATGGCCCGACGAAAAAATATGACGGCTCACAGAGAAGCCAAGAGCATGGCTCCTACATTGTAGAGGCGCTGGAAACAGGGAGATTATATAGAGAGCATCTAAATGTGATCAATAACGGTGCGATTAAAAATCTACCTGATGACTGTGTAGTAGAACTCCCTGTCTATGTGGATCGCAACGGCCTGAATGTACCCATAATAGGGGATCTACCCGTTGGCATTGCGGCAATATGCTCCCAATCCATCTTTGTAGAGAGATTGGCTGTTTTGGCGGCGATTCAAGGTGATATCAACTATCTGCGGCAGGCCTTCTTAATGGATCCACTAGTAGGAGCTGCCTGCGATCCCAATGAGATTCTGCAAATGGTGGATGAAATGCTGATCGCGCAAGAGGCCTTCCTTCCTCAATACAAGGAGGAAATTCAAAGGGCGAAAGAACGCTGGAACACCCAAAAGCGGATTCAGCCAAAACCCTACCTGGCTGGAGTGCGGCGGCAGCCCAAAACCCTTGCCCAGCTTCAGGCTGAAAAAGACGCATCTACCCCGTGATTTACTATGGAAAACAAACGGCAAGTGTGATAAAGGCATGCTTGTAATGCATTTTTACCACACTTGCTTCCAGTTCATTTGATCCAAAATACAGTTCGTCGTTTAAATAAATCTTAAAATATGACATAAAATACATTAAGAAACGACGTTACGCCTGTAGATCTAATCGTAATATAATAAAAGCAGATAAAAAAGAAAAGGCATATGATGTATACGCCTTTCTCACACTTGATTCTATCTTCACAGAGAAATACTACTCAATATTCATCGCAGCTAACTGAAATAATGAATCTTAAAATATGATAGAAACACGTTAAGAGACGATGTCAGGTATAAAGTGTTTTACTAATCTGTCATATGTGTAAAATTCCATTATAAATTATTCAAGTAAAAAGGAGGAAATAAGATGAACATTTTGGATCGTTTTAGACTGGACGGAAAGACGGCATTGATCACGGGCGGAGGAACCGGTATAGGAGAGGCATTTGCTATTGCGCTTGCTGAGGCGGGGGCAGATATAGCGATTGTAGACGTCCATGAAGAGGATGCTAAAAAAGTATGCAAAGAGGTCGAAGATCGGGGCCGCAAAGCACTATATGTGGTTGCTGATGTAAAGAACCCCAAAGACACCGAAAAAATGGTAGATACCGTTGTGGATGAGTGGGGCAAGCTGGATATTGCAATCAACAACGCGGGAATTGGCGGCTGGTGCGATTTGCTGAATCTGGAAGAGGACGCCTGGGACAAGGTCATTGATACCAATCTCAAAGGAGTATACCTGTGCTGTAAAGCAGAGGCAAGGGTAATGATTCCCAATAAGTACGGCAAGATAATCAATATGGGATCCATGGCAGGCCATATCAAGGTGAGACCGCAAAACCAGTGCCATTATGATGCTTCAAAGGGCGGTGTAATACATATGACGAAGACCATTGCCGGCGAGTTGGCACAACACGGCATAAGAGTCAACTCCATAAGCCCGGGCATCGTGATCACTCCCCACTATAATATTCTCACTGGTTGGCAGGAATTGGTAGATGGATGGGTGGAGTTAATGCCTCTGGGCAGAACCGCAACTGTTGAGGATATGCAGGGAGCTGCCCTATATCTAGCAAGTGAAGTGTCAGATTATATGACAGGACATGATATGCTGATCGATGGCGGTTATGCTATTTGGTAAAAAAATTTGGTGAAATGGACAGCAGATGATATTTTGGAAGCGAATTACAAAATATCATCTGCTAGCAAACGCCAATGGTATTCATAAAGTAAAAATAGGAGGAAAATTATGAAAAAAATCGTAGCACTGCTGCTGGTCGTTTTGCTGGCGCTGTCGCTGTGCGCCTGCACGGCGGCGGCCACCCAGGACAACACCGACGCCTACGCGGGCCTCGCACCCACAGAGGCTGCGGAGCAGGCCGCCGCGGCGACAAAGGATAACATGAGTCTGTCCGACATTATCCGCGTCCCGTTCGGCTATCTGCTCGACTGGCTGTACATGTTCACGAACAACTACGGCCTGGCGCTGATCCTCTTCTCCCTCATCATCAAGCTCGTGCTGCTGCCGATGTCGGTGAAGAGCAAGAAGAGCATGCTCAAAATGTCCCGCCTGTCGCCGCAGGTCAAGGCGCTCGAGTCGAAGTACGGCGACGACAAGCAGAAATATCAGCTGGCTGTCCAGCAGCTGTACAAGGAAGAGGGCGTCTCGATGGGCGGCGGCTGCCTGTGGTCGTTTATCCCGCTCATCATCCTGCTGCCGCTGTACTACATCATCCGTGAGCCCATCACGTACATGATGCACAACCCGCAGTCCACCTCCGCCGCCATCGTCGCCTTCATGCAGGCCAGCGGCGTCAACCTCGGCAAGAATGCCTACTATGCCCAGTTGGCCGCCGCCGGTCACATCGGCGAGTTCATGGACGATCTCAAGGCGCTGGCTGTCACCGCGAACGCCAATCTGCAGGCCATGAACTTCCAGTTCCTCGGCATCGACCTGTCCGGCATCCCGTCCATCAAGTTCTGGGAGTGCGAAGGCTGGGGCGAGATCGGCCTGTTCCTCATTCCGGTCGTTTCGGCCGGTCTGCAGGCTGTGTCCATGTGGATCAGCCAGAAGATGAACAACCAGGTCGCCACGAACGCCGACGGCGAACAGGACGCCGAGGCTGCCAAGACGGCCAACCAGACCAACATGACCATGATGCTCATGATGCCGCTGATGTCCCTCTGGATCGGCTTCTCCATGCCGGCCGCGATCTCCATCTACTGGATCGCGCAGGCCGTGTTCGGCGCCGTGCAGGATTATTTCCTGACGAAGCACTACCGCAAGGTCTATGAGGAAGAAGACGCCGTCCGGCAGGAGCTTGCAGCCAAGCGCCGCGCCGAAGAGGCGGAAAAAGAGCGCCAGCGCGCCCTGCGCCGGGAGCAGAACCCCGACGGCATCACCGACAACGTCAGCAAGAAGAAGATCCGTCAGCAGGAAAAGGAAGCTGCGGAAAAGGCCGCCAGAGACTATGAGGCCAAGAAGAACCCCGTTCCGGAGTCTGAGGTCAAAAAGCCGCTCTCCGGCGATCCGGAGCGTCCGTATTGCCGCGGCCGGGCCTACGATCCTTCTCACTACGGCAGAAAACGCGCTGCCGAGTCTGACGCAGAACAGACGAAGGAGTAACTATGGAAAAATTTATCACCGCAACCGGTAAGACAATCGATCTGGCCATCGCAGCTGCGCTGGAGCAGCTGCGCATGGACCGCGACAGCGTCTCCGTCGAAGTGCTGGACAATCCGAAGTCCGGGTTCCTTGGCATCGGCGCGCAGCCGGCAAAGGTCAAGGTGACCTATGAGGCCCCGGACGAGGCACCCAAGCCCGCGCTGTCCTCCGCATCCAGAAGCAAGCCCAAGAAGCCCGCGCAGGAAGCCGCCGCAGCGCCGAAGGTCATTGCGCCCGCCGTTCCGGCCGCAGCACCCGCGCCCGCAATGGCACAGCCGAAATCCGAGCCGAAATCAGAGCCGAAGCCCGAGGCAAAGCCGCAGCAGCCCAGACCCGCGCGTGAGCAGAAGCCGCGCACGGATCGCAAGCCGCAGCAGTCCAGAGCGCCCAAGGCCCCCGCGGAGCGCCGCGAACAGCCCGCGCCCAAGGCTCCCGTTGAGCCGAAGGTCTACGCACCGGCAGAGCCAGGCTCCGTAGAGGAGAAGATCGAGCAGTTCATCAAGGGCCTGCTCGAACACATGGGCTCCGACGCCGTGCCGCACGCCGTCAAGACGGCGGACGAGACGTATCTGGTTGATCTCGTGGGTGAAAACCTTGGCATCCTCATTGGCCGCCGCGGCGAGACGCTCGACGCAATC
>ERZ780195.3025-NODE-3025-length-10614-cov-6.735297_pt1 | contig 10614 bp, 9 predicted proteins | sample MGYA00511017_ERZ780195 | MGnify/ENA primary metagenome ERZ780195 (study PRJEB29588, sample SAMEA2159974) | human gut metagenome | biome: human gut; feature: human-associated habitat; material: faeces | place: Denmark | collected 2008/2010 ...
TGAAGTAGTAGGCCAGAGAGCCGTCGCGGTGGTCCTTGCCGCCCAGACCGGCCACCAGGCAGATGCCGCCCAGCTGCAGGCTGCCGTCCGGGTTCTTGGAAAGGTACCTGTCACAGGTGCCGTAGAAGGCTTTCTCAGCCCAGGCAGCCATCCGCTTGGGCAGGTAGCCCAGGCGCACGCCCTTGAGCACCGCGTAGGCAAACAGGGCAGTGCCGCTGGTCTCCAGATAGTTGCCCTCCACGCCGGGGTGGTCCATCACCTGCCAGAACATGCCGGTCTCCTCGTCCTGGAACTTGTGCACGTCCTCGATGGTCTGCTTGAGCATGGCCATGATGCCGCGGTACTCGTTGTACAGCTGCTCGTCCATGCGCTCCAGCACGTCCACCATGGCCACCAGGAACCAGCCCATGGCGCGCAGCCAGAAGTTGGGGCTGCAGCCGGTGACGGGGTCGGCCCAGTACATCTGGCGGCTCTCGTCGTAGCCGTGGTAGTACAGGCCGGTGGTTTCGTCCCGCATGTGCTTTTGGATGTTCATGAACTGCTTGTAGCTGTCGATGCAGCCCTGCATCTTGTTGTAGCGGGTCTCATACTCCATGTAGAAGGGCTGGGCCATATAGGTGCCGTCCAGCCACACCTGCCAGGGATAGATGTCCTTGTGCCAGAAGTTGCCCTCCTTGGTGCGGGGCTGGGTGAGCAGCTGGCTGCGGATGGTGTCGATGGCCTTACGGTACTTCTCGTCCCCGAAGATGTCGTACAGGATGAACAGGTTCTTGCCCTGATTCACATTGTCCAGGTTGTACTCCTTGGGGTCGTAGGTTTTGATGGAGCCGTCCTCCTGCACAAAGTAGTCGATGAAATCTTTGGAAAAGTCCAGATACTTTTTGTCTCCGGTGGTGTGGTACAGGCTCAGGCAGGCGGTGATCATGCAGCCGTCGATGTAGTTCCACTTGTTGGGCTTGCCGCTGCGCACCTTTTCAATGTTCCACATGGGGGCCTCGGCGCTGGAATTGGCAATCAGGTAGTCCACATAGTCGCCCAGCAGGGTGAGAATTTCTTCATGGGTCATGGGTCAGTCCTCCTCGAAATGGCCGACATTGGCAAAGCGCAGGCGCTCGCCCTCGTAGCCGGTGATCTTGACGTTGTGCAGGTCGATCTCTTTGACGTTCTCCGCGTAGATGGCCAGCTTTTTCACGTTGGGGCGGTTGTCCGCCATGGCGGCCTGACCGGCTTCGGCATTGGGGTCAAAGGTGATGGTGACATTCTTCATGGAGACGCGCTCGATGGGCTGCTCAGGCAGGCCGTCGAAGTAGCAGCCCGCGAACTGTGCGTCGGTGGCCACGATATCCTCCATGGTCAGGCTGCCCAGCTTGGGGGTGTACTCATCCACCGGCATAGCATCGCGGCACTGGACATAGGGGCTGTGACCGTCCGGGTCACAGAAATAGAACATGTTGATGACAAAGGGAGCCTTGACACCGCGCATCTCCACGTTGCGGAACACCAGCCCGTCGATGACGGCGGTGTTGCCGCGGCCGCGGCGGGTCTTGACCCGCAGGCCGCGGTCGGTGTGGTCCATCAGGCACTGGGTCACCACCATATCCTTCACGCCGCCGCTCATCTCGCTGCCGATGACGATGCCGCCGTGGCCCTTGTCCAGCAGGCAGTTGCGGATGATGGTGTGCTCGCAGCTCTTCTTGAGCTTCATGCCCAGGAACACCTTGCTGGCCTTCATGGCAATGCAGTCGTCGCCCACATGGATGTTCACGCCGATGATGCGGGTGTACTCGCAGCTTTCGGGGTCGATGCCGTCGGTGTTGGGGGCGTTGTAGGGGTTGTTGATGTTGAAGTTGAGCAGGTCGAGGTGCTTGACGAAGATGGGGTGGATGGTCCAGGAGTAGCTGTTCTGCACCGTGATGCCGTGCAGGCAGACCTTTTCGCTGTCCACCATGGCCACCGCGCGGGGACGCCAGGCGATGCGCTTGACCTTGGGGTTCACCCACCAGTCGCCGTTCTGGGCGTCACAGTCCAGGGTGCCCTCACCGGTGACCACGACGTCGTGCACCTGGGTGATGTTCAGCAGGCCGGCAAAGCTGTTCAGCGGGTTGCCCTCCCAGCCGGTCAGGTAGTACTCGTCCACCTCGTTCTCGCTGGGCAGTACGCCGGGCAGGATGGGGTAATGGGTGCGGTCGTTGTCGCCCAGCAGCACGGCACCCTTTTCCAGATACAGGGTGGTGTTGCTCTTCAGGAACAGGCTGGCGGTGCGGTAGCGGCCGGCGGGCACATACACGGTGCCGCCCTTGGGGCAGGTGGACAGAGCGGCCTGCAGCTTGCCGGTGTTGTCGGTCTCGCCGTCGGCCACCAGGCCGTAGCGGGATGCATCCACAAAGAAGCTCTCGGCCTCGGTGACAAAGGTCAGGCTCAGGGTCTCGCCCTCGGCCTGCACGCCCACGGTGTACTCGGTACCGGGCAGCAGGGAGAACAGGGAGAACACATTGGTATTGCATGCTTCGTAGACAGTCTTGCCGTTCAGGGTAACGACGAACGGGTGGGCCGGGCGGAAGCACAGGCCGTTTTCCAGCTCGAACACGGCACTGCGGGTCATGGAACGGATAAGGGACAGGTTCATGAGAAAACCTCCTGATAAATGGTTTTGGCTTGCCCGCACCGGGCGGACATGATATGATAAAAAGAAAAGCGGGTGTGCGCGGAGGACGTTAAAGAATGAAGGCAGAACAGGAAAAAATCAGTGCAAAGGTCCGGGCAGTGTCGATGCACCTGAACGGCGGCAAGCTGCAGCTGCCCGCCGAAGAGGAGAGCTGCTACGTTGTGCTGGTGGCAGAGAGCGGCTGTACCCTGCAGTACGCAGAGCAGACCATGCTGCTCAACCCGGGCAGTGCGCTGCTGCTGGGACCCGGCGGCGGCTGCATCCAGCAGACGGGCAGTGCGGCACCGGAGCTGGTGGGCTGCAGTTTCCCGCTCAGTGCCCTGCACGAGCTGCGCACCCAGACCCAGCGGGATTTTTCCCGGCTGTTTGAGCCGGAGCAGTCTGCTGTGCTGTACGGTTCCGTGCAGTGGAACAGCCGCCTGCGCACCCTGCTGGAGCTGATGCGCACCGCCATGGAGGAGCCGGATTACCCGGGCGCGCTGTACCTGCTGCTGGTGCTGCATTACATCGAGCAGGAATGCATCGCGGAGAGCAGCGCGGTGGCCCGGCCCCACAATAAGACGGTGGAGCGCATCTGTGCGTATCTGGCCGCCAACTACCGCCAGAAGTTCTCCCTCAGCGAGGTGGCAGCGCGGTTCTACCTGTCGCCCTACTACCTCAGCCGCCTGTTCAAGCGGGTGACGGGGCAGTCCATCGTGGACTACATCAACAACCGCCGCATCGAGGCGGCCCAGAAGCTGCTGGAGACCACGGAACTGAGCATCAGTGCGGTGGCCGAGCAGACCGGTTTTGCCAGCGCGGCCCATTTCCGCCGTGTGTTCCACGAGGTGATGGGCACTGGACCGCTGCAGTACCGCAAGGCACATAAGGAATGATTGGTTTTCCTGCGGAAAACAGGATGCAGCCCAGCGGGCTAGGATGTCTGCCTGCGGCAGAAGAGGTATGCCTCACGGCACAATGTTGTGCAGCGTGCAGCATGTTCCGGAAGGGTATACATCATTCACAAATAAAACACCCCCTGTGCCCTCTACGGGAACGGCACAGGGGGTGTTGTTTGCATCAGATGCTCTTTGCGCAGCGGGACAGGGGCTTAGCCCTTGACGGCACCAGCAGAGATACCTTCAACGAACTGGTCCTGTGCACAGAAGAAAACGATCAGCTGCGGCAGGATGGAGATCAGGGACAGCGCCAGGATCTTGTTCCAGGCAAAACCGGTATCACCGTCCATGGACAGCTTCACGAACAGGGACATGGGGTACTTGCCGGGAGTGCTGACGTAAAGCAGCGGGCCCATGAAGTCGTTGCAGCTCCACATGAACTGGAACAGTGCGCAGGACACCAGAGCGGGTCCCAGCATGGGCACGATGACCTTGTACAGGGTCTGGAAGGAGGAGCAGCCGTCGATGGCTGCGGCCTCGTCTAGGTCACGCGGGACATTGCGCATGAACTGGATCAGCTGGTAGACGAAGTAGGTCTCAGTAGCAAAAGCGCAGTGGACCCAGATAGCCAGGTAGAAGGGGCTGTCCAGCCAGCCGAACTTGTTGTACAGCAGGTACTGCGGCACGTTCAGAACGACCTGGGGCAGGAACAGGGTGGCCAGCATGATGTTGAACAGCAGCTTACGGCCGGGGAAGTCGAAACGGCCAAAACCATAAGCGGCAACACAGGCGGACACGACGGTGCAGATCACCTTGGGCAGCACATAGCTGTAGGTGTTCAGCATAGCCTGCAGGATGTTGATGGAGCCGCCGAAGTTGTTCAGCGCGTTCCGATAACCATCCAGCGTGGGGTTCTTGATCCACAGGCTGATGCCTGCAAAGATCTCGCTGTTGTCCTTGAAGGTGGCACTGATCATCCACAGCAGGGGGTAGATCATGATGATGCCGACCAGGATCAGGACGAAATACTTAAAGAAGGTTGCGATTTTGTTCGATGCGTTCATTCCCATACTGGTCACCTTACCTTTCGTCAGAGTAGTAGACCCACTTCTTCTGGCTGGTGAATGCAATGATCGTCAGGACGCAGACGATGATGAACATGATCCATGCCAGAGCGGATGCCATACCCATGTCATACGACTTGAATGCGTAGTTGTAAACCAGCAGAGAGATCAGCGTGGTGGAACCACGGGGGCCGCCGTTGGTGATGATGTACGGGCCATTGAACTCCTGGAATGCCTGGCAGATCTGAGTGACCAGGTTGTAGAAGATGATGGGGGTGATCATCGGGACGGTGATGGAGAAGAACTGACGCCACTTGCCGGCGCCGTCGATGGTGGCAGCCTCGTACAGGTCTGCGGGCACGCCCTTCAGAGCGGCCAGGAACAGCACCATGGCAGAGCCGAACTGCCAGATACGCAGGAAGCAGATGATCCACAGCGCGTAGTGGGGGTCGCTCAGCCACTCCGGGCCCTGCACCAGACCAAAGGTCACGGCACGCAGCACGGTGTTGAGCAGGCCGTCCTTGCTGAACACAGCCTTCCACAGCACGGCGATGGCAACGGAGCCGCCGAGGATGGAGGGAATGTAGTACACGGTACGGAACAGGTTGACGCATGCGATCTTGAAGTTCAGGATGTATGCGATGAACAGGGCGAAGATCAGCTTCAGGGGCACGGTGATGAAGGCGTACTTGAAGGTGATGATCAGTGCCTTGGTGATCTTGGTGGTGGTAAAGGCGGTGATGTAGTTCTGCAGGCCGACGAAGGTGGTGCCGGACTTGAAGAAGTTCATATCGGTGAAGCTGTAGTACAGCGACTGACCGAAGGGAAAAGCCTTAAAGACCACAAAGCCGATGATCCAGGGGATCAGGTACAGGATGCCCTGATACTTGTCCAGCCACTTCTGGAACGGAGTGCGCCCGATAACCGGGGCGTTGCTTTCTTTCATCTGGGAAATCCTCCTTTTTAAGGAATTTCGGAGCAGGTCTGAAAAAGATCTGATACAATTTTGTCAGAAATTTGTAATACATCTCTGATAAAAAAAGGGGCATCTGCCGTTTGGGCGACAGGTGCCCCGGGGATCAGATCAAAGCGTTGGGGAGAAATCAGGCGATGGTGTAGCCGACAGACTCCATGCCGTCCAGCAGGCCGTTGACAGCCTCTTCGGGGGTCTCGTCGCCGTAGTCGATGTTATCGAACACTTCCTGATAGATGCCGGTGCCGGAAGCCTTCAGGTCGTTGTTCTCGAACAGGGGATCCAGCTTGTTGGTGGTGAAGGCCATGACCTTGGCGTTTGCATCAGCAACCAGATCCTTGACAGCGCCGGCAGCCTGAGCGTAACCCAGACCAGCCTTGGAAGCGGGGATGCCGCACTCGGAACCCATGATGGAAGCGCCCTTCTCCTCGTTCAGCAGGAACTGGATCAGGGTAGCAGCCTCAGCAACATGCTCGCAGGTCTTGGTGATGGCCAGGCCCATGGAAACCTTGGAGAAGCCGCCGTTGTAATCGCCGAACTTGATCTCCTCGCCGACGGTGAAGCCGTCCTTGTTGTCGTCATCCAGAGCGGAAGAGTACTTGGTAGCAGCGGAATCCCACTCGAAGATGCCTGCGATCTTACCGGTGATCCACTCGTTGGACTGGTGGGTAGCGGTGTCGGAGTTTGCGGAGTAGTAGTCCTTCAGATTCATCATGACGTGGCCATCGACCAGGCTCTTGATGAAGCTCAGGCCCTCGGCGATCTCGTCCTCGGTGTAGTTCAGGGTAGAGGTGATAGGGTCTGCCCAGTCCTTGCCGTACTTGGACTCGAGGTAGAACACCATCAGGATCATACGGTCGTAAGCGCCCAGGTGCATGGGATAGTAGTCAGCGCCCAGCTTGTCCTGGAAAGCCTTGCCGGCTGCCATCAGGTCATCCAGAGTCTTGGGGACTTCGGTGATGCCGGCCTTATTAAAGGTGGTCATGTTCCAGAAGAAGATACGGCCGGTCATGGAAACGGGCACGCACTGCTGGGAGTTTGCAACGTAGCAGGCATCCATAGCAGCCTTGTCCCACTGGGTCAGATCCAGGAAGTTGGACACGGTGTTCAGGTCCACGAACTTGCTGCCGTCAGCAGAGTAGTTGTACAGCCAGTTCCAGTTCACCTGGCACACATCCTGTGCGTTGCCGGCGATGAAAGCGGCAGCCATCTTCTCTTCCCAGCCGGACCATGCGGCGAAGGTGGGCTCGATGGTGATGTTGCTGTGCTCAGCCTGGAACTCCTTGATGGCGTTCTGGTAAGCCTCGTGACGGCTGTCGCCGCCCCACCAGCTGATGGTCATGGAAACAGGGCCGTCCGACAGGGCCAGGCTCTCGTCTGCGGAAGCAGCGGGAGCGGATGCCACGGAAGAAGAGGCTGCAGTGCTGGAAGAATTGCCGCCGCAGGCAGCCAGCAGACCAGCTGCGCCCACAACGCCAGTGACCTTCATGAAATCACGACGGGAAATTGCCTTGCTCATTTTTGTTCTCCTCCTAAAGATGATCAAAAACATCGTCTTGCACGGGGGTTCTGCACACACCCCGTTGTATACAATTATGATAACAAAAGGCGGACAAAAAAGAAAGACGCAAATTGTGGTTATGCAACTCGAAAACGTACAAATATTGCTCTGTTTTCCGCGCCGGATTTGACGCCGTTGCTGAAATGAATAAACTTCGGGCGAAAAACTGTGCAACATGTATACTTCAACAGATTGCATAGAAAACGGGGACGCAGGATGGAAAGAACAGCGAAATTTGCAATAATTCTGTAAACATTTGCATCCTGCGCCTGAGAAAAAGCAGAGCGTGTCCCAGCGGCGTGGGTGCAAAAGGCTGGTGCCGGACGAAAAAATAACTGATATATCAATTGCGCAAAAAAAGTGCGCCGGTGCCCTTGAGTGATATATCAGTCTGCACCGGAGCCGGGCGGCTTTGCGGGAGAAATAAGAGCAGCAAATATACGACGTCGGATGTCTGATAAATCCAACAAAAACCGCCGCACAGAAGTCTGTGCGGCGGCTGACGGAACAAAGTGTGTTATTTGCGGCCTGCGTAAAAAGCCCGCCGCGCGCGGAAGTAGCACTGCGGGCACATGCTGACGTACTGAACGTCGTTTTCCAGGTCGATGGCCACCTGTTCGCCCTCAAAGACGAACTGGCCGTTCACCTTGCGGCAGTTGCAGATGGCCTTGCGGCCGCAGGTGCAGATGGTTTTCATCTCTTCGATGGTGTGGGCCAGCTCCAGCAGGCGGGTGGAGCCGGGGAAGCCCCGCAGCGAAAAGTCGGCCCGCAGGCCGTAGCAGATCACCGGGATGTTCAGGTCTACGGTGACCATGAACAGCTGCTCGGCCTGCTCTGCGGTAAAGAACTGGCTCTCGTCGCACAGCACGCAGGCCAGCTTGGTGGCCTGGCTGGCTTCGCGCACCACCTCGAACACATCCATGTCCGGGCGGATCAGGCGGTCGGCCTTGCGGTGCACGCCCAGGCGGCTGACCAGTTCGCCGCCGCCTTTGGTATCCACCTGCGGCTTGAGGATCAGCACCTGCATGCCCTGCTCTTCATAGTTGTGGGCCACCTGCATCAGGGCTGTGCTCTTGCCGCTGTTCATGGCACCATAGCGAAAATACAGTTTTGCCATGGCGTCACTCCTGGTTGCGCAGGCGGTAGCCCAGGCTCATCAGGCTGTCGCCCAGGTGAACGTTCTCCACTACCACATCGGGGTAGGGAACGGAGAGGTCGTAGTGGGAGAAGTTCCAGAAGCCCTCGATGCCCAGGTCCACCAGACGGCCGCTGACCTGCTCGGCACCGTCGCGGGGCACACAGAGCACGGCCACCTTGGGGTGGTGCTCGGCGCAGAAGACCTCCAGCTCGTCCACATGACGGATCTGGATGCCGTTGATCTCCTTGCCCACCTCGTTCTGGGCCACATCAAAGGCGGCGATCAGCTTGTAGCCGTTGGCGTCGCGGCTGATGAAGCTGGACACCGCAGAACCCAGACGGCCGGCACCGACCAAAATGGTAGGCAGCTTTTCGCCGTCGCCAAACAGCAGATTGCCGATCTCGGCGCGCAGCACGTCGACCTTGTAGCCGATGCCCTGCTGGCCGAACCCGCCAAAGCAGTTGAAATCCTGCCGCACCTGGCTGGCGGTGGTGCCCATCATGTGGGCCAGCTCGCTGGACGAAATCTTGTCCTTGCCGTCGGCAGAAAGATTGGTCAGATACCGATAATATTTCGGCAGCCGCTTAATGACCGGAAGCGACACCTTGTTTTGAACAGCCATGCTCGATTACCTCACATCTGCAATACTCATTTATAACTATTATAAAATGCGCCGCACCAATTGTCAATTTTTTGTCTAAGTTTTTGGCTGATTTTCCAAATATTAGACGGTTGTACAAAAATAACCTGAAACTTTTTGACAACATCGACAAACACCATTGACCCGTCACCCGAAACCGCGCATATTTTGCATTGCCGCTGCGCAGACTTAGTCTGTGCAGCTACTTTTGTTATAAGGAGAGCAGGAATGGAAGCGAACGCAAAAAAGCCCAAAGCCAAGGCCCGCCCCAAGCTAAACCCCACCGAAAACGCCGCGCTGAAGCGTCTGGAGCACGATTTGATCACCGAGGATGGCATTGTGCCTGCGACGAAGGGCCGCCACGCCATCCACTGCCTGACGGTCATCGGCACGATCGAGGGGCACACCCTTTCGCCTGATGCGCAAAAGACGACAAAATATGAGCACGTCATCCCGCAGCTGGTGGACATTGAGGAGGACCCCGAGATCGAGGGGCTGCTGGTCATCTTGAACACTGTCGGCGGCGACGTGGAGGCCGGGCTGGCGCTGGCAGAGCTGATCGCGGGAGTCAGCAAGCCGAGCGCCACGCTGGTGCTGGGCGGCGGGCACTCCATCGGCATCCCGCTGGCCGTCGCGGCGCGGCACAGCTTTATTGTGCCCACCGCGACAATGACGGTCCATCCGGTGCGCCACTCCGGCATGGTGCTGGGCGTGCCGCAGACGCTGCGCTATTTTGAGCAGATGCAGGAACGCATTGTCAGCTTTGTGACGGAGCACTCAAAAATAACGGCCCGGCGGTTCACCCAGCTCATGCACAATACGGGGGAACTGGTCATGGACATGGGCACGGTCCTGGATGGCCGGCAGGCCGTGGAGGAGGGACTCATAGACGAGCTGGGCGGCCTGAGAGACGCGCTGGGGTATTTATATAAAGAAATAGAGAAGTGAAGGCGGACGGGCAAATCTTGTTTGTCTGCCGACTCTGCGGTAACCGCGCGATTCCGGGCGTGCAGCCCTGTAGGGGCCGGGCATGCCCGGCCCGCGGCCTTCCCGTAAACGCGGCTATACCTTATAGCGCCAGGGCCGGACATGTCCGGCCCCTACTATGCGGCGGCGCGGAAGCGTATGTACTGCCACACGAGACCGGGGGTGAACCATGTCCGCCCCTACATAATTTTGTTGCGGCAGCCTATTGCAAAATACAATATTATATGCTATATAATATATAACCCTATACACCATACACCCGGAAAGGGGGCGCCCTATGGCCATCAACACCACGGCGGGGCTGCTGGATGCCATTGTGCTGGCTGTCGTCGGGCGGGAGAAAACGGGCATCTACGGCTATAAGATCACGCAGGAGGTCCGCACGGTGCTGGACCTGTCGGAATCCACGCTGTACCCGGTGCTGCGCCGCCTGCAAAAAGACGGCTGCCTGACCGTCCATGACGAAGCCTTCAATGGCCGCAACCGCCGCTACTATCAAATCACGCCCGCAGGCCGCGCACGGCAGGCAGAGTTTGCCGCCGAGTGGGAAGCCTACACCACAAAGATCAACAAGCTTTTTAAGGGGGAGCAGCAATGAAAAAATACGAGTACTTATCCGAGCTGGAAAAGCGGCTGTCTGCCCTGCCTGCTGATGCGCGCCGCGACGCACTGAATTATTATGAGGAATACTTCGACGCCGCAGGCCCC
>ERZ780195.3028-NODE-3028-length-10607-cov-5.994693_pt1 | contig 10607 bp, 10 predicted proteins | sample MGYA00511017_ERZ780195 | MGnify/ENA primary metagenome ERZ780195 (study PRJEB29588, sample SAMEA2159974) | human gut metagenome | biome: human gut; feature: human-associated habitat; material: faeces | place: Denmark | collected 2008/2010 ...
CCGCCGCCAGCGTCCGGTGGGCCAGGAAGGAGACGTCCCAGGCGGCGAGATCCACCTCCCCTGTGGCCCAGGCATCCAGCTGCTCCGGCGGATAGTCCCGGGCGCACACCGTGTGGACGGTCTCATAGAAGAGCTCCGCCAGTGCCGGACAGTCCGCGGAGCGGTAGGGACGGATAAACATCGGGGACCTCCCTTCCTACTGCCGGACGGTTCACTCCACCTCCGTGCGGAGGGTGAACGCTTCCGGCAGATGAAAAATCGCTTCCTTCAGGAAAATGGGGTAAAAATAGGCGTCCGCCAGGCTCTCAAAGGGCAGCCAGGTGAACTGGTGGCTGTGAACGCCCTCGTCCCGGCGGAAGCTCTGGCCTCTCGCCAGCAGGTCCGTCCCCGCGAAGTCCATCAGGAAGTAGAGACAGAGCTCATGATAGCGGAGCCGGTCCACATCCTCCGTAAAGAAGCCCTGGTTCAGCCAGAGAGGCCGCCGGATGGCGGCGGCGATGCCCAGCTCCTCCCGGAGCTCCCGCAAAACCGCGTCCTCCGCCGTCTCCCCCAGCTTCACCCGTCCGCCGGGGAGGTAGTAGTAGGGCGAGCGCTCATCCCGCATGGCCAGGAGCTTCCCCTCGTGGACCATAACGGCGCAGACCCGGTAGTTGAACTTTCCGCCGCCCTCTTGGTAAGAGATATCCATCCTCGTCCCCCCTCAGATCAGGATGCCGTCGCAGTGGTCGATCTCATGCTGGATGATCTCAGCCGTCCAGCCCGTAAAGGTCTTGATCCGGGTCTGAAACCGCTCATTTTGCCACTGCACCTTAATGGTCTGAAATCGCTTTGCCTTTCGCCGCCCGGTCAGAGACAGGCAGCCCTCCTCCGCCTCGTAGGGGCCGGAGCGCCGGACGATGACAGGGTTGAACATGACCAGATACGTCCCCGCGTTGTCGAATGCGATGATCCGCTTATTGACGCCGATCATATTCGCCGCCATGCCCACGCAGCCGGCCTTGTGCGCGATCAGCGTGTCCAGCAGGTCCCGCGCCGTGCCGAGATCGTCCGCCGTGGCGGGCTCGGCCGGCCGTGCAAGGAAGGCCTCGTCTTTGCAAATATCCCGGATCATATCGTCTCTCCTCTCTCCCGCTGCGGGGCAAGAAAGCGCCCCCCAGCGTATACAAATGCCGATGGAACGTCTCCGCCGCCGGAAGGCGGCTGCAGCGCATATCTCCGATCGTTTCAGAGATATTTCCCGGTCAAGCTCTCCGGACTCGTCCGAATTTCCGCCGGTGTTCCGGCGGCAACGATGCGGCCGCCCGCGTCTCCGCCGCCTGGGCCCATGTCAATGACGTAATCCGCATTGCGGATGACATCCAGATCGTGCTCGATGACAATGACCGTCGCGCCATGGTCCAGCAGCGCCTGAAACACACCCAGCAGCACCTGCACATCCAGCGGATGCAGGCCGATGCTCGGCTCGTCAAAGACGAACACGGAATCCGTCTGCATCCGGCCGATCTCGCTGGCCAGCTTCAGCCGCTGCGCCTCCCCGCCGGAGAGGCTGGGCGTCTCCTCGCCCAGCGTCAGATAGCCGAGGCCAAGCTGCCGCAGCACGTCCAGCTTCTGGCGGACAGTTTTCCGGTCCGCGCAAAAGTCGAGCGCGGAGTTGACGTCCATCCGCATCAGCTCCGGCAGAGAGGCGGACTGCCCTGCATGATTCGTCAGCTGGATATCATAGGCCGCGCGGCCGTAGCGCGAGCCGCGGCAGTCCGGACAGGGAATGTTCACATCCGGCAGAAACTGCACGTCTAGGCTCACCTCGCCCGTACCATCGCAGCCGGGGCAGCGCAGCGAACCGGTATTGTAGGAAAAATCGCCGGCCTTGCAGCCGTGCGCCTTCGCGTCCGGCGATCTGGCATAGAGCTTGCGCAGCTCATCGTGCACGCCGGCATAGGTGGCCACGGTGGAGCGGACATTGATGCCGATGGGCGTCGCGTCGATGAGCTTGACGTGTGCGATGCCCTCGGCGCTGACCGCCCGGACGTGCGGCGGCAGCGCACTGCCGCGGATACCGGCCTCCAGCGCGGGGATCAGGCTCTCGAGCACCATGGTCGTCTTGCCGGAGCCGGACACGCCGGTCACGACCGTCAGCCGCCCCTTTGGGATGTCGACCTCCAGCGGTTGGACCGTGTGGATCTGCGATGTGGACAGATGAATGGCTCCCTGCACAAACATGTCGGCCTTTTCAGCGCGTGGGCGCAGCACTGCCTCCGTCCCGCCGGACAGGAACGGCCCGATCTGCGAAGCGGGATCCGCCGCGATCGCGGGCACCGTCCCCTGCGCGATGACGCGGCCGCCCTTCGCGCCTGCCTCCGGCCCCATCTCGATGATCCAGTCGGACTCCTTCAGGATCTGCGTATCATGATCGACCAGAATGACGGAATTGCCGTCCGCCACGAGGTCGTGCATCACCCCGGTGAGGCCCACGATGTTGGCCGGGTGCAGGCCGATGCTCGGTTCATCGAGCACATAGAGTACGCCGGTCGTGCGGTTGCGCACGGCGCGGGCCAGCTGCATCCGCTGGCGCTCGCCGGTGGAGAGCGTGGACGCGGAGCGGTCAAGCGTCAGGTAGCCCAGTCCCAGATCCATCAGCCGTTTGGCGGGGCTCTGGAATGCCTCGCAGATGCTTTCGGCCATCGGGCGCATTTCCTCCGGCAGACTGCCGGGAACACCCCGTACCCACTCTACCAGCTGTGACAGTGTCATCGTGCAGGCTTCATCCAGCGAAATCTCTCGCAGCTTCGGCGCACGGGCAGCGCTGGACAGCCGCGTACCGTGGCAATCCGGGCAGATATCCTCTTTCAGAAATTTTTCCACGCGCTTCATGCCCTTCTCATCCTTGACTTTGGAAAGCGCGTTTTCGACGGTGTAAACGGCGTTAAAATAGGTAAAATCCAGATCTCCGGCCTGACCGGTATTCTTATTGTGATAGAAAATGTGCTTTTTCTCCGCCGGACCGTGGTACACGATGTCCTTTTCCTGCTCGGTCAAATCCCGGAACGGGATATTTGTCCGCACGCCCATTTCACGGCAGATGTCCGTCATGAGCGACCACATCAGGCTGTTCCACGGGGCGACGGCTCCCTCGTCGATGGTCAGCGTATCATCCGGCACCAGCGACGCCATATCTACGGTGTGTACCATTCCCGTTCCGCCACATTTTGCGCACGCGCCCTGCGAATTGAACGCCAACTCCTCAGCCGACGGTGCATAAAAATGTGCGCCGCACGCCGGGCAGACCAGTTCCTTTCCGGCTGCGACAAGCAAAGACGGCTCCAAATAGTCTCCGTTCGGGCAGCGGTGGCTTGCAAGGCGGGAATACATCAGACGCAGGCTGTTGAGCAGCTCTGTTCCCGTGCCGAACGTGCTGCGGATACCCGGCACACCGGGGCGCTGATGCAGCGCCAGCGCGGCGGGGACATACAGCACCTCATCTACGCTGGCTTTGGACGCCTGCGTCATTCTGCGGCGGGTGTAGGTAGACAGCGCTTCGAGATACCGGCGCGAGCCTTCCGCGTACAGTACGCCCAGTGCCAGCGAGGATTTGCCGGAGCCGGACACACCCGCAATTCCCACAATTTTACCCAGCGGAATATCTACATCAATGTTTTTAAGGTTGTGGACTTTTGCGCCACGAATCAGCATTTTATCAATCATACATGACCTCATAGATTATTTCTGGTTTCGTCCGAATCGCTTCGGGCGGCTGTATTACAATTAAATCCGTTTTACGGAAGCCGATAGACCGCTAATCCGCCGCAGCCAATCACGATGATTTTCTTCATTTTACATACCTGTAAATCTAGATTTGCCCCGTGGTGGCAAGCATCACTTCATGCAGCGAAAATACACCATCGACCCGTCAGTGTGAACGTCGGTTTCCCGGTACAGGCTCTGCAAAATTGCCCGCAGTTCGTCCTCCGTCTGGAACGGCGGGGAGAACCAGCCCTTTTTTGCGAGAATGTTTTTTACCAGCCAGTCCGTCCGTCTGGACTTTCCCCAGATATAGAAGCAGGCGATGAACGTGCCGCCGGGCTTCAGAACGCGCCATGTTTCGCCAAACGCTTTCTGCTTGTCGGGGAACGCGTGGAAGCCGTTCATGCTGACGACGAGATCAAAGGCTTCGCCGGCCATTTGCAGCTTCCCCACATCGCCCTGTACGCACTGAATATGCGAATAGCCGCGCAGCCGCTTCTCGGCCTGCGCCAGCATATCTATGCTGTAATCCAGACAGGTAATGCGCGCGTTTTTCAGCCGCGCCCATTTGCGTTCCGTGAACACAGATGTTCCGACCGGAACATCGAGAAGCGTGCCCGAAAAATCGCCTGGAATATAGGACAGGACCCTTCGCGCAATCTTCCGGTCGTCCGTGCCGCTCCAGAACAGCCGGATGTATAATCTGCTGAATAAATTCCCCTGCGTGAGAACATCGTCATAGATGTTTTTGGACGCTTCGTAAGCGGTTTGTATTTTATCTGTCATGTGATTGACTTCGTTTCCTGATGAAAGCGGTTTGAAATTTGAATTGCAGATTTCATAAAACAGAACTCATGTTAGCAATTAAAGTTCGCAGTTTGGCCCATTGTTCTGTATTTAATCTTGTAATAGCCCCTGTTCGGCTTACTGTGATAAAGTCCCGGAACTGGCTGATATGAATCGGCATACCCAAAAGGAGAATATGATCAATTTCGGCATACCAAGGGCTTCGCCAATATGGAGCGTCCCACCCGGGCGCTTCGGTTTGGAAAGGTTCCTTTGCAACGCGGCCAAAGGCAACAATGCAGCCTGCATATTTTTTATATAAAGCCTGCTGTGCTGCTGCAAAGCGCCCTAAAGCGCTGTCTTTCTGCCCGGCTTTTCGGATTTGGGTGTAAAGACGTCCAATATGGTCAACAGAGGTTTTTGCGCACATGAACAGGACGGTATCTCCCACCACAGCCTGCTTATCCACTGTCCATTCAAGAGGCTGAAACTGCCTCCAATGCAGAAGCATATTGAGATTGCTGATTCCGCCGCGTCTGAATCGGTCTTCTAAATCCTGCATTTCTACAGGTGATTGAAAATTTGTAATAAATGCGCTCATAATGTCAACTCCGATATGACCTAAGCTTCCACAATCAAAATCCCTTCTTGCCCTGCCGGTAATTCCTCTTTTATGAAGCCGTTCTCAAATAGCGCGGCGCCGCCTCTGGCGGCCCCGCAAGCATCGGCTTGATCCAGACATACGGAATTGACGTAAAGAACGGGGACGTTGAGTTTCCCAGCTTGCTTTGCATATTCAAGCTTCGCGGTGCGGTTCCATTCCGAGGCGCTGTAGTCCGTATAGACCGGCCACCAGACAATATCCGGCTTCAAGTCGTTCAGCCGGGCGATAGTTTCTTCATACCAGAAGTCGCCGCACAACCCGACAGCGGCCTTTTTGCCGAGAAAGTCAAACGTGTGAAATCCGCTGCCCTCCCGGTATTCCTTCCCCGCAGACGGCTCCTTCCAGCCCGGAGATACTCTGCGGTATAAATCGAGTATCCGGCCGGTTTGATCGATGGTCAGCTGGGAACTGAAAAACGCGCCGCAGTCCTGCTCGAGGAAGCCGAAGGATATCGCAATGGCGTGCTCTTTTGCCAGCTGGCACAGTTCGTGTATCACACGGCCCTCACGGGAAACAGCAACCGCCATGTCATGTCCGGCTGTAAAATTGAGACTGTCAAAGCCCTGAAGAAAGGCTTCTCCAAAGATCACGGCATCTGCCTTGCCTGCACATTTTCCAAGTGTATCGGCAAGAACCGCCTTGTTATATTCGATGTCTCCATTGATAAAACCGGCAGCTGCAAGCGCGCATTTCATTCCCATCATCCTCACAAACTCTGATAGTAATATATAAGCGAGGGTGTTACAGCCTTCGCTTTTCCTTTAAGATGAAGGTGATTGGCTGACGGAATTTCCGATTGGGACCCCACGCCCGCAAACAAATGTGTCAGCCAGCCTTCATCATTCTGCATTCGATTCAGCAAGTTGGGACAAATCACTGCTCCCGTTTCACGGACTAATCTGATTGAATCTTGAAGTGCTGGAACCAATCGTATCTCAACGAATGAAGGAGGAATCTCATGATTGCAGTTGGAATCGACATATCCAAAGCCAAAAGCACCGTTGCGGTAATTGATTCAGACGGTACAGTTCTGGCAAGTCCATTCACAATGGCTCATACGCAGCCGGAGATGGAAGCTTTCGTGACCTATCTGAAGGGACTTGGAGAACCCACGACCATCCTCATGGAGTACACTGGCCACTACCATTATCCGGTGCTCAAGAAGCTTCAAGACGAGGGATTTCCCGTTTGCATTGTCAATCCATATCAGATGAAAAAATACGGGGATGTCGAGATTCATAAGGCGAAGACGGACAAGAAGGACGCACTTCGGATAGCAGCCTATGCACTTGAAAAATCCTATAAACTCGTACCGTATAGCTCAATGGAGCAAAAGTATGAGGACTTGAAATTTCTTTCCCGTCAGTACAGCCAGCGTATCACTTATGTCGCGAAACTGAAAGTTCAGCTCATAGCTCTGCTGGATCAGACGATGCCTGGGATCACAAGAATACTGCCACTGAACAGCAGAAACCCTGAAAAATGCGCTCTGCTGCTCTTTATCAAACGATTCAAGTCCTTTGATGAGATTCAAAGAATTGGAAAGGCGCGCTTCCTGGCATCCTATGATGTCTTGGCGAAAAAGGCTTCAGAACGCAGCGCGTCCAGCAAGGGACTTAGTATCTACGAACTCGCTGTTGACAGCATTACCACCCGCGGCGAAGACCCTTACATTTGGCTCTCACAAAATCAATGCGTTGACCTGCTTTCCGCAACACAAAATGCTGCCGACGAAATCATTTCTCAGATGAGAAACATCGCCGAGACAATTCCGGAATACAAGGTACTCCGAGCAATGCACGGCGTTGGTGACCGCCTCGGACCGATTATCCTCGCCGAGATCGGTGATGTCCATCGCTTTCACAGCGGTAAGGCATTGAACTCCTATGCCGGCAACGATGCCCCTCCATATCAATCCGGACAATTCGAGAGCAGAAACCGCCACATTTCAAAACGTGGCAGTTCTGCCCTCCGGAAGGCTTGTTACGAGGTAATGCAGGCCCTTAAACTGATAAAACCTCAAGACGACCCCGTGTACCTCTTTATGCTCAAAAAAGAGCAGGAAGGGAAGCCTTTCAACGTAGCCAAGATGGCTGGCGTGAACAAGTTCCTCCGGATCTACTACGCCAGAGCAATGGAGCTCTACAAGTAAACCGATTTGATTCTACATCATTGTTTCAAAGCCCGCAATCTGGTGGGTTCGTTTAGTGCGCCCTTTTTTCTGTGCAACTTCCAGAAAAAAGTCCTTGACAAACATTAGCAAGATTTATTATTAAGTATACCACACCAGCAAATGAAATGCCATTTGCACCCATTTGATTTTTCAGAAAGGAGTCCTGCCTATCGCTGTCACTCGAATCATCCCCATGCACATCAGCAAAGGCAAAACCGCGTTGCAGTCCCTTTCTGCGCGGCTCGACTATGCAACCAACCCAAGCAAAACAAAGAACGGTGAACTCGTCACCGCGTATGCCTGCGATCCGCATACCGCCGACGCGGAGTTTGCTCTATCGCGCCGCCAATATCAGACCTACACCGGGCGAACGCAAAAGCATGAAGTTATCGCCTATCAGGTGCGTCAGTCTTTTAAACCCGGCGAGGTTACGCCGGAGGAAGCCAATGCCATCGGCTTCGAATTTGCCAACCGCTTTTTGAAGGGAAATCATGCGTTTATCGTTGCCACTCACTGCGACGTAAAGCACATACATAATCACATAGAGTGGAATGCCGTTTCACTGGATGCCCATCATAAATTCAAAGACTTCTCGTTTTCAGCTCGTGCTGTTGCCCGCCTTTCGGATATGATCTGTCTGGAACACAAGCTGTCCGTCATCAAGCACCCGCAGCATACCGGCAAAACCTACGATAAGTGGCTTGGAGATCGAGCTGTTTCCACGCATCGCGATATTCTGCGCGCCGACATAGATCGGGCTCTGGAACAGAAAGCCGCGAACATGGAGGTGCTGCTCGATGGCTTAAAAACGATGGACTATGAAATCAAGCACGGCAAACAGCTTTCCTTCCGAAAAGCAGGGCAGAAACGGTTTATCCGCATGGACACATTGGGCGACGCATACAGCTATGACGCACTTTCCGCTGTACTTGCCGGTTCGCAGAAGCACCGCCCGAAAACAAAGCCCATTCAGCAGAACGAGCTAATCTCCAAGGCTATCGACGCACAGCGAATGGAAGCCAAGGGAAAGGGCTACACCTATTGGGCAAAAAACTTCAACAGCAAGCAATATGCCAAGTCTATACTGTTTCTAACGGAGAACCATCTTTCCATTGACGATCTGCCACGCGCCGTCGAAGAAGCCTGCACAAAAGCGGATGCTTTAACCGCAGAACTGAAAAAAGTGGAAGCACAAATCGCTTCCACTTCGCAGCTTATCGACCAGGTTCGGGTCTATCTGTCGTCTGTTTCTACCTATAAAAAATACAAGGCTTCCGGCTGGTCGCGATCTTTCTTCGCGGAACACGAATCCGAAATCCGGCAATACAAGCAGGCGCTCCTCACATTCGACGAAGCTGGCTGCAAAACCGTCCCCAAGTTTAAGGCACTTTACGATACGCTCGGTCAGCTCAAAGTCCAGCGGCGGAAGCTAATTGGGGATTACGCCGCCGCAAAAAAGACCAAGCAGGAGCTTCTAACCGTGCAGGCGAACCTCAACGCATTGCTTCCGCAGAACGAAAAAGAGCGCATCCGTTCCGACGCTGAGCGTTCGTAGCTCAAGCGTCCGAAGGATGCGCTGTCCGTGGTAAATCAATTAGATCTTCTAAACCTGCCATTATCTGATAAGCGGAGGCACACAGACATTCGTATAAAACGATCGGGCAGAATATCAGGCGGGCTCGATTGAAGATTGGCTTAACGCAGGAAAAAGCATCTCAGCAGCTTGGCGTCAGCACCCTGCATTGGGGACGGATCGAACGTGGAGAACGCCCAATCAAGCTGGATCGGCTTTGCGCAATAGCGAATGTGCTTCACGTCAAACTCTCCACGCTTCTCAGCGGCTGCGTTCTGGACGACGATTTCAATGAAAGTGCAGAAATCGAAGATATCGTCTTTGGACAGATGATGATTCAAATTGCAAAGAAATGTTCGCCTAAGACCCGAAATCTGATGCTTAAAATCTGTCGGAATATCGCAGAAGTAGAAAAACGATAGTCTGACCTCATTTTTCCTGATCTTCGTAGATATTCTGCGCAATTAGATTCAGAAGGTGGATGGATTTATCCGTGCATTTTTCCAGAATCCGAAACAGCTCCTGTTTTTCGACGTTCTCATCCAGCGTGATATCCTCTTGGGCAATCAGCTCATCGCAGCAATCATCCAGAACAGTTCCGGGCTTAATCTTGAAAAGCGTGCATAACTCAATCACTCTTCGCAGACTGATTTTCTGCTGACCTCGTTCCATGTTGCTATAACTGTTTTCTGCAATTCCCAATATCTCAGCGACCTGAGCCTGTGTCATCTGGTGGTGTTCACGAGCTGTGCGCAGGCGGCGACCGATTTTCCGGTAATCAATATCCATAGCGTTCATTCCCAATCCTCTCGTTCAGGGGTTCTTCTTTCATAAGGGGGATACACCCTTATAACGTTGACCGATTATGGACATTGTACTTTTTCGGCTTTGGAATGAGAATAAATTTATAGAAGTGACTATATGTTATAAGATTGACTTTTTGGCGAATGACAGTCAAAAAAACGAATGTAGTCAAAGCTTGATCATTGCAAGGAAACGATAAGCCTTGCGGCAGAGAAAGAAAAAAGCGCTGCCCAGCATGGCTTGATTCAGCCATTTTGAAACAGCGCTTTTTCTGTGTTCATAGAGCCTTTCGATATATCTTTCTCGTCAATAAAATCGCCGCGACACATGCGCCGGCTTCTGCTACCGGCAGCGAAAGCCAGACGAGGCTTGCGGCATTCTCTGTCAGGGAAAGCGCCCATGCCATCGGTAATACCAAGACGATAAAACGCAGGAGCGAAATGACCAGCGAATAGATGCCCTTACCCAATGCCTGACACACGCCCTGTAGAATAATGTTGGCACCGGCAAAGAAGAAACCGCAGGTAATGATTCGCAATGCCAACACACAAAGCTGGTGAGATTCCTCCGTAACGGAGAAAATGCCCACAATCTGACGGGCAAAATGCTGCAAGAGAGCGATGCCGATCAGCATGATGACGGAAACATAGATCAAACCATAACGAACGGTCTGCGACACGCGCTGCTTGTTCCTAGCTCCGAAATTATAGGAGATAATGGGGATTGAAGCGTTATTCAATCCGTATCCCGGCATGAAAATGAAGTTTTGCAGTTTGTAATAGACGCCATAAGCCGTGACAGCCGAAACGGAAATCGCCCCTAAAATCAGGTTTAGCGTATAGGACATGATTGGCGTCAAAATCTGC
>ERZ780195.3037-NODE-3037-length-10594-cov-2.863934_pt1 | contig 10594 bp, 9 predicted proteins | sample MGYA00511017_ERZ780195 | MGnify/ENA primary metagenome ERZ780195 (study PRJEB29588, sample SAMEA2159974) | human gut metagenome | biome: human gut; feature: human-associated habitat; material: faeces | place: Denmark | collected 2008/2010 ...
TCGCGCCGTTATTCACGACCTACACCCTTAGCAGGGGCGCCTCTTCGGCCTCTTGAGTACATCTCCAAGGGTGTTTGCCGGCGCTGCGGAGCGGCGTGCGTGCGCCTTTCCTTGACCGACGAAGAATATTATACACTATTCCGCTTTGGTTGTCAAGGCTTTTTCGTGCATTTTTATTATTTTTCCGCTCCGGGGATCTTCTGCCGGAGCGGAAAATATACAAGACTTTTTGAGGTTTTATCAGTCCCTGAAGTCCGCTTTGAGGTATATCACGTTATCCGACGCGACAGCCTCGGCGCGCAGAGCCTCAAAATCGAGCTTTCTTTCCTCGACCAGCACCTTTTCAAGCTCCGGGCGTGTTTTCGGGTGTCTCGGTGTGAAGACGGTGCAGCAGTCCTCGTAGGGAAGTATCGACGTTTCGAACGTGTTTATCATGCGCGCGCGTTCGATTATCTCTTCCTTGTCCATTCCTATGAGGGGACGGAAGACAGGCAGCGCCGCAGCGTCGTTCGTTACGGCGAGCGCCTGCATGGTCTGCGACGCGACCTGCCCCATGCTCTCGCCTGTAATGAGCGCTCCGCAGTCGGTCTTTGCCGCTATTTCGGAGGCGATCGACATCATGTATCTGCGCAGGAGCAATGTGAAATAATCCTCGCAGCAGGCGCGTGACAGTTCCTCCTGTATGTGCGTCAGCGATATGACGTGCAGGAATATGCTGCCCGACCACATCGTGAGCCGCCGCGCAAGCTCCGTTACCTTTTCTCTTGCCTGCTCGCTCGTGTAGGGGAAGGATTCAAAATAGACCGCTTCGAGCTTTACTCCGCGCTTTGCCATCATCCATCCCGCAACGGGTGAATCTATGCCGCCCGAGAGCAGGAGCAGCCCCTTGCCGTTCGAGCCGACGGGCATCCCTCCGGCGGCGTGCTGCTGCCCTGCGGTGATGTATGCGCCCTCCTCGCGGACCTCGCACATAACGGTCACGTCGGGGGGATGCACATCCACTTTAAGGTTGTGATAGTTGCCGAGTATCGCTGCGCCTATCTCCTCGCATATCTGCTGCGAGTGCAGGGGAAAGCTCTTGTCGGCGCGGCGTGCTTCGACCTTGAAGGTGCGGGCAGCCGAGAGCGTATCCGAAAGATATTCGACCGCGGTGCGGCAAAGCTCGCCTATCTCCTTTTCGGCATATGCCGAGCGGCTGACGGCGATGATGCCGAAGGTGTGCATCGCAACGCGCCATGCGGCGTCCATGTCGGAGGAATCATCCTCCGGTTCTATGCGTGCAAGGCTTCTGCCCTTTATGACGCGGTATTTGCCCACCTGCTGAAGGCGGTATTTCAGCTCGCGGCTGAGAAGCGTTTCAAAATAGCTGCGGTTTGCGCCCTTGAGGCAGATCTCACCGTACTTGCAAAGCAGTATTTCTCTGAATTCTGACATTATTCGTTCTCTCCGTCGTCGGTGTCGGCGCACTCCTCCGCATCATCCGCAGGGGCAAGCAGAGCAGCCGCGTCGTCAAGGATATCCTCGGGCACGAAAAAGTCGATGCCGCCGAGGTCAAAGCCCATCATGACGCGGTTCCAGCTTTCGCGCGAGTGCGGGCGTGTGATATACGGGATATTTTCGCCGCGCAGCACGCTTTCGATAAACGCGCCCTCGGCGTTGTCGCGTGCCGTTGTTAGCAGGGTGAATCTTGCGTCATCTGCCGCGGCTGCCGAGGTCTCGGCGGCGCCGGGGCGTCTTTCGGTCTCACTCATTGATAGCTTCCTTCCTTGCCGTGCCGCATCAGTCGGCTTCGGCGTCGTCTTTCTTGCCCTCGTTATCTTCTTTGCCGTCGTCAGCCTCGTCGTCAGAGCCGTCGTCGGCCGCAAGTGCGTAAAGGTCGATGTCAAACAGGGTCGAACGCTCGGAGGGGTCGAGCTTTGACTCTTCCTCGTCGTCCTCGTTCTCGTCGTTGTCGGCGTCATAGCCGGGGATCCTGGCGGTGTGCCCGTCCTCGGGATCGGGATCGGCGGCGCCGGTCTCGATGTAATAGTTGGGGAAGAGCTTTGCCCATACCTTCATGCAGCCGATGGTGTCGGCAATGGATGTGTGTGCCACGCCGTCCCATTCGATGCCGAGGCACGCCATGGCGTCTGTGAGGCTTGCGTGTTCGACTTCGGGACGGCACTCATGTATGTACCGCACGAATTCGTTTGCGCAGCAGCGTATCTTTGCCCAGAGCGCACGGCGCTCCTCCTCGGTCGCGTAAATATATTTGATATGGCTGTAATCGGTCGAAACGCCGTAGGCGATTATGCGGTCGGCGCCCGCAAATATCTCCTTGATGCGGGGCGTCAGCTCTTCGAGCGTCGGCGCGTCTGCGGTCATTGCGGGGGTTATGCCGTGGATCTTTTCGGTCTTGTTCCACTTGCGGGTGTGCGTGGGGCGAACGAGGGTGTTCATTATCATGTTGCCGTTCGCGTCGCAGATGCTTATCGAAATTATCTCGTCGCGGTCATAGAACCCGGTGAGCTCGAGGTCGAAAAAGAGCACGCGGGAGCGGTCCATACCGTAATGACGGGCGCGGTGTGCGTTGCCCTCGGCGCGGCGAACTGCCATTTCCGCTTCATAGCATGAGCGGCAGAGCTTTTTGCGGTATCTGACATCCTTGCCGCACTTTACGCAGAGCAGCGGCATGCGGACGGTGGTCGCCTTGTCGTAGAGATAAACGGGCGTGCCGTCTGCGCGGCGCGCGAACGCCACAGGTTCCTCAACGACCTCAAGCTTCATGCCGGCAAGGCGTTCTTTGGTATAATAGCCGAGCGACGCGGCGCGGCGGATGCTGACACGCTCGATAACATCTCCCGACGAGAGGGCGAGCGTTTCGCGGCGCGCGCGGGGAGCGTACCACAGCTCGGGGTCGGCTTCGGTAACGTTTTCGGGGTCGAACCAAAGGCGCAGACCGTCGGCGGTCTCTTCGAACGCGACAGGCGCGCCGGGCTGCAGGTGCAGCTTGGCGAGGTCTGCACGCGTGAGATAATTCTTTGCCCGCGCTTCACGACCGCGGATAGCCGTTACCGCGGCGCCTGAGCGCAATTTTATTGATTCCTTCACAATATTCCTCCAATATATATACGCCGCTTGCGGCGGCGTCACGATCACATACTGAATTATTATATCATACCGGGGTGTGATTTACAAGTGCGAACGGGAAATTTATCGTCATATTGAAAGAAAAAAGTCGCGCGCGGAGCCGAAATATCATAATTATTTGCATGATCTGCGCGTCGGACGGAAAAGAGCCCCGGCAGGTCCTGCCGGGGTGAATTTTATAAAACACGATATAACGGGTACAATGCTACGCTCCGGCAGTCCGCAGGGACAGCTCTCACCGAGAGAAGCCCTCACAGAAGCGACAACAGGCGGTCGCGGATATATGCAACGATGTCCGTGATAATATGCGCTCGGAACGACCGAAACGCGACGGTTAAAAAAGTGAAGATCCATCCTTCTCTTTCGCGTGTCTTGACCCCGGCATAGGGGTGGTGGAAATGCAAGTGGCAACAGAGGCGGAAGAGAAGGTATCGATATTTTGTCTCGAACTCTTGCAATTAATGTTGATTAATGGTATAATTATTATACAATAGAGACATTATTGTGGGGGATAATGAGACTTATGAAAGAGCTTGGGATTTTTTTTAACCGTCCGGCTGTTAAGGCCATTGTTAATTACTTGTTGGGTCTTGCTACTGCAACATTTGCGGGCATTTTCTTTGGTCAAATATCTCAAAAAGAGCCCCAAGGAAAAACATGGCTTTGGGGAGGATTATTTGGTATCTCTTTTGTGGTGGAAGTTGTTTGTGTGATAGCATATAAGCGAAGCGAATCAAAGGCTAACAAGCAAAACAAGTACGCGGACGCGGCAAGTCAGTTGATGGAAAACCTGCAAGCTTGTTACCGTGATTCGGCTGCCAGCATATATTCGTTAGTGGAGAATGGGCGCAAAACGGGAGAAATCAATTTGACCATATGGAATTGTCACAAGATATCCGACTTTGTTTGTGAACAGTTATATAGCTTCGTAAGAAGCATTGCCTGTAAAGGTGGAAGTTTCTCCGTGAGTTATATTATACCCGCAGAAGGAAGGACGAAAGGATACCTTATGATTTCATACGGTGGGAGCGGAACAGACCGTCCAAGTTTATATCAGCGTAGCATATCCCATTCGAAGGCTTCTGATTATTATTTCGCCAAGTTATTCAAGGAAAACAACCCTGCGGTCTCATATTTAATGAATGCAAAAGAAATTTCAGAGCATTTTTGTTTTCCCAGCTCGAAATCAAGGGGCAAGTACTCCCAATACATAGGAATACCCATATATTGTGCCGGACATGATATGGTTGGGCTACTGCAAATCGTTGCTTGCCATAATTTAATTATTGAAGAAGACAAGGAGCAATTGGAACGGATCGTGGACAGATATATAATGGGATATGCTGATTTGATATTGTTTGCTGAAAAAATACAAAAGGGCATTGTGTTTCCACAATATTATTGAAAGGAGTTAAAGCATGAAAAGAGAAGACCTCTTGGACAAAATGCACCGCAAGATTCGCATTGATTCCGGAATTAGAATCACAGTTCGAAAGATCGATTACGATGAAATCATGCGACAGCGAAATGTCTCTGGAAACAAGTCGAACGGAACAGCGCGTGCATACATGCGTCTAAGGCGCAAAAATGATTCGTGAGACATTTCAGTAAGTAAATGTTTGCCGCTTGCTGATGGCGCGGGGTATAAGTTATTCGGTTCGCAAATGTCTGTCGCTACTCGATACGCGACTCATAAAAGGTCGAGTTGTAAATACCGCACTTGGATGCTCATATTCCACGACCAAAAGCCCACTCGACGGTGGGCTTTTTTTGGCGTTTGCGATCAAAACTTTGCGCCGCAGTTATTGCACTTGAATTGCGATTTTGCCGTCTTGCTGAAAAGACCGAACATGATCCCGCCGAACGCCTTTTGCGCCAAGGTTATCTTTTCGATATCGGGAGAGCCGCAGATCGGGCAGTGGGGGGTGTAGTCTTTGTTTTTGACGGGGACGGCGGGGGTGCGTGAAGGAGTGACCGGCTGTGTGTACGACGGCGTGTCTGTGGGGTGAGTGATATATTTCCGGTTGGCTTCGGGGATGTTGTTCGGATCGGGCATAAGAACGCCCTCAACACCGCTTGGGAAGTATTCCTTGATGGTTTTGATCCGTTCCTCGATGGGCTTAGCACACTCTTCGAGGCTGAAAAGGTGCTTGTACATGGCGATTTCGTCGGGGGATGGCAACGCGAGAGTTCTGTAACTCAAGTAGAATGTTCCATATATTTCTACTTGCTGTTTTCCGTTGCCGTCAATTATCGTGCGATTAAAACGGAAATCGGAGCTTTTCCCGAGTGCATTGTAATTAATGTTTATGGCAGATTCTCCAAATGGCTTAATGTGTCCGAAGGCTTCGATAGATTCAATCGCATTCCTTAGGTTTGATAGCTCAGCGTCAAATTCTTGGGGCTCCTCGTTGGGGGATACTTTAAGCCCTTGCATAAAGATTATATTGCGATTTGGCATAGCCTTTCTCCTTATGACATTTATTATTGTCATCTTATCATATTTGCGTTTATTTGTCAAGCGGTTTCAAGAGCCGCAAAGTTCGATTGTTAAGAAACTATCGCAAATTAATAAGTTATTCGACGGGGGCGACGGCAGCAAAACTTTTGGTGGGAATTTCGCTATCGCTTTAGAAAGTGACACAAAAGCAATAAGCGATTATGCCTTTGCGTTGACTCAGCTCCCAGTTACGGCTAAGGACGCCTTTTCTTTGTATGTGGGAAGCGCCAGTGGCGAGGCACAAAATTTCGTTAAAGCTAATCAAGCGATGTTTGAGAGTGCATCAGACTGGTTCAATATGGGAGAACGGTTCAAGACTCAGGCTCTCATGAAACAGCTCGGCAAATCTGTCGACGGTTCATTTACGGGTGCTATAAACGCCATAAGGTTGTACAATTCGGGGCTGAAAACGGCAGGGCTCACCCAGAAGAAATTTCACGAGGCGATAGCCGAAACCAACCCCGAGCTGGACGCCTACATCACGAAAATGGAGGCTGACGGCAAGAAACCGACCGAGTGGGGGTACATCTGGGCGACCAAACAGGCGGCGATCGAGACTGCCCTGTTTACAAGTGCGATCGCTGCGGGGCAATTGGCTTTAAACGCTGTCGCAAAGAACGCCGATCCCCAAGCTGCAAAAATCGTCGGTGCGCTCACCTCGGTCGCGGGAGGCATTACGGCTGTCGTAAGCGCAATCGCGATGGCAAAAGGAGCGTTGAGCTTAACGGCGGGGTCGGATGGCTTTCGGTGGGGCTTGCTGCACTCACTGCGGGGATCGGGGCTGTCAACACAGCGTCGCAAAGGATGCGCGAGGCGTGGCAAGAGGATATCGACAAAATCGAGGATGTCAAGCAGAGCTCTGAGGAGCTGGCGGATGCGTATGTCAACGTCAGTAAGTATTTGAAGGCGCTTCGGGACGGAGAAGAAGTTGGGAGCGAGGTGGAAAAACGCCCCGGCAGGTCTTGCCGGAGCAAGACCTGCCGGGGTGAATTTTGAAAAGCCGGAATGCGGTCTGTTTTTCCGGGCTGTCAGCCATTTGCTGTCAGTTTCCCGCCTTTTCCGCTGCGAATCTGACGAGCTTCATTATATCGTTCGTCATTATCGATCGCATTCCGAGGTTATACATCCTGCCCCATGTCTTTTCGTTGTCGCTCTCGTCGGTTATCGTCCAGCCGGCAAGGAGCGACTTGGGATATCGTGCGGCAAGATCGGCTATATCGGCGCTTGCAGACATATCGAACGCGCCGTTGACGAGTATCGCGGCGTTCGTCAGGCTCTTTGAGGCAAGCTGCCCCGCATACGGCGCGGCGGTGTTGCGTGTCGTCCACCCGCGCAGGAGGAAATATGTCTTCTCGCCGGTCTTTTCGTAGATATACTGCTGTATCTTCAGCGCATCAACGGCGCTCAGCGTTTCGGCGGACGATGTGCCGATCGTGCCGTAGGAAATGAGCAGCGAGGTGACGTTTCCTGCTTTTTCGGCTGTGGGGAGCAGATAATTCGGCAGGCTGTTGCTCATTATGCCCGGAATATCGCAATATCTCCACTGATCCGGTTTGTCGCAGATGACGAACAGCCTGTTTTTTGCGACTCTCAGCACCTCTTCGAGCGTCGGGATCCTGTATGGCGTCAGCGCTGCGTCACCGCCGCCGCTGCCCTCGCGCAGGCAGAGCTTCGAGAGCTGCTCTGCCGTCCAGTCGGATATCTTATCCGAGGTGGGAAGCCCGTTTTTGCCCGCCATGAGCGCGAAGTTCGTCGTGCGCTTGAGGCTTGCGTCGTGCATTATGACCGGCACACCGTCCTTGGTGAAGTGTACGTCTATCTCAACGCAGTCGCCGCCCATTGCCCATGTGCTTATGATGGCTTCTATCGAATTTTCGGGATAGCGCAAAAAATCGGCACGGTGCGCGACGGTGAATATGCTTTTTTTGTCGTTGCACATCAGGCGGTCGATCTTTCGGTTCCAGTCGGTCATTGCGGGATCGGGCTGCCACGAATTTTCAAAAAGCAGCGGCATGCGTGACGGGTCCGCTATGTAAACATCGCGCTCGGGCATCGTGAGCGACCATATGGTGCTTCCGTCGTCGGGCACCGTGAGCGCCACGTCGCCGGTCCTGCCGCCGATCATTTTGTATATGAAGTATTCGACGGTCGCCGCTGCCGCCCTTGCGCTGCCGCAGTCAAGATAAAGGTTGCCGTCTTTGAAGTAGACCTTTGCATCCCCGTAGGCACATTTGCTGCCGTTGCCGATGATTATGCCGTGCCCGCCGGATTGTGACGAGGACGTCGCAAGGTCGATGCCTGCGTGCTCCGAGATATATGCGGTCAGCGTTCCCGCAACGGCAGACATATCTGCACCCTTGGGCACAGAAACGGTAAAGCTTTCTATCGGAGTGCCGTTCAGCGTCAGCGATGAGATCTCATACTGCTTGGAGTCAACGAACATATAGTCGCTGTATATCGGCTCGGCTGAGGAGACGAGCTTTTCAAGCTGTCCGGCGGCGAGCAGAGTCAGCTCCGCATTTTTGCCGACGGCAACGATCTTTTTGCCGATAACGCGCACGGTGTATTCGCCGCTGCCGAGCGCGCCGAGCGCCTCTGCTGTCTCGGGACGGTCGGTATTTCCGATAAGTATTTCATATTCCGGCGCCGCTGTGCCGGGGGCGAGCCAGTCGTCGGCGAGCTGCGGCTTTTTGCCTGTCTTTTTTTCAAGGGCGGACTGTATGCCCTTTGCCGCGTCGCGCAGGGAGCTGTCCGAGCGCTCGGGACGCACGATATACCATTCCTCCGCAAGCGATATCTCGCGGCGCTCGGCGGCGGTCGTATCCGGCGGTATTTCCTGTCCGTCTTTTTTGCATCCGCAGAGCAGTGTGAGCGAGAATATCAGCATTGCCGCGGCGAAAAGCGCGATCGATCTTTTCATTTTACGGTTCCTTTCTGATTTAACGGAATCATTATACACGCATTATACCACATCCGTGGCTGTATTTCAACAGTATGTAAAGTCAAATCGCCGCAATACGCCGTTTTGACGAATCTGCATTAATACATTGCAATTATATTAACAGTGTTGACAAATGAGGTCCGCAATGATATAATATTATCAAAGCTGAGCACACGGCGGGCAGATAGCGCAGCTCGGGTGCCGAGCGTACGTTGCCCGCGTAAACACAAACAGGCTCAGGATATTAAGGAGGATCAATAAATGAAGTTCTGTCGCATTGCATCGGTTATTCTGGCAATCCTTATGCTCTTCTCGTTTACCGCCTGCCGGAAGGAAAACGGCGGAGACGGCACAAAAGCGCCCGAGGGCTCTTCCGCTGCACCCGCGAACACCACGGCGGGCAAGTCCGAAAGCTCAAAGGCTCCCGCCGAGAGCACCGCAAAGCCCGACAACACCACAAAGAAGAATGACGAGACCACCACTCCGGAGACCGACCCGCCTCTTGCCGTCGATACCATCTCCGAAAGCGAAATGACCATTCTGCGCATGGCAATGCCGCAAAAGCTCCCCGACAATTCCGATTTCTCTATCCTTACCCGCATGATGTGCGGCGACAACGCCGAGGATTATCAGGTCGGCGGCAATTCCAAGGGCAGCCTCAAGTATGTTGACGAGACAGAGGGCGCCGTTTACGGCAAGGCATTCCGTTTTGCCGGCAAGGCTGACGAAAAGGACAGCCGCGGCGAGATACAGATCAACCCTCAGAATGTCAATATGGTCACCGGCGCACGCGGCATTCTGTTTTATGTTGACTTCTCGCACATAAAGCCCGCCGAGGGTAAAAAGATGTGTGCGTCCGTCACCATCAACGTCAACAGCATCCGCTCCAAGGGTTCCGACGGTCAGAACGGCTCCGCCATCGCATGGTACTATCAGGACGGTATATGGACGCAGACCACCAACATCAACGCCTGCCGCCTTGAGATACCGGATAACTTCAAGGGCTGGATCTACGTTCCCGCGACATCCTTCACCCAGACAGACGGCGAGTATTGGGATACCGCGACCGAGCGCTTCAACGACAAATTCTTCGTTGAAAATATGCGCTGCTACACAGACGGCTATACCTACGATGCCGATTCCTATGTGATCTTCGACGAGATCACCTTCATAAAGTAATAGGTCGATAAATAAAACGTCCTCCCCGACGCTATGCGTCGGGGAGGACGTTCGTTATCTGTCGGATCATACGGAAATTCTCCGTTATTTGCCGCTCGTTCCGCGGGACATCACCAGTTCGCCGTTTTTGCGCACCGCCGACCAGATTATGCGGCGCGGGCATTTGTTTTCGCAAAGTCCGCATTCGGTGCACTTTGAATAGTCTATCGCGGCGCCGAAGCCGTCTACGGTAATTGCTCCCGCAGGGCAGTTCTTTTCGCACAGGCGGCATGAGATGCAGCCCGCATCGCAAAACTTTCGCACCTCGGCGCCGCGCGTTTTGGTCGCGCAGCCCACCCAGTGGGCGCTGTCATACGGAATGAGCTTTATTATACCCTTGGGGCAGGCTCTCGCGCAGACGCCGCAGCCCTCGCACTTGTGATAATCCACCACGGCAACACCGCCCACTACCGTTATCGCGCGGAAAGGACATGCCGCGGCGCAGGTGCCGAGCCCTATACATCCGTTGGGACATACCTTATCGCCGCCGCCGAGACGCTCTGCCGCAATGCAGTCGTGCGGTCCGCGGTAGTTGTATTTGAAATGCGCGTTGTCAAAGCCGCCCGAGCACATCACCTGCGCTCTCATACGGACGGGAGCTGCGACCTCCACGCCCATTATCCTGCCTATCTTTTCGGCGACAGCAGCGCCGCCCACGGCGCAGGCATTTGCGGGAGCTTCCCCCGCCGCTATCGCAGCCGCAAGAGCCGCGCAGCCCGCCTTTCCGCAGCCGCCGCAGTTGGCCCCCGGCAACATCTTTTCGACATCGTCGATACCTATCCCGCCGGTAGCCGTTTCAGCTTGTT
>ERZ780195.3038-NODE-3038-length-10590-cov-3.349786_pt1 | contig 10590 bp, 6 predicted proteins | sample MGYA00511017_ERZ780195 | MGnify/ENA primary metagenome ERZ780195 (study PRJEB29588, sample SAMEA2159974) | human gut metagenome | biome: human gut; feature: human-associated habitat; material: faeces | place: Denmark | collected 2008/2010 ...
CAGGGGAATCCCCACAATGGCGGCCTTTCGGCCACATGACCCGCGAACAAGCGCTGTCTTACGCTTCCCCGCGGAGCACTTTGGAATCTTGCTCATCCTTACGGCTCCGGGCGAGCAGCCGCGCACACTCCCAATGCGCACAGTCTTCCTCTTTCATCACAGGCTCAGTCCAACCGGCCGCGACCTGTGATTACACATCCTCAGCAAACAAAAACCAACAATATGAAATTGTAAAATCGCAGAATCGAGTTTCTAACTTTGTGGTACCCTAAGCCATATGTACGGCAAGGTTTCTTTCGTAAAGTGTCCCACTTTACGCGAAAGAAAAAAACCAAGATATTCTGCTCTCGTCTCTATTATACAGGCAGATAGGGAAAAGTCAATCTGATTTCAGACAAGAGTTCCCTGTTTTTCTGCAAATTGTGTTATGTTTTGCGCTCACTGCACGGGTATCCGGATGTGCGGGAGCCAATGCGAAACGATATTGCCTTGTATTTGCCGTCATGATTCTGGTAAAAGGACAGGTGAAGCAGTTGCCTAGGTACGGAGAAAACATCTACCGCCGCAAGGATGGCCGCTGGGAAGGGCGTTATATCGCAATGCGTCTGCCGGATGGCAGGGCGAAGTACAAGTCTGTCTATGGGAAAACGCATGATATTGTCAAGAAAAAGCAGATGGCGGCAATTCAGGCGCTGGCAAAGGAGCCGGCCGCAGCCTGTGATCTGACGGTAAAAGAGCTTTTTGCGCGGTATCTTGCGCAGGCGGATGTGAAACCCTCCACGCGCGAACGATACCGCTTCATGATCGAACGGCACGTTCTTCCACAGCTCGGACAGACGCCTGTTTCCAAGCTGACGGCGAAAGGACTTTCTGACTTCCTGCGGCATTTGAAGAATCACGGGCGGCTGGACGGAAAAGGCGGCCTGTCTCCAAAGACCGTGCGGGATGTGGCGGTTCTGATAAAGTCAGCCCTCCGGTTTGCTCAAGCAGAATATCACTGTGTCTGTGACGCGCTGAACGCGCGTCTTCCTGTCTATACGCAGAAAAAGGTCGAGGTGCTTTCCGACACGGAGCTGGCCGTGCTGGGAAAAGCCCTATTGCCGTCAAAGAAAATCAGTCTTGCCGTTATGCTGGCGTTACACGCAGGTCTGCGCGTGGGCGAGGTCTGTGCGCTGCGCGTTTGTGATATCGACTATCTGGCTGGAACGGTTCAGGTCTGCCGCTCTGTGCAGCGGGTCACGCTGAACGGCAAGTCTCAGCTTCTTGTGCAGCGGCCCAAAAGCGACAGTTCCGAGCGGATCGTGCCGCTGCATCCAGAATTACTGCGCCTGCTGCGGAAGGTCACCGCAGACATGCCGACTGACGCCTATATTATGACCGGGAAGATTGGCCAGCCCGCAGATCCGCGTGCCTGCCAGTACCAGTTTACCATGCTTCTGAAACGTTGCGGCATCCGTCACCGGGGCTTCCACGCCCTGCGGCATACATTTGCAACGCGCTGCATAGAGGCCGGAGCAGATGTCAAGAGCGTCAGCGAAATGTTGGGACACGCGGATATCAAAACGACGCTGAAATTGTACGTTCATCCGTCGCTTGAGAGCAAGCGACGCTGCATCCAGCAGATCAATTTCCTAAAACTCGGTGCTTAGCCTGTCCTTTTGCGCCCACCTATCCATACGACCGGTTGGCTTTTATCTGTCGTTTTCCCGTCAAAAAATCTGGTCATCCAATCGCTGGAGCGCCTGATGTGGCAGGCGCTCTAGCTTTTTGTATAAAGAAAACCACGCGCTATGCCCGCATAGGCACAACCACCGGCTTCGCCGGTAGTTGTGTTTTTTCGTAAAGTTGGGTACTTTACGAGAGAAATCTTTGCCGTACATACAATATAGGATACCACAAACCAGAAGTTTGATTCTGCGCATTACAATTTCATATCTACATCCGAAGATGTGTAGCCGTTGGGCTGGCGGTTGGTGTTTTCCGTCAGGTCGGCAGTGAAAACGGAAGGAACCTACTCTATCCGGAGCTGTGCCGCAGTTGGAGCGCGTCGAGGCGGGAAACCGCTGGGCCGAAAGGCCGTCATTGCAGGGTAACCAACCCCTGCGAGAAGGCAGACGCATCCGTGGACGATCCTCGTCCTGCCTGCCAGTCAGAATACGTTGCTATCTTCATAGCCAAACGCGGTGGGATAAACCGCGCGGCGGGATGGTTCTGTCGTGCCGGTGGGACGGTCATATTCCACGGCCTTCAGGCGAAAACACCAATTTCCTTTGCGGGATTGGTGCTTTTTTCATCTTGTGAAGATCATTGCGGCTTTGTACGCAAAACAGGAGGCAGCGTTCTATGGTTTATGGCGATACACAGACCTCTGGCAAACGCGAACGACTCATCTACGCACACATCGACCGCGCATTGGCGCACAAGCACATCCAATTCGCACTTGAGCATCAAAATGACAGTCTGGAGCAGCTGGCCGCATATCTGCGGCGCTGCGCGGATGAGATCGGCTATCAGCCGAGAAAGTGCGAAATTATCGGCGGAGAGTATCTGGATATGCGCTTCGGCGGCTGGGTAGAGGCTTTGGCCTACTGCTGTCCCGGTGGAAAGAAAGCGCCGGATGCTCCGCTCCGCTTTGAGAAGCGGAAGATCGTGCGGGATCTCTACGAGGAACAGGCGCGCATCGTGGATGCAGCACTCGCAAAGGCGTCCGCAGCGCCGCGGCCCGCATCAAATCGCCCGAAGACCCGCGTATGGAGGGCTTCGGAATGAATCAGAGGAAACGTGCTCTGCACGAGGCCGAGGCCCTGAAACGGAAGCTGGCGGAAAGCGCCGCCTCCGCGATCGCACAGAAGAACATCCAATTTGCGCTTGACCACCAGCATGACAGTCTGGTGAAGCTCAAGCTGTACCTCCGGGACTGCGCCGCTGCGCTGGGACACACGCCGGTCAGGACAGAGATCATCGGCGGAGACTACATCGATCTGCGCTTCGGGTCGTGGAAAAACGCACTGGAAGGCGTCGGAGCGTGGAACAGCAGCATGGAATATTTTCCGATCGCGCTGGAAAAGACGGAGCTCTATCAAGCGGAGCTGGCAGCGCAGGAGGAAAAATATAACGCTGAGCAGGCAGCGAAAAAAGCCGCGGAAAAGGAAGCGCGGCGCGCGGCCCGCTTGGCGGAAGCCTCCGAGGACGGAGGTGCGGCGGAATGAAAAAGCGAAAGATCCCGCTGCAAGGCAAAGGCCGGCGTTTTCGCGGCGACCTCTGGCTGGACGAAAAGCTAACGGCCCGGACGCTGGATGCCCTTCGCCGGAAGGGCGTTCGCTTCGCGGACGGCGTGAATCCGCGGAAGACAGCGGAATTTCAAGCGGAATATCAGCGGCAGCTGACACAATTCCGGCAGGAGCAATCCGCAAAGAAAGCGGCAAAACAGGAGGCACAGCGCGCGGCCCGGCAGGCCGAGCGTCAAGAGGAGCTTCCAGCGGACAAGCCTTAACGCATCTGCAACATCCGTATTGGGAACGGGTTTGCACATAGACCTGATCTCATCCCCCTGAGATCAAACTGCCAGCGCGTCACCCCCTGACGCGCAGAAATCCCCGGCTCTGCGCGGGAACACAGAGCCGGGGAACCCCCAAAAAGAATCCAGCGGGCCTTCGCCCGTCTCAATAAGGCGATACGCGCCGACAACTGAATAGCTGCAGCAGGAAAGGATACTGTTTCCGGGGAAGCGCCGCGACGATAAGAGCGCGCCAAGGAAGCTGAAAACGTGGTCACCATATCGGGCGCATGGGAGCACAGGAACCGATACTGTATCTGCGGTGCAAAAGGTTTTATTGTTATTGTAGTCAGCGGCATAAGCCGTGACATATCGCGCCGGTGCGGGGTGTTTCTCCTCTGCGCCGGTTTCCTGCGCGAGAAACGATACTGTTGTGAAAAATCACGCTGCAGCCATTCATGCAGCAGCTGCGTGAAGCTATAGGCATGAACGGCACGGTGATCCTTCCGGGCCGTGCCGGCACAAAGGAAGAAATATTATAAAAGGAGAATGAAATCATGAAAACGTCCAAAAAAGTGCTTTCTCTGCTTCTGATTGCTGTGATGCTCGTATCCATGCTCTGCATGGGCGTCTCGGCAACGACGACCTATGAGGAAGTCAGTATCAGCGAAGGTGAACCCGTTACCATCAGCTGGAACGGTACGACCGGCACAGTCGTCAACGTTGACCCCAATTCCAGCTACATTCCGAAGCAGTTCATTCTGTGGGCCAGAAGCGGCTTCACGGTAAGCGTCAACGGTACGAATGTTTCCGCATGGACCGCGTCCTACGGCACGTTCACCGATTACGCCTACACCATCCCCACGGATGCGGAGAACAACACCACCATCGTCGCGGCGAACGGTACGACGACCTACACCATCACCTGCCCGCATTACACCGCGACAAGCAGCGCCGATGTGAACCCGAAGGTGGTCAACGGTTATCTGCCGGTCGGTCAGTTTGCCCGTTGGAACAGCTTCGGCTGGGGCGCTCTCTATACGGACGGCACGAACATCAAGTCCAGCAGCAACGACGCCAAGTTCAAGGACGGCTATGCCTCTACCGGCGTCTCCCTCGGCATGGCTGGCGGCTATGTTCAGTTCGACATGGGCGACAACAGCCGCATCCAGAATGACCCCAACAACAAGTACGGCATCGACTTCATCGTGTATGGCAATGCTTTCGTCGGCAACCCCGAGGCCGCCGGCGTTCAGGTCTCCAACGACGGTGTCAACTGGTACACGCTGGCTGGCTCCCCCGCCACTACATGGACGGCACCAAGTGGAACCAGAACATCTCCTACATCCGCATTGCGGCGGCCAACACCACGATCAGCGGAAAGACCTTTGCAAAGGCCGGCATCTACACCTCGACGGACTTTGTCGCTCCGGCAACGGACAATGCGGCTGATGTGAACGCGGCAATCGGTGAAGCAACATGGGCCGGCGTCCCGCAGCTGACTGGCAACACCTATCCCAAGCCCTATGACACCGCGACTCCTGCTGCGGCTGCATGGTGGCCGGAATGGGAAAACGATTCCAACGGTAAAGCCGAAAACTACAAGAACGTCTGGAACATCGACAACGAAGTGAAGGGCGTGAGCTGGCTGAGAAGCGGATCCGCGGAGGTCATCACCTATAAGGGTGTTACGATCGTCGAGGACGATATGGTCGTTCTGAACCGGACGCTGAGCGCTGCACCTTCGCAGGCGCAGATGACCGATGTGTACCAGTGGGGCTATGCGGACGTCCGCACCAACGGCTCCGCGTATGGCACGATCAGCAACAACCCGTATGCGGCGGCTCCCTCCACGCAGACCGGCGGCGACGGCTTCGACCTGTCGTGGGCTGTTGACGCAGACGGCAAACCTGTCCCGCTTTCCTCTGCGCGTTACGTCCGTGTTTACAGTGCTGTTCTGTTCAGTGCAGGTGCCTTTGGCGAAACTTCCGCCGAGGTTTGCGGTCTGTATAAAGTGAGTGGCACCGGCTCTGGCGCATCGTCGAAAGAGTTGACTGTTGGGTTCGGTTTTGATAGCTATACTCTCACCGACGGAAGTACGCTTGAACTGGACGCTGAAAGATATACAGTCACTTCTAGTGCCGAACATGTGTATATCAACGGTGTAGCTGTTAATGCAGCAAGTGGTTATGATCTGGAGGTTGTAGCTGGTCAGCTTTATCAGATTGTTACCCAGGACGGAACAGAGTCTCCCATCGTTGCTGTTATTGGGGGCAAATAAGTATCATCAATGAAATCAAAGTATTCTATGACTACGCGGGGTGCAGCATTAGCCGCACCCCGTCGTTTTTTTTCGCTCTTATTAGCACTAATAATACTGTTTAGTTTTGCTTGTCCAGCACTCGCAGCTGATTCCAAAATTGATATATCTAGTGATTTTTGGAAAAGTAATTCAGTTGGTACATGCAAGTCTTACCCTAGTGCATTTGACAAAAATAACAAGTATGAGAGTTTTCGCAGAGAATATCCTGTATATTTTCTTCAAATTAGCAGCAAAACGCTAGAAAGAACCAGGAATGGTGCTTGTTATTATAATCTTGAAAAGCTAACCCAGTGGAGAGCAACGGCTGGCGCTATTAAACGCGACAGTTCAGATACGGTATATACAACTGCTGTTTCAAATTATAATGCAGCAAAATCAGATATTACCTTAGCGGATACTATTACGCTGTCTGAAACAGCGGATCATCTGCTCTTCTTTGTAACAGATACTAAATTAACGAATACTGCTTACCTTCTTGTTGAATGGAGCAAGCCTTCGCAAACACTCACCGAAGAACAGAAAAAGCCGCTCGTAGATGTGCTTGCAACCGTAACCGGTGACAACGAAAAGAAGTGGTATCAGACCGGCGACCGCTACAACGGAAACAAGGCAGATACCATTACGGATCGGAACAGCGGCTTTTGGGCAGAGTTTACGAAGCCAAACGGCCCCCGTGCCACAGCCCAAGGTGTTCTGGATACTGCAACGACGACAGAGCAAATCACGAATGCTGTTACTGAATTGCAAACGGCCATCAAAAAGCTGATCCCCAAGACAGAGCTGAACGCGACAAAGCTCTACGAGGCGCTGCAGGATTGCGATTACGCCGACGAGTATCTGGAAACGTTCACCAAGCCCAGCGTCGAGAAATTCCTTGCGGCCCGCAAGGCTGCCCAAGACTATCTGGACTCGCTGTTCAACAAGGATGGGTCGGCAAACACCGCGGTAAACCTCGCGGCCAATCAGAAGAAGGCCGATGGTCTGGCTGACGGAATGAAGAGCCTGCTGGTCAGCAGTGATTCCGTTGAGGACAGCAAGGTCAACAAGCGCACCATTCAGTCGCTGGCCAAGGTCTACAACATGACGGAGAACAACGGCCAGTACACCGAGAGCAGCTGGAACGCCTTTGTGACCGCCCGGGAAAAAGCCGTGGACTATGCCGCGAAGCATCCGTGCGACGAGTACATGGAGAGAGGGCAGTCGAGCGAGTATTCGGACCTGACAAGAAAGTTCCTTGACGCGGCCTATAAGCTGACCCCGTTGGGTGAGACGGTCAAGGTCACGTTCTCCTTCAACGACGACCTGCATCTGCGATTCCCGGACATGGTCAAGGAACGGGAGTACACCTATGTCAATGGTATGCTGGTTCGGCAGGACCCGACCCAGGAGCCGATCGAAGACTGGCCGCAGTGCGTCACCGTCGAATTGCCGGCCGGCAGTACGCTGGAGAATCTCTGGAATAAGGCCGACCGCAAGCCGGGCACAGGCGGGATCGCCCAGTCGTATGACAGCGTCTGGAAAACGCTCGTCAACGGCAGAATGCTCTACGGCGCGACGCCCGGACAGCAGCAGTATTATGGCGACAGCAACTACGTGCTCAAGAACGGCGACGAGATCCAGCTCGTACACATGGACTTCCCCTCCTTCACCTTCAACTACATCTATCGCGATGAGGTGAAGTGGACGGAGATGTCAACGATGCTCGGTGCGCTGCACTTCAAGGAGACCGGTGCACAGACCGCCGCGGCCGGTACGGAAACAACACTGACCGTCGAGCGCACGTCCGCGCATCTGTGGAGCTGGGACGGCGAATATACGCCCTATAAGGGCGCGACGATTGCCGCCTATGGTCCGCAGAACACGGAGGACGGCAGCTACCCCGACACGCCGATTCTGTCTGAAACCACGTCGGATGCAAGCGGCTCCGTGAGCTTCAAGCTCTATCAGGAGGGCAAGTACATCGTCACCGCTTACGACGCCCGGCCGAACGACGAAGCCAACTCCGTCTACTATTCCGGCACGGCATCCGCGCCTTACCTGACGCTCACCGTCGGCGCCGCGGCAGATCCTGATGCGGTCAATGCGGAGCTGAAGGCAGAGCTGGACAAGGTCTACAACGCCTATCCGAAGAAGATCTTCGGCGCGGAGGCATGGAACACGATCGAGACGGCGTACAACACCGCGCTCGCCGTGCTGAATGACCCCGATGCCACGACCGGCAGGGCGTATCTTGCGCAGAAGGAAGCGATCCGCGTCATTCAGGCCACGCAGGCAGAAACGCTGCAGGCCAACAAGACTGCGATCGAGACGTTCCGCAGGTATCTGAACCAGCTTCCGGATAATCCGGAGCTGATTACTGCAAGCGTCAAGCAGGCTGCGCAGAATCTGGTGGACTGCTTCGAGAACCGCATGAACGACTATCAGAAGTCGCTCGTCACCAACGCGGAAAAGGCCAAGTACGACAAGATCAAAGCCTATCTGGACAAGATCGGTGAGACGTGGCCCGCTGCGAAGAAGTACAAGCTGGAGCTCAAGGTGGAGGCGGATACGTCCGAGGCGACCGCCGCACTGGAGAACATGATCGCAGATCTGCGTAATCATCCGGCCAAGATGGATCGTGCGCAAGGCGGTATGTATGACCATGATCGGGCGATCAACATTGTAACGCCGTACATCTTCGGCACTTACAACGGTTCGACAGAGCTGTTCTCTGAGACGTTTGCCGAGGCCGACCCGCTGATGCCCGTCCGGCTTTACACCAGCGTGGACTATGCGGCCTATTTCCAGACGCGCAATGCAGACGGCACTTATACGAAGGACAGCGCCGCGTGGACGATCAGCGACGAAAACCTCCGCATCGTGCAGACGCAGATCCAAACGAAGGAACAGGTCGGTGTGTACAAGGCTGCGGGCCTGACCGTCAAGGTCGATGGTGTCGCGTATGAGATCAAGAGCATCACCTATGACGGCCTCAGCAAGTCCGATATCGTCAGCGGTACGCAGCGTGTCTACGACGATACCGGTTATAATGGCAAGGATGACGCAACCGTCAACGTCGATTTTTCTGATGCCTATCTCGGCTTCGCGATGCCTTATAACGATGTGACCGTCACCATCACATGGGGCCGCGTAGACGGCACGGGCGATGAGATCGAGGCAGAAAGAGCCAATGCGCTCAAGATTCTCGAAGCCGAATACGCCAAGTATGCCGACATTACGGATGCGGAGAAACGTGCGAAGATCGATCAGGCGTATGAAGCCGGCTGGAACGCGATCAACGCGGCCAGAAGTGTTACCGCTATCCGCTCCGAACGCGCATCTGCCGTCACAGCAATGATGAAAGCTGCGGCTGGTACGGACGCATCGTATGCTAATAAGATTGAGGGCTGGGGTGCGGACGAACGCGACCCGTTCGATGCCGGTCTACGTGTCGGCTCCGTCACTGTCATCATGGAGAACAGCACCTGTGATGGCTCGACGCTCAAAGATCCTACTGCCCAGGAAGCCGCGAAGTTCTTCCACAACAACGGCAAGCCGTTCGTGTATGAGACGAATTATCCGCTTGGCCAGAACGACTCGGCTATGACCGTCGTTCTCCGCGCACTGAAGGATAATGAGTTCAACTGGAACGGTACAGGCGGCGGGGACTTCGGTATCACGTATCTTGCGTCGGTCACCAAGAACGAGTATACGCTCGCAGAGTTCACCTGCGGCGCAAGCTCCGGCTGGATGTGCACGCTGAACGACTTCTTCTGCAACCGTTCTCTGAGCGAGTTCCGCGTCAGCGCAACGGATCCCAATTACAGCCTGTCGGACGGCGACGTGATCCACGTCATGTACACGACGAACGGCCTCGGCAGCGACCTTGGCGGTTCGTGGTACAACTCGAACACGACGCTGGAATCCCTTGGCGTCGAGGGCGGCGAGCTGACGAGCGCGTTTGCCTCCGGCGAGGCTGGCGGCAGCTATGATTACACGCTGCTCATCGACAGCGACAGCGCCAACATCACGCTGACACCGACCGCCGCAAACAAGAACTACCTTGTCCGGACGTACCTCAATGTCAAGGACATCGGCGCGGCAGAAGGCCCGGGCCTCTACAAGAGAACGGAGTCCATCCCTGTCGCGGCGGGCGACGTGATCTACGTTGGCTGCGGCGAATACAGCTGGCCCAGTATGAACAATCAGGGCGATGAAAACCGCGCCTATACTGGCACATGGTATGCGCTGCACGTTGTCAGCAAGTCCACTGGTGGCAAGGATGTAAAGGCGCAGATCGACGCACTGCCTGATTCGCTCACCTACAGCGATTACCAGTCCTATGAGCGCAGCGTCGCCGCGGCCCGCGCCGCGTATAAGGCGCTCAGCAACGACGAGGCCCGCGAGAAAGTCACAAATCTTGATAAGCTGGAACGGCTGGAGGAACAGCTCAAGAGCTATCAGGAGATCGACGATTTCAAGCAGCGGATTGAGACACTTCCGGAGGACAATCAGGTCACGCTGGATCACAAGGAGGCTGTGGACAAGGCGTCCCGCATCTACAATGACTACCTGACGCCCGAACAAAAGCAGTATCTCACACCCGCAGAACTCCAGAAGCTGCAGGAGTTGCAAGCCCGACTGGATGAGCTTGCTGCGGAGAAGGTGATCAGCGCCATCGATGCGCTCGAACCTGTCACGAAGGAAAGCGGTGCGGCGATCAAGGCTGCACGCGACGCTTACAACAAGCTGACCGACGCGCAGAAGAAGCTCGTCACGAACTATGACAAGC
>ERZ780195.3043-NODE-3043-length-10576-cov-3.704591_pt1 | contig 10576 bp, 6 predicted proteins | sample MGYA00511017_ERZ780195 | MGnify/ENA primary metagenome ERZ780195 (study PRJEB29588, sample SAMEA2159974) | human gut metagenome | biome: human gut; feature: human-associated habitat; material: faeces | place: Denmark | collected 2008/2010 ...
TTCAACAACGTATTCCGCAAGCAGCTGACAGAGAGCGGTCTTGTTATCGCAGGTCAGTCACCCGACGGAAAGCTTGTTGAAATAGTTGAGCTTCCGAGAAGCGTTCACCCCTGGTTCGTGGCTGTTCAGTTCCACCCCGAATTCAAGTCACGTCCCAACAGATCGCACCCCTTATTCAAGGACTTTATAAGAGCGTCGCTTGAACAGGCAAACAAGTAAAGAACGAACAATAACTGCCCGTGAAAGCGGGCGGTTATATTCATATTACGGGATATTTTACATTCCCTTTACACCTTCAGACCGTATTTAATCCATTAAAAGAGGTAATTTATGACAGACAGCAACGTTTATGATAACCGTGAATTATCGTGGCTGAAATTCAATCAGCGTGTACTCGAAGAAGCGCAGGACGTAAATGTTCCGCTCTTTGAGAGAATGAGGTTTATATCAATATTCACAAGCAACCTGGACGAATTCTTTATGGTCCGTGTCGGCTCACTGTATGATCAGGATCTGGTAGACCCTCAAAAGTGCGAGAACAAGACGGGTATGACTGCCGCAAGACAGCTTAAGGAAATCGCACGCAGGGTAAAGGATCTGCTCTATATTAAGGACTGCGCCTTTTCAGAGGTTTCGGCAAAGCTCAGCGAGTATGCCGAGCTTAAAAAGCCCGCCGACCTTAAGGGCGACGATAAGCTGTTCTTAAGGCTGTATTTCGAAAGAGAAATTCTCCCTTTGCTTTCTCCGAGCATTATAGACAAGAACCACCCGTTCCCGTTCTTAAAGAACAGAGCGATATATATCGGCACTCTGCTCAAAAGCAAAAACGAGGAAAAGAAAAAGCAGCTTGTGGGAATATTGAGTGCGGAATGCGACAGGGATTTCCCCCGTGTTATTTTCCTGCCCGGTCAGAATCTGAGATATGTTCTGGCAGAGGATGTGATACTGCATTACATTGATACCCTGTTCCCGAATTTCTTCGTTGAAAACCGCTGTATCATGCGTGTTACAAGAAATGCCGATATTGATGTGAACGAGGCTCTTTACGATCACGATATGGACTTCAGAAACGTAATGGAAGAACTGTGTCGCAAGAGAAAGAAGCTGATGCCGGTAAGAGCCGAGTTTTCATACGACGCTTCACCGGAGCTTGTAAAGCGTATGCTTGATTACCTTGAGCTGTCAGACAGCTTCTCGTTTATGCAGAGCTGTCCTCTTGATTTCGGCTTTATGTCCGCACTTGAGGATAAGCTTGAAAACAGGAGCGAGCTTTTCTACAATCAGGTTTCTCCGCAGAATTCAATAATGGTAAACCCGTACGAGAGTATGTTCGCCCAGCTTTCACAGCACGATATACTTCTGTCGTACCCCTACAACAAGTTCAAGAACTTCCTGCGTCTGCTTGATGAGGCGGCTGACGATCCTTACGTTTCTTCCATAAAGATAACGCTTTACCGTGTCGCAAGAAACAGCGAAATCGTAAGCGCTCTCATAAGAGCCGCAGAAAACGGCAAACAGGTAATGGCGCTTGTTGAGCTTCGTGCCAGATTTGACGAGGAAAACAACATCGGCTGGAGCAAGAAGATGGAGGAGGCAGGCGTTAAGATAATATACGGTCTTGACGCTCTGAAGGTACACTCAAAGCTGCTGCTGATAACACGCAAGCAGGGAAGCAACATCAGATATTATACTCAGATAGGCACAGGTAACTATAACGAGAAAACCTCACGTCTTTACACCGACCTTACGCTGATGACATCGGATAAGGACATAGGTGCGGACGCAAGCACCGTGTTCAATGCTCTGTCGCTCGGTACGACAGTTGAGAGCAGTACAACACTGCTTGTAGCGCCTAAATGCCTCAAGTCACGCATTGTGGAAATGATCGACAACGAGATAACTTACGGTACTAACGGCTATATCGGCCTTAAAATGAACTCGCTCACCGACAAGGATATTATAGACAAGCTGATAGAAGCAAGCTGTCAGGGAGTAAAGATAGAGCTGATAATAAGAGGTATCTGCTGTCTTATCGCAGGAGTGCCGGGTTACACCGAAAACATATCGGTCATTTCGATAGTCGGACGTTTCCTTGAACACAGCCGTATCTATATTTTCGGCAAGGGCGAACGCAGGAAGGTATATATTTCTTCCGCAGACTTTATGACCAGAAATACCGAGCGACGTGTGGAGGTTGCCGTACCGCTGAAGGATAAGATAATTTCCGATAAGGCGGTTGATATATTCAACACAATGCTCAAGGATAACGTCAAGGCTCGTGTGCAGGGAAGCGACGGAATCTACCGCCATAAAAGAGCTATGCCGGGCGAGGAACACATAGAGGTACACAAGCTGTTCTATGAACGTGCATATCAGGAAGCCGAGCAGGCACAAAAGCTCTATAAAGAGCCGAGAAAGTCACTCTTTGCAAGAATCCGTGCAAGACTGCAAAGTAAATAAACGATAAACAAAAGCGGAGCAGATGGAAATCTGCTCCGCTTATATTTTATCTTTTTCTGCTTACTGCACAAGATCCCCGTATACAACGCCAAGTCCTACTGTGCTCATATAAACTCTGCCGTATTTGTTCATATCGCCTACAACAAAATATCCGTTGCCGGGACCGCCGAACTGATGCTGATCATCGCTTACCTTGCTCCATGTCTTACCCTCGTCCTCAGACCAGTAAAGGCCTATGGAATCATCGTTTGTGGGCTTGCCCCATACGAATATGGTATAAGGATCGCTGTCCGTCTTGCCCTTGCCAAGACCTACCGCCAGACAAGCGGCTAAAGAATCCATTCTTGTGAATGTTTTGCCGTTATCTGTTGATACCTGAAGTCCCATTGAAGGATAGTATACAACGCCCTCCTTGCCGGGTGCGACCACAGGTCTTGCCGCAGTGAATACAGAAAGCGTCATATTCTGAGTAAATGTCTTTCCGCCGTCCTCGCTGTAGAAGAACGCACCGCCGCTTGCGGCATATACATAATCGGGGTTTACGGGGTCGCAGATGATTTTCTTTGAGCCTACTCCACCATTGCTCTTTGTCCAGGTCTTGCCCTGATCGTTGGAATAGTAGATGCTGCTGTCGTTTCCGGGTGCCCAGAAGAATCTCTTTCCGTCAGCAGAAACTGCCACATAGCCGCCGTAAGCGATCTTTCCGCTCTCAAGCGGCGAAACGGTAACATTCACCCATTTCTTGCCTGCGTCAAGCGTATACCAGAAGCCCGGCTTTTCTTCACTGCCGCCGCACTTTACCCATATATCAGTTGCCTTTGCCGCTATCGCAAGACCGGTCATTGAGCCTGCAACGCTGTTATGTACCATACCGTATTCTTCGGCACTATCCTGTACAAAACCGTCATAGTCGCCTATAACGCTTACCAGCTTACCGCCGGGTATGCTGATTATATCATACGGAACAGTTTCTTCTATGCCCTTTGAGAAGAAGTAGAATTCGGGGCTTTCATCCCATATATTATCGCAGGTGAACACACCGTTACCGGATACCACCATTATCTTATTTGTGTTATTGGGATCAATCGCCATTGAACTGCACCAGTGCATAGACGCTGTCGAGATCCACTCTACTCCGCCGTCACTCATCTTCATCTTTTCGTTGAGAAGCGTCCAGTTCTTGCCGCCGTCCGTAGTAACATAGAATTCATCGCCGTACTGACCGTTAGGCTGAGGAACATATATGTTCTCTGTGCAGGCAACCATTCTGTCGGGGTTTGAAGGATCTATCACCACATCACCGAAGCTCTTTTTTGCAGGAGAAATATCTGTCAACGAATCGTTCGACATATCGAGAATTCTTACGCCGCCGGCAATTCTGTTATTGTTCCATGGCCCTTCGGTATTGGCATAGGTAATGACGATCTTGCCGTCACCGTTGTACTTCATTCTCTGAACCATGATTCCCTTAGGTGCGTCTGCAACAGAATTCCATGTAACGCCTCCGTCGGTCGATTTATAAAGGTTTTCCTCCTGTATTCTCGAAACAGCCGCATATATAGTTGTGCAGGCACTGTCATCGCCCGACTTGGGGTCGATTATGATACTGCATATACCGTTGCCGTTTGATGTTGTCGTCTTTGTTCCCATATCAAGCGCAGTGAACGTTTTTCCGCCGTCAGTCGACTTTATCATACCGCCTGTTCTTCCGCCGACATATACTATATCGCTGTTCTTGGGGTCAACCGCAATACGCTCGCCGTTTCCTCTGCCCATACCGTTTCCGTGTGCCTTTATCATATCCGTAAGGTCGGTACGGTTCCACGTTTTGCCGTAATCATCGGAGTATAGAAGGCAGGTTTTGCCGTTGCTGAAATACTCCGTGCCTGCAAGCATATATACCTTGTTAGGATCTTTTTCTCCGAATGCAAGACCGTCTATACCGAGCAGACCTCTGTCTTCCTCACTTATATCGTAAGACATGGATTCCCACTTCTGAGTATCCTTATTATAACGATATGCACCGCCGACATCTGTACGGGCATAATATAAGCCCTGCTCGCTTGTTGCAAATACGCCGCTTACGAATCCGCCGCCGCCCATAGCTACCTGGCTGAACGTAAACTGTGCCTGAGCCGTTCCCGAATTGCCTCCAGATGTTGTATTATCGCTTGTCATACTGCTGTCGCCACTGCCCGATGAGGTCACGTCGCCGCTTGACGATGTTCCCGAATTATCGTTTCCGTTACAGCCTGCGGCACATATCGCCGTTGCTACCGCAAGTATGACCGCTGTTATTTTTCTGTACTTCATTCCTTGTTCCTTTCTTGTTAAAGCACGCTTGCTTAATTTTCATGTAAACCTTTACACAAGTATTATGCACCATTTAAGTTAAATTTGCAAGACTTGTTTTGCTATTTTGTGAATATGTGATAAATCCTCGTAGCCACTATTGGTGATAATCACGGATTTTGCAACAAGAAAAATATGGGCGTGACTTTTGTGCGCTTATATAGTATAATCTTTGTGTAATCGAATACAAGTCCTGTCTTATCACGTTTACGGCAGGCAAACGGAATGGAAAAGGAAAAGAAAAATGAAAAAACGCATCATCTCCCTTATCTTATGTGCGGCAGTAATAATATCCGCCTGCGGCTGCAGTGCCGATAATGGCACCTTGTCAGCCGACAGTTCATCATCAGCTTCGGCAGTGTCTTCTGCCGAAGCCGCATCGCAGGATACCTCCTTAGACAGCGGTTCGTCTTACGATACCTCGTCAGACGCTTCTGATAAAACAAGCTCCGATAAGCAGAACAGTTCGTCATCTGACAGTTCAGACAAGCAAAACAACTCGTCCGATGCTTCTTTTGAAACGTCAAAGCCTTCGACAAACAAGCAGGAAACCGGTTCTTCTGCCGTTACGTCAAGCAAGCCCGCAAACAACACAGGTTCAGCAACAAACAAGCCTGCGTCTGCAACCGCCGCCGATACCACCAAAAAGCCTTCCGCAACGACTACCACAACAACCTTAAAGCAGACTGACGACAAGCCGCTGAACTTTTCGAAAACCTATGAAGCGGAAAATGGAAAGCTGTCAAACGATATGTCCGTCATATCAGGCGGCAACGCATCCGGCGGAAAGTCGGTAGGTAAATTCGAAAGTGACCGCTCCTACTGCCAGATTAAAATAAATGTTCCGTCAGACGGTATTTATGATATTGTAATACGCTCAATGGGCATCGGCGGTCCCAAAGAAAACGACATTTATACCGATGGTAAGAAGGTAGGCACTTTCACCAGTGAGAACAATAAATTCTCGGATTACACCGTAAGTGCGGTAAGCCTTACAAAAGGCGACCACAATATCCATATAATCAAGTCATGGGGCTGGATAGAGCTTGATAAAATAACAGTAAAGACGGGTGCAAAAATAAGCAACAGCACCTATAACGTCACATCTTCGCTTGTAAACCGAAATGCCACCGCAAACACAAAGAAGCTGTACAGTTTCCTTAAGGACAGCTACGGAAAATATGTAATCACAGGTCAGCAGTGTGACGGCGGAATAAACGGCAACGAATTCAAAGCGATAAAAAATCTTACCGGCGACTACCCCGCCCTGCTCGGACTCGATATGATGGACTACACTCCGTCAAGAACGGCACTCGGTGCGTCCTCTTCCGCTGTCGAAAAGGCAATAGAATTTGCAAACAAGGGCGGAATCGTCACATTCTGCTGGCACTGGAACGCTCCGACCGAATACCTTAACAGCACCGCCAACAGTTCTGACGGCTGGTGGGGCGGATTCTATACGCAAAGTAGTAAATTCGATATAGCAAAGGTTATGAACGGTCAGGACGCAAAAGGAAAGAAACTGCTTGACCGTGATATCAAGGAAATAGCTAAGCAGTTAAAGCGCCTTGAAAAAGCAGGCGTACCGGTTATATGGCGACCTCTTCACGAAGGCTCCGGCGGCTGGTTCTGGTGGGGCGCAAAAGGCTCAGACGCATACAAAAAGCTGTGGAAATACCTTTATAAAGAGCTTACAAATACATACGGCTGTAACAATCTTATCTGGGTCTATAACGGTCAGAGCGCCGACTGGTATCCGGGTGACGAATATGTTGATATTGTAGGCGAGGACATCTATCCCGGAAATCACGTTTACGATCCTCAGGTAAGCCGTTTCAAACAGGCGATAAACTACGGCAGTAAAACAAAGATAACGGCTCTCACAGAAAACGGCTGTATCTTTGATATAGATTCCGCCGTGAGCATAAACGCACTGTGGAGCTGGTTCATGACATGGGGCGGCGAGTTTACCGTTAACGGCAGTAATTACAGTGAAAAATACACCGAAAAGTCGGTCATAAAGAAAATGTACGCAAGCAAATATTCATTAACTCTCGGATCGCTTCCGAAAATCTATTGACATAAGCTGAAAACGCTCCGACAGGAACACCTGTCGGAGCGTTTTTGTTACCGTTTTTAGCTTATGATATTTTTGATATAATTATCATACCATAAGCGAGCATATCTTGTTGCTGTACTCAACGGGGTCTTCTATAGGCATGCCCTCAACAAGAAGTGCCTGATCGTACAGAATCTCGCTGTATGTTTTCAGCTTGTCCTTATCCGTTTCATACAGCTTTTTCAGCGTTTCATAGATAGGATGCTCCGCATTGATCTCCAGCACCTTTTCAGCCTTTGCGTCATGCTCTGCGGGCATCTGGCTGAGCACCTTCTCCATCTCTATTGAAAGCAGACCGTCACTGGTCAGGCATACTGCATGGGACTTCAGTATCTTTGACAGTCTTACATCCTTTACCTTACCGCCGAGCGATTCCTTCATAAAAGCAAACATATCCTTGCTTTCCTCTGCCTTAGCCTTCATTTCTTCCTTTTCTTCGGGAGTTTCAAGGTCAAGATCGCCTGCGGATACTGACTTGAACTGCTTTTCGTTATAGTCAACCATCATCTGTAAAGCAAACTCGTCAACGCTGTCGATAAGATAAAGTATCTCGTAGCCCTTATCCTTTACAAGCTCGGTCTGAGGGAGCTTGTCTATCTTATCGACCGTTTCGCCGCTTGCAAAGTAGATGTATTTCTGATCTTCCTTCATTCTTGAAACATATTCTTCAAGAGTTACCAGCTTCTTTTCGTATGAAGAATAGAACAGCAACAAATCCTTAAGCAATTCCTTGCCTGCGCCGAAGCCGTTATATACGCCGAACTTTATCTGAAGTCCGAATACCTTCCAGAACTTTTCATATCTCTCACGGTCGTTGCGGAGCATCTTTGTAAGCTCGTTCTTGATAGAACGCTCAAGGCTCTTTTCGATTATCTTGAGCTGTCTGTCGTGCTGCAGCATCTCACGGGAGATATTGAGCGACAGATCCGCAGAGTCAACAAGACCCTTTACAAAGCTGAAATAGTCGGGGAGCAGATCGGGGCATTTATCCATTATAAGAACACCGTTCGAATAAAGCTGTAAGCCCTTTTCATAGTCCTTTGAATAGTAGTCGAAGGGAGCTTTTGACGGAATGTACATCAGTGCGTTATATGTTGCTGTACCCTCTGCCTTTGTGTGGATATGTGCGATAGGATCGTCATAGTCGAAGAACTTTTCCTTGTAGAACTGATTATAATCCTCGTCTTTAAGCTCAGACTTGCTCTTGTTCCAGATAGGCACCATACTGTTGAGAGTTTCTATCTCGGTATGTGTTTCATACTCGTTCTCAGTGCCTTCCTTGAGGTGCTGATGACTTACTTCCATCCTGATAGGATAACGGATATAGTCGGAATACTTCTTTACTATCATACGGAGCTTGTAGTCCTGCAGATACTCGTCGTACTCCTCTTCTTCGGTATTTTCCTTTATCTTAAGGGTTATCTTTGTGCCGACATCTTCCTTGTCACAGTCTGTGATAGTATAACCGTCTACACCCTGCGAATACCACTTGTAAGCCTGCTCACTGCCGTAAGCCTTAGACTCGACAGTAACCTCAGACGCTACCATAAACGCAGAGTAGAAGCCTACGCCGAACTGGCCGATAACGTTTATATCGTCCTTTTCTGTATCGGTATTGTCGTTCTTGAATTTGAATGAACCGCTGTTTGCGATAACACCGAGATTATTTTCAAGCTCGTCCTTTGTCATACCGATACCGTTATCGGTAATAGTTATAAGACGGTTTTCCTTGTCAACCGCAAGGTCTATGCCGAGGTCTTTTCTCTCTATGCCGAGATTCTCCGTCAATGACTTGAAATACAGCTTGTCAAGCGCATCGCTTGCATTTGAAATAAGCTCACGCAGAAATATCTCCTTATGAGTGTAGATCGAATTGATCATCATATCAAGCAAACGCTTTGATTCTGCCTTGAATGCCTTTTTTGCCATAAAAATCATTTCCTTTCTATGCCTGCGCCTTATATAGCGGCGATAATACTGAATTTACACCGATCGCAACCGGTTTAGCACTCTATCACTCTGAGTGCTAAAATATATTATAACACTATTTTTATATTTGTCAAGAGGTGTTTTAAAAATGTTTGTAATTAAAACAAATCCTTGATTTCAAGCGGAAATTTTAACATCGGCTATTGACAATTGTTCATTTTTGAACTATAATTATATTGTTCGTAATTGAACAATATCATCTTTCGACAGAAAGGACAGGCATATGACTACAAGCAGTTTCTGGAATTTCATCTCTGCCGCAGAGGACGAATACAGCGTGTACAGAAAGCACATCATGGCAAAGTTTTCTCTCTCAGCCGCAGAAACGGATATAATTATGTTCCTTGCGAACAACCCCGGCTACGACACGGCGGCGGATATTTCAAAGGTCCGCCGTATACTGAAATCGCAGGTTTCGGTTTCTGTAAAATCACTGTGCGAAAAGGGCTTGCTGACAGGTACTTATAAGGACGGAAACAAAAAAAGCGTGCATCTTTCACTGACGGCAAAGGCAAAACCTGTTGTCACATACGGCAAAAAGGAACAAAGCGATTTTGCGGCTGTTCTGTTTGACGGATTTACCGATGAAGAAATCGCCGCATTTGAAAGATACCATATTAAAATACTGGACAATATAAGCAGAAAAAGGAGCGATAAATAATGCAATATCTTATAACGACCGCCGTTTGCCTGCTTGCAGGTCTTGGCGCAGGTCTTGGAACAGGGTTTGCCGGTATGAGTGCGGCGGCGGTAATCACGCCTATGCTTGTTACATTTCTCGGTATAGAGCCGTATACCGCTGTCGGAATCGCCCTTGCCTCAGATGTTCTGGCAAGTGCCGTATCGGCTTACACATACGGAAAGAACAAAAACCTTGATATTAAAAACGGGCTTGTGATGATGATAACAGTGCTTATTTTCACGGTTGTCGGCAGTTTCGTTTCAAGCCTTGTGCCGTCGGTTGCAATGGGCAATTTCTCGGTATTCATGACGCTTTTGCTCGGCATTAAATTCATAGTAAGGCCTGTAATGACTACAAAAGCCGATATGAACGCAAGATCCGCAAAATCGGTATTGATAAAGTCAATCATCTGCGGTATTATAGTCGGCTTCATCTGCGGCTTCATCGGTGCGGGTGGCGGTATGATGATGCTCCTCCTGCTCACAAGCGTTATGGGCTATGAGCTTAAGACCGCTGTAGGCACAAGCGTATTTATTATGACATTCACTGCACTTACAGGCTCTGTTTCGCACTTTGCGATAGGCGGCCTTCCTGATATGCTCCCGTTCATCCTCTGCATAATCTTCACGCTTATCTTTGCAAGAATTGCCGCAAAGATAGCGAATAAGGCAAGTCCGAAAACGCTTAACCGTGTGACCGGCATTATCCTTGTAATACTTGGAATTGTAGTTCTCGGTTTTTCACTGATCAAATAAATCCGGCAAATGAATATAACTAAAGCCACGATGATAAAAAATCGTGGCTTTGATATTACTGTACCTCTACCTCAGGCATTTCTTTCGTTTCATCCTTCTGTAAATCTTTCTTCTCTCTGAATATAAGCGAGAAAACAGTTCTTACAACAGGACCTGCAAAAAAGAGTTGCCAGCACAGAGCCATAGGAAAATTGGTTATCGTTGTCTGAATCCACACCG